>Ga0181568_10005640_pt1 | contig 10996 bp, 17 predicted proteins | sample 101ome_20_FD_133758 | JGI IMG/M metagenome (GOLD analysis project Ga0181568, IMG submission 133758) | Coastal salt marsh microbial communities from the Groves Creek Marsh, Skidaway Island, Georgia - 101404AT metaG (megahit assembly) | ecosystem: Environmental > Aquatic > Marine > Intertidal...
ATTGATATTCTAAAAGGTGACGAGTCACACCTTGAAACAATCTCTGACTTTATTTTGGAAGAAAAACAGAAAATTGATTTCACACAAAACGAAATGGAGAAACTATAATATGAAAATCTCAAACGTTGGTTCCAATATGACTAAGGTTGATTTCAATAATGGTGACAATATTCTTATCTCTTATGATACTCCTGTTGCCGGTCGTGTCGGTGAGGATTTCGTAGTAACAGAAAAAAAGTATTCCTCCACTACTACAAGACACATCAACAAATATTTTGAAAATGAATATGGTATTATTATCAAAAACTTTCCACACAAAAAAGTATCACCTCAAAAACTACAAGATAGACTAGAAGGTATAATCCACGTAATGTAACCCTATGATAGAATATAATAAAAGAGAAGTATATACGTTTACCTCTGACGGTATTGAGTTTAATTATTTCACTATTAATGAATCAGATCCCTATGGGGATATCATAAGGAATATGACACATGATAAAATTTATTTCGGAAAAGTGGATAGGGTCACTGGATGTGTTAGACTATGGAGTGACAGATTCGGGAATGGGGAAGGAATGAGTTTGAATATTGACCAAGGTTCCCACTCCCAGTTGGGCACCCCTTAATTTCTTGAGGTCAGTGAGTATATATAAGGTGAAAAATCGGACAGGCCCGTGCACGAATTGCACCTAATTTTTTCAAGTTTCCGAAAACTTTTGACCAAATAAAAAAAAACGAACACAATAGACAATCAATAGGAGACAAATAGACGATTTTATGGACAATGATACGAAACGGAATATATATGTATTGAGAAACAAGCGGACAAGAAAGAAGGACGGTTTTGGTCATGATTTGGTATATTATTCGGATGTTGTTGAAATTGCTCAATGTGAAATGATTAGAGTGACGTTTGGTTTGGCTGCTGACATGGATGGTGGAATACATTGGGATTTATCATTGAAGAATATGAAGGTATATCATTATAGATTGGAGCAAGCTCGTAAAGATTGGTCGGATCGTGTTAGGGATGGTTGGGTAAAAATTCCCATTGAGAAGTTATGTGATAAGGAAGTGGTAGATAGGGTTTATTATATATTATATGGAGAGATATAGAGATGAAAGAATATAGTAAGTATGAGGTTATAGAGAGATTGATTGAGTATCATATTGACAAGTGTAAGGATGTTGAGTTTGTGAAGGATATGATGCGTCATGGATTTAGTGGATATTGGAGTATGGGAGTTGAGGAGTTGGAAAATATTGTGTATACTGAATTTGGTAAAAGAGTATTGATTGTTGAAAATTGAAAATTTTTTGCCGGAAAAATTTTTGAATATGTGGAAAACTTTTGACATAGTATTGTTTCGTATACATGTGTATTTAAATTATAGGCGAGTGGGCTACAAGTTTGTATTGATAAAAAACGGGCAAACTGCTATATACATAGCTCGTCCATTTTGTAGTAATGTAATATATGCATTATATGATATAGATGATAGGGTATTATGTAGAAAGGTATTAAGTTGGTATGATTTTTTATGTAGGTATAAAGTATTATTGAATAATAATTGGGAGATAGTATAATGTCAAATAACAATAATAAATATAATGAGACATTAGAATTTGTTGTAAATATGTTGAATAAAAGTGGTCTTAGTGATTGGTGTATTATGTATGGCACATTGCTTGGAATTATTCGCGATGGAGGATGTATAGAGGGTGATGATGACATAGACATTGTTATTCGTTATAATTATGATTCATTTCGTTCATTATTGGAGTCTAATGGTTTTGTTTTGAATGATAAGTTGATCAATAGTATTGAGGGTCGAGATCATCGTGCTATATTAAAGACGACAGAAACAGAGGAGTATGCATCTGTTGATTTTTACTTGCTTGACAACTATGAAGATTACCAATATGTTCCTTGGCATAATACGCATATTAAGGAATTGTATTTGGATAAGGAGAATCGTTTATATGTGGAGAAGAAGTGGCTTTCTGTGACATTGCAATTGCCTTATGAAGCTGAGCGTAAGTTATATCGTATGTATGGAAACTGGCATCAGCCAAATTCAAGGCATTGTCCTCCGGATGTGTATATGTAGGTAAAAAATGCTGATTTTTGGTGAAAAATGGGCAAAAAACGGGCTTTTTTTCGTAAAAAACCGAAAAAAGGGCTTGACAAACGGTTAAATATTGGTTATATTATATATATAACAAATTAAGAAAGGTTTTGGAATGGCTGAGCGTCAAAAACACGGTTTTAAGTATGAAGAGAGATGTTTTAAGAATAACCCTCATTGGATTAGTAATAGTGATGAATACACGGCTAAGTGGGATGCATTTGACACAATAGAACAAAAGCCTGTTTCTATCAAGTGTATTCAGTTGGGTGCTTCTATTGATTTTGGTGATATATTCCGTATGTCATCAATAGATGAGGATTTTATTCTTCAAGTTGGTTTTTGGGCTGATGAGAAGGATAATATTGTTGAAGAATACACTATACATATTTCAAAAGAAGAATGGAAAAGAATTATTGGCAATATAGAGTTCTTTCATCAAGCCAAAAAAGAGATGACAGAAATAACAAACAATTATGAAGATGATCCTAAGTGGGCTGCATTTCGTCTTAGATATAAGAAACTATGGGGCAACTCTATTTTGCAACCACGTTTTAAAAGAGATCATAAAAAACAAAAAAGAATACAATGTGGCATAACATATAATAATCTTATTGAAAATTTCGTTAATAAAGGTTCATAATATGAGAACAGTATGTATCTATTCGGGTCGGTTTCAGCCGTTTGGTTTGCATCATTTTGCATCATATAATCATTTGGTGTCTAAGTTTGGAGTTGAGAATGTATATGTAGTGAGTGGTAACAAGGTCGATGAGCGTTCGCCGTTGAGTTTTGGTGAGCGTAAGAGAATAATAGAGAAATATGGTGTTCCATCTGAAATGATTGTATCGGTTATTAGTCCATATCGTTGTGAAGAGGTTATTGACGGGCTATCTGACGATGTGGTTGTGGTTTTTGCGGTGGGTTCAAAGGATTCGGGTCGTTTGAATAGTAAGTATTATGGTGTATATGGTGATAATATGTTAAGTCGTAAGGAGTGTCATTATATATATGAGATACCACACCAAGAGATAGATATAGATGGTAATGAGTTATGTGGAACGGAGATACGTAGATTATTTTCTGTGGACAATAAGAATAAGAAGGAGAGTATGCAATCTGTAATGGGTTTTTTTGATGAAAAAATATATGATATTATATCAAAAAAGTGCTTGACAAACTGAGATTTATTTCGTATATTATATATACAAACTTTTGATAAGGAAGAATGAATTGAAGAAAGTATTGCAGAAGCGTATTGGATTTGAGTTTGAAGTTGCATCGAACATAAGTCGTCGTAAGTTATTGAGTATGTTTAACGCACATACGGATTGGAATGCAAAAGTTAGTGATGATTGTTCTATAGACAATGAGAGTATGAAGTATCGTGTTGAGATAAAAACCCCTCCAACCCCTGCGGGTTCTGCTTTGCGTAAGTTGAAGCGAGCGTTAAAATTTTTCCAAGACAATGAAATACAAACGAATTATAGCACAGGTGTTCATGTGAATATTAGTTTTCGCAATTCGGGTTATAACTATGACATTGACGGAACCAAGTTGCAGATATTGGTGGATGATTTGAAATGGTTGGAGCGTTTTGATCGTGTTGAGAATGAGTATTGTGAGAGTCCTAAGTTTGCAATCAATGAGTTGATATGTGATTATAAGGATTATCTAAGGAATAATGGTGGTAGTGTTCGCACGGCTACTGTGGAAGATTATGTTGACTATATCAATCAAAATGGTTCAGACGATGATTGTGATTTATTGGAGAAGTATTGTGCGGTGAATGTGAATCATTTATATGACAAGAATCCGTATGTTGAGTTTCGGGTTATTGGTGGAGAGAACTATCATTGGCGTTTTGATGAGATTAGCAGAGCGATTAATGATTTTAGCAAATCAATGGATATGAGTTTAGGTGGTCGTTATAACTATTTGGTAAAGCGTTTTGTTAAGAATATGGCAGGTTTCATTGAAGAAGCGCCAGCACAAATCATTCCTCATTAGGAGAATGTATGAATCGTTTTAAGAAGTTGTGGTATTCGATTGTTGCACGTGAGTTGATAAGTGATTATCATCTTTTTATTCATCAAGCTAAGTTGTATGAAGAAAGTCTAACTGAGGAAATTGATGAGTTAGAAAATGATATTGAAAGAATGCGCAAGGAAATACAGCGGTATAGGTGTCATCCTAGGGGTTTGGGTAATGGGATATGGTTTGTTGGTGACAATATAGTTTCTAACATACGTGGAGAGTTTAACGATTTTTATCACAAATGGGCGAGGGTTCGCCAAGGAGAGTTTGATTTTGGAGAATAGTGGAATGGATGAAGAAATGCGTGATGAGTATGAGGAGTTGTATCGTTTATCTACAAAAGAGAAGCGAATGCGAGCATATATGAGGGTTGCATCTAAACGGTTGGATGAGTTGGAGTTAAATAGTAAGAAAGATGCGATAAATATCATGGGAAATTTGATTGTCAGCAATCTTTTGTTTATGGATATGGTATCTGCTCTTACTGGAGACATAAATGGTAAGGAAAGTATCCGTGTTGCAGCTGATTTTATGAGTAGAATGGAGACATTGGTATCTGATGATGAATATATTGAGCCGTATGCTGAGTTGGGTCGTCATAGTATGGAAGATTTGTTGGAGATGATGGGAGAATAAAAAATGGCTAATGTAAAAACATTAAAATCAGAATTGTGGGTTTCGTGTGAAGCAACTAGAGGTCATGTTTCTTCTTCAAAAAGAGCGCAAATGCTTTATACATTGATTGTAGAAGAAGAAGTTTTAACTCGTATTAGTTTTACAAGTAAAAAAAGAAAAGGTCAATATCATATAGAGGAATTATATAATATAGTTAAATCTGAATTTTCTGGTTTGTGTGATGATAATTGTGTTGAGTTAAAAGGCTATGAAAATATGCCAAAGTGGAAACACGTTGTTCGATGTGCAATACAAGAATTGAAGAAAAACAAAGTGATTCGCAAGGGTAATATGCGTGGAACTTGGTATTTTAAGGGGTAACATAATAAAAAAACGGGTGATAGTGGGCATAAGTCGTGAAAAAACAACAATTTACGTCAAAAATGGGCTTTTTTTCTAAAAAAATGGGAAAAAAGTCATTTTTTTGCTTGACAAATGGTGTATTTCTTCGTATATTATATGTATAGAAATTGAGAAAGGAAAAGATATGAAAACTCAAAATCACTTAGAAATTCAAGCCCAAATCGCCAAGGTGTTGGCGAGTGAGAATATTGACGTAGAATTCCGTAACATTGAGACTGCGGCGTTCGATCCTGTGAATCGTGTGTTGATTGTGCCTCAATATCGTGATGGATTGAGCAAATCTATGTATGATTTGTTTATTGGGCATGAAGTTGGTCATGCGTTGTTTACTCCTCAGATTTCGCCTGACAAGGTGCGTGAGGATTTGCCTAACTTTGGTCAGTTTGTCAATGTTGTTGAAGACGTTCGTATTGAGCGTAAGATTCGCAATCGTTTTCCCGGTCTTGTAAAATCTTTTGTTCGGGGATATGGTGATTTGTTGCAACGCAAGTTTTTCGGTGATTTTGACGAGCGTCCATTATCTGGTCGTTCGTTGGCAGATAGGTTGAATGTTTTCTTTAAAGTAGGAGAGTTGAATACTGGTTTAGAGTTTTTTGATACAGAGTTATCTATCAAGGAGCAGATTGAAACAGCAGAAACGTGGGAAGATGTTGTTGCTGCTGCTGAAGTGTTGTATGAGTATGCACAAGGTGAGAAAAAATTAGAGAACGAACAACGACAGGAAGAAGAAGGTGAGTCAAATGACTTTGAGCAAGGCTATGGAGAAGATACAGAGGATGGAGAAGGAACTAGCGGCAATGAAGAAGAGTCTGGCGATGGAGAAGAAGAACGTTCTGAAGAACGGGGCGAATCGACTTCTGAATCAGAAGATGACGTAAAGACAGAAGGTGATCAGAGTGTTCCTTCCAATGGTCATGAGAATGGAGAATCGTTTGAGGAACCTTCTATAGAGACTCAGCAAGAGTTTGAAAAGCGCCGCGTTAATGAGATTGGAGATCATAACCGCACGACTAAAAATGTTTATATAGATGATGTTAACTTGGATGATATCATCATTGGTTATTCTGATTTATATAGGCATTTGCAAACTGCTTATTCAAACAAGTATGATAACACACAAGAAGTTGTCAAGGCTATGAGTAATAGGTGGAATAGGTTTCGTTCTGATAATAACAAGGTTGTTATGTCTTCGGCTCGTGAGTTTGAAATGCGTAAGTCGGCTGATGAGTTCAAACGCACCAAGATTTCTAAAACTGGTGTTATTGATATGAACGCACTTCACAAATATCGTTTTACTGAAGATATATTTCTCAAGCAGGCGGTAGTGAAGGATGGTAAGAATCACAGTTTGACTATGTTTATTGATTGGTCTGGTAGTATGGGTCATATTATATCTGATACGATTTCGCAGTTGCAAGTGTTGGCATTGTTTTGTAAGAAGGTAAATATACCATTTGAGGTATATGCGTTTACGAATAACTTTCATCATCGTTATATGCATCAAGAAATGCTTAATCATTATTATACTGAAGATGTTATGGGTCGTTTTACCGCAGGTTCTCGTAAGCGTCCATTGTTCAAAGATTATGGTGGTTCTTTTGGCGTAAATGATGATTATGCATTGTTAAATATTCTTTCTAGTGATATGAGCAAATCTGATTTTGATACGGCAAATATTTGGTTAGAGTATACAAAGAATGAATATACTCGTGCATATGGTCGTTATTGGAGTGAAGGTTTGGATCAGTTCGCTAAGTGGTTTTGTTTAGGTGGAACGCCATTGAATGAGACATTTGCAATTCTTCCTCAGTTAATGGAACGTAACAGTAAGAAGAATAAATCACAAATAAACAATATTGTGTTTCTTACTGATGGTGCAGGTGGATCTTGTATTCGTTATGCTGATCCAAAATACGATAACGATCTAAGTCCAACATATCCTATGGATATCATCATTGATAAAAAAACCAAGCATGCATATCAGAACCATAGTGGTAATATTATGGATGTTTTATCTAAGCGTGTGAAGGACCGTGTTAACTGTAATCTTATAAACTTTCATCTTGTTGCATCTAATCCTCATGGTGTTAGCCACGCATTTAGAGATTTAGGTGTTTCTGAATATAATACAATGAGTTGGGATGAAATCAAGATATCTTCTCGTTCATTGAAGAAAAATGGTTATTTGATTTTGAACGATTCTTATTATGATCGTGTGTTTTTGATTAGTGATAAAAAGATTTCTATTGAGGAAACCAACAATATGGGTGAGTTGGTGGCGGGTCAAGCAACCAAGGCTCAAATCAAGAAAGCACTTCTTAAGGATACCAAAGGTAATAAGGAGAATCGTATCATAATGAACAAGTTTGCAGGTATGGTTGCCGCTTAGTCACTGTCACGTAACTTCTTTATTTACAATAACTTACGAAAAAAATGAAAAAAATCGTAAAAAAAGTGAAAAAAGTGCTTGACAATATGGGTATTTTGCCGTATATTATATATATAGAAATTAAGAGATATTCAAAACCAAACGAAAGGAACTTCTCTTGAATAACTTCACTAATAAGCAGTCTAAATTCATCACCGCCGCTCTTGCTTACAGCAATACCAATGTTGGTATTGATTTGAACAATCTTACCAAAGACAAGTTGCAAGATATTTCTGATTCTGTAGGTATGGCGTTTCCACATTGGATTACCCGTTGTTCTGATTTCAAGGTAGGTCGTGGAATATTCCGTGTTCCTATGGTAGATGAAACGCCTGTTGATTCTGCATCTATTCTTAAAGAGTTGCAGAAGAGTGCACCCGAAAAACCTAAGAAGACAAAGGTTGTTTCACCTAAACCTGTTTCTGTGGAAAAGGTTGCGGAACCTATTCAAAATATTGAGATTTCTGAACCTGCTGCAGCGTATGCATTGGCAAAGGGTTCTAATGATTATTCCAATGTTCCAGAATCGGTTGCTACGTATGTTCCTTTTGGTTATTTCAAGAATGTGAATAGTGTTATCAAATCCAAGCAGTTTTACCCTATCTTCATTACTGGTTTGTCTGGTAACGGTAAAACCATGATGGTAGAACAAGCATGTGCAAAATCCAAGCGTGATTTGTATCGTGTGAATATTACCATTGAAACGGATGAAGATGATTTGCTTGGTGGTTTTCGTTTGGTGAATGGTGAGACTGTATGGTTTGACGGTCCAGTAGTAGAGGCTATGAAGTCTGGTAGTGTTCTATTGTTGGATGAGGTTGATTTGGGTTCTACCAAGTTAATGTGTTTGCAACCTGTTCTTGAGGGTAATGGTGTTTTTCTCAAGAAAATAAATGAGTGGGTAAAACCTGCTGATGGTTTCAACATCATTGCGACTGCTAATACTAAAGGTAAGGGTGATGATACTGGTAACTTTATTGGAACTGGTATTCTCAATGAAGCGTTCCTTGAGCGTTTTCCTATTACTATTGAGCAGCAATATCCTACACCTGCCAATGAAAAGAAGATCATGTATAAGATGTTCGATCAGTTTGGTATTGAGGATAACGATTTTGCAGATAAACTTGTTGATTGGGCTGATTTGACTCGTAAAGCGTATGAGGAAGAATCGGTTGAGTCATTGATTACTACGCGTCGTTTGGTTCACATTGCACAAGCGTATTCTATCTTCAATGATAAGATGACTGCTATTGATATGTGTGTATCGCGTTTTGACGATATCACTAAGGAAGTTTTCTTGGATACGTATAAAAAGATAGATGCGGATATTTCTTCTGAAGAAGATGCATTGCAAAGTGAAACTCCAGAAGACAATATAGTTGAAACTTCCACCACTGCACCTTTCTAAAGGAAATGCCTATGGAGAGATTTCTCAAAGATAACTTAGCAATATTGTTTCGTAAGACAAAAATGGGATTTGATTTTTTCGCAGTTGACTCAAACGATCCAAAGGTGATAAGATGGTATAATGGTAGATGGTCATTAAAGAGGAAACATAAAATAACTGAAACGATTACTGATGAGATAGAGGCAAAATTATTATGGGATAAATTAATTAATATAGGTTATAGAAGATTATCAGAGGATTCAAAGAAGATACAAGATCACTTTGTCAGTATTCACTATACACTTTATGAATATGTTATCAAGTTGAGGGATAAACTACTAAACGATAACACACCTAGACCGCCTCCGTGATTTTTCACTGTCACGGTTGGTGGTTTACATATATAAAAAATAGGAGAGAATCAAATGACGGCTAGTGTTGATAGACAAGGTAGAGAAAGAATAGATAGTCTTAAGGTTGCAAATGATGGTAAGAAGTATATCTATGAAAGCCCCGATAATGGCAAGACCATCTATAGACGAGAGATAAAAAACTATGATGATGTTTCTGCTGTAAAGGTATCTACAAAAGATGGTTGGAGTGCATACGATGTTGATAGCAACGACCCTATGATAATGTATTGCAATCTTCAAGATGCCATTAAACATATTGAGTATTTAGAGAATAAAATAAAAAAGATGACCGATACTATTGATAACATACAGAATTTAATAAGGCAACTATGATTATAACAAAGACACCACTGAGAATAACATTCGCTGGTGGTGGTTTACATATATAAAAATTATAGGAGAGAAAATGGAAATTAATTTATTGGATATAATTGGTTTGGTTGTTTTTGGATTTATTTTTGGTGGATTTTATTACTTTATCAAAAAGGATTAAATAATGTATAAGGAAAACAATCTATATTTCTTGAGTGAAGATAATGAGTATTTGAAGAAACATCGTGAAAAGCCAAGAAAAAATTTGGATGTTAAGTTAGAGAAAACAAAGACGGCACTTAAGTGGGGTGCAGAGTTATTCCATTCTAAGAAAGATGACCCCCAAATGTCAGATATGTTTCGTTATTTGATTAATCCTATATTGGGTGAACCTATATTCAAGTTTGATTGTTATTTTCATACTGGTTATTTTACGGATGGAGTTAAGGATAACTTATACGAAAAGAATCACCCATTGGAACATTGGATACCAAGAACTACAGTTGGTAAGATAATTGCCAATGCTGTTGTTTATGGTAAGGATGATTATGAAGTTTTTGGTGATGATTGTAGTATGGATAATATATTTCGTTGGATAGATAACTATACACATCTTTTCTGTTCAGTTATTGTTGCATCTTCAGAAGAGAATCATGATTTAGATAAGCTCATACAAAACCGCAACTATACATTTCAACAGTTGTTAGATTTGCAACATTACAAAGATTTAGGTATTAATCTGTATAGATATCAATCAAGATTTAATAAGTATAATAAGAACGGTAGAGAAAACTGGAGGCACTTGTTGGATGACTCTCATTTTTACCCAAGCATTATTACATCAGCTATGCAAGAACTAAACACAAACAATCAAGAAAGGATTGCTGCTTAAAATGGATAATAACCCAAGTATTAGTTGTTCGGAATGTAAGTTTTATTTTTCTTATGGTGATGGAAAAACGACTGGCGAATGTAGAAAGAACCCACCAGTAAGTTATCCTTATATTGTTGGTGATGATACTACTGCTGTTTTCCCCATAACAAATGATTTGCTTTGGTGTGGAGAGTTTGCAAGAGATTTTTCCATTCAAGATGAAGATACAACAACAGAATCTTCCGTATACGAAGGCCCATTTGATTATGAAGGTAATGAAATAGATGTAGAACTATCTGATGACATAGAATATGATGATACATCTGATGAGGAAGAAGAAATAGATGATCCGTGGTCGGTTGAGCAAAACCGCGG
>Ga0181568_10005642_pt1 | contig 10994 bp, 8 predicted proteins | sample 101ome_20_FD_133758 | JGI IMG/M metagenome (GOLD analysis project Ga0181568, IMG submission 133758) | Coastal salt marsh microbial communities from the Groves Creek Marsh, Skidaway Island, Georgia - 101404AT metaG (megahit assembly) | ecosystem: Environmental > Aquatic > Marine > Intertidal zone...
AGCGGACATGTCTGAAAATCTTTACGACAATTTAAGTGATTGCATCATGGAAATAGAGGAACTTAAAAATGAATTAACTACTATAGTAATGACACAAACTAGTACTGGGCAAAACGCTAGAGACAGATGGGATACTCCTGAGGTAAAATTACCAGAAGGTAAAAAGGGACGATTAAGAAAAGATAGATATAGCTCGCTATTAATTGCAAATATGATTGCCAGACAAATAAACAGGGCTTTACCAGACTTAGATTACAATATGATTGGAGGCAATCTTAGAACACTAAAAAAACAAGAGGGTGATATGTATAAAGGCCCAGACTGGTTTACTAGTTCAGTTAATGGAGACGATCCTTTCTTGGGGTTATATAGATGAATAAGTATTGCATAACTGACTTACTTTTATCTAAAAGAGAAAACATACAATCTGATTCTGCTATTGTTATTATTTTTAATGGAAATAATTCGTACATGAATTATTTTATTAATTCGATCAGATCTATATGCGCATTATGTGATGCTACTATAATTGTAGTTAAACCAAATAACCTAAAAATAAAAGATACAGTAAAAAACTATAATAATAAAATTTATACCGTAGATTTAAATTCTACCATTCCAAGCGATTTATCCAGCAATTCTCAAGCGTTCCAGTTTCTAAAACCGTACGCCATCCAATACATATATAAAAATAGAAGAAAATTCAACGTTAAACAAATTTTGTATTTAGATGTTGATATTATACTACTTCGCAACTTAAAAGAATTATTTGACGCAATTAAAAATAAACCGCTAATTATCAAAGAGCTTGGTGTTGATACCAAAAAGTTTGGCTACAATAACTATATTAATGATCCCATTTTAGACACGATATTCAAAATTCCATACAAGCATAAAATAAAATATCCAGACATACACTGTAACACCGGAGTCCTTGGTTTCGATTTTACTAGATCTATTGACAGGAATATTATTAATAAATGGGCATACTACACAACTCAAATATTAGAAAAAAATATTGCTTATTGTGTAAAATGGTGGGATCAAGGCGTCTTTAATTTAGTTCTAGAAAAGTTGAATGTCTTTAATCTAGCATCAGACTACAGAAAATTCAATTATACAGTTCTACCAGATAACTATTATAATTTTGATATATCTTTTATCGACGCTAATATTGTGCATTTCATAGGAGACTCAAAACCAGCTTTGAGAAAAACACTATTCTATAAAAAAGTTCTTAACACAGTAGATATAGCTTTATGTGGACATACAGATCAGACAAAGAATAATTACCAACAAAGAAAATATATTCAACACTATAATTTAAATAATCTACAATACAAAAATTCGCACTGGTCTCATAACACCATAGGTGAATCGAGAATTTTTCTTGCGGATGATATTTTTGACGACAATAAACAGGTGTGGGGTTGCTTAACGGCCTCTTTTAACGAAAAATATAACCCTTTTAAAATAGACCAACTTAATAATTATATTGATTTTGATATTTTACACAAAAGCCATAATCTAGTGTATTGTACTTCCATTTGTGCCGGCAATACCGCTGGTCTTAAGCAAGATATGTGGCACAAAAATTTTCAAAAACACTTTAGAAATCTTTACAAAAATTCAGATTTTGTTCAAGAGAATATTAATAAAATCACAGGTCTAGAATACGACGAAACCACCAAATGTCCTTATGCCAATCAAATAATATGCAATAAAGAATTAATGCAAGAATTAATAGATTACATGCGTTCTGTAATAGACAAAGTATTGGATACATTTGGCCCAGACTTTCAATACCCCAATGCGCCAGACCCACGAAGAAATATAGCCTATATAATGGAAGAAATATCTATGCTGTGGTGGGCAAATAAGAAAAACATTAAATATCTGAGCTTTTGCCAACCTTCTAGACATTGGTATGAAAATAGGCAGTACCTAAATACATAATTGGTGTAATAACTTGCATTACCAATGCAATACCATTATAATACAATTATGAGTAAAAAATATCCAAAAAGTGACGTTATACAAAATGCCATAGATGGCGAGGAATTAGCTTATTTAACCTGGGGTGAAGATCTAAGCAGTAAAGAGACAGCATTAACAGAAGCTTCAAAATCTCTGGAAGAATTTAGCGGAATACAAAAAACAGCGGGTCATTCTAGATATAGAACTGATTTTTCTAATCTCGATACGGGGGTATCTGGTCGCCCAGGATTAACCAGAAAAGATTATGATGTTTTTCGCCCAGATGAAGCAGTACCAGAAAAGTTTAAGCATATACTCAGGTCTGCTAGTTCTGTATATCACAGAGTTGGCTTGGTTAAAAATGTAATAGATTTAATGGGTGATTTTGCTTCTCAAGGAATCAGACTATCTCACAAAAACAAAAGAATAGAAAGATTTTATAGAAATTGGTTTAGCAAGGTTAGCGGCTATGAGAGAAGTGAAAGATTTTTAAATAATTTGTATAGAACAGGAAATGTTGTATTAAATCGACAAACCGCCAAAATCAGCCTAAAAGTTACAGATAAATTATACAAATCCGTAGCTTCTCCGGATATTCTTATCTCACAAGATGTTCTAAAAACAGAAAAAAGGGTTATTCCTTGGAGATATACTTTTATTGACCCTGTTAACGTTGATGTAGTAGGAGGCCCTCTCTCATCTTTCTCTGGCACAAAAATTTATGCCATTACTATACCAGGACAATTAAGGAAAATTATTAATAATCCTAAAAATGATTATGAGAAAAAAATCGTAGCAGAATTACCAGACAATATTAGAGAAGCTGCTACTACCAGAAAACCATATGTTTTGGATCCGGAAAAAACTTTGGTATTTAATTACAAAAAAGATGACTGGGCTATCTGGGCATATCCTATGATTTATTCTATTATGGATGATATATTCGTGATAGAAAAACTCAAGCTTGCTGACTTAGCTGCTCTGGATGGTGCTATATCGAATATTAGAATATTTAAGCTTGGAAATCTTGAGCATAAAATTGCACCAACTAAAGCTGCAACAGCAAAGTTAGCCTCTATTCTACAGAACAATGTTGGCGGCGGTACAATGGATTTGGTCTGGGGTCCAGATATTGAACTAATAGAAAGCAAAACTAGTGTTCATCAATTTTTAGGTGAAGAAAAATACAAACCTCACCTTAATAGTGTTTATGCTGGATTGGGTATTCCCCCTACTCTTACCGGTACTTTTGGAGCTGCTGGAACTACCAATAATTTTATTAGCCTCAAAACACTTACTCAAAGACTTCAATATGGTCGTAGAGTGTTGATGGAGTTTTGGCAAAAAGAAATTGAGATAGTTCAAAAAGCTATGGGTTTTAGATATCCAGCAAAAATAGAATTTGACAGAATGGACTTAAGTAATGAGGAAGCTGAAAAAGCACTGCTTATTCAATTAGCAGATAGAAATATTATTAGTGATGAATTATTGCAAACCGCATTTGGGTTTGATCCAGATATGGAGAAATCAAGAATACAAAAAGAAAATAAAGATCGTAAGGCAAAAAGATATGTTGAGAAATCTGGTCCTTATCATAATCCAGAATTTGAAAAAGATCTCAAGAAGATTGCTTTACAGACAGGTCTCTCCGCTCCTAGCGAGATTGGTTTGGAGCTTGAAGAAAGAAAAGATAGCGATAAGAGTTTGATGGATATGAAAAACGATGCCATCAAGAGTAAAACTCAGCAAGGAAATAAACCTACGGGTGTCTCTGGAGAGGGTAGACCAAAAAACAGCAAAGATTCTCAACAAAGAAAAACAAAAGAATTTGCCCCACAGACTGGTGCTGCTATCAATCTTTGGGCTATGTCTGCTCAAGATAAGATTAATGAAATTATGAATCCTTACTTTCTTGAATTTTTCAATAAGAAAAACATGAGAAGCCTGTCCTCTACAGAATATAAAGAAGCAGAAGCAACCAAAACAAAAATATTATTATCACTAAACATTTTAGAAAATATTACTGAAGATAAAATTCTTGCCTGTATGGATAGAATAGATTCTAAGGAAGTTAAAAACCTATACAATAAATTATGCAATTTTGAAAAACAGTTTGGCTCCGTATCTAATACAGAATCCAAAATATTAAAATCCTCATTTATTTCCGATGGTGTAGGATAATTTCATAAAACAATTTCAATATGGAGTAAGCATGAATATATACGAACAAGAAAAACAAGACGGACTAGAAGAAGCTTTAAGTAGCAAGGCTAGCGTATCCTATGCGTGTTTACTAGAGCCATCAAAATTACCAAATATTAATAAGAGTAATATTAACAATAAAACAATAGCAGCAGCAGATGATAAAGATTTATATTATGTTCAATCTATTCTTGTTACTTCCTCTTGGAACAAGAATGATGATATTTTTGACAAAAACGAGGTCTGGGCTGCAAGAAAAACTCCAGAGGATAAGCCAACAAATCTGGAACATGATGAGGCCACCATTATAGGGCATATTACTGAAAACTGGCCGATTACAGAAGATGGAATACTTATAGACGAATCTACTCCTGTCGAAAATCTTCCTGATAAATTTCATATATTAACTGGAGCTGTAATATATCGTGGTTTTTCCAATCCAGAGCTAGCTGCTAGAGCTAGTAATCTTATTGAAGAAATTGAAAACGGAACAAAATATGTGAGCATGGAATGTTACTTCCGTGGTTTCGACTATGGCTTAACCAACAACGAAACTGGAGAGTTTAAAGTTGTTGCAAGAAGTGAAGAAACTTCTTACTTAACCAAGCATCTTAGAGCCTATGGAGGGCTCGGTGAACACGAAGGCTATAAGGTTGGTAGAGTATTAAGGGATATAACATTTTCTGGTAAGGGATATGTTGACAAACCGGCTAATCCGGATAGTATAATTCTAACCAAGAAAAATGAAGAAGAAAAAAATGCGGCTTTTATAAAAGCTGGTGTAACTGAAGAAAGTACCTCGAACACGGAGACAAATACAATGAATTTAGAAAAAGAGATAGCTGATCTACAACATAAAGTCGAAGCGATGAGCGGTTGTGGTGATGCAGTTAAAGAAGCTTACACTTTAGCTTCTTCACTTAAAGATCGTGTTAGTGAACTCGAAACTTCATTAGCCGAAGAGAAAGCCACAAACGAAACTCTTGCTTCTCAGCTATCCGAAGCTCAGGCTATGTCTGACGAGGAAAAGAAGAAGAAAGAAGAAGAAATGAAAAAGATGCAGGCCAGCGTAGAAGAGCTTGAAGAAGCTGTTGCCGCATACAAAAATAAAGAAGAAGAGATGAAGAAGAAAGAAGCTATGATGAAAAGAAAGGCTTCGCTCCTTGATCTCGGTATTGAGTCAGAAGTTGCCGATGCAACTGTTGAAAAATTTGCTGCTCTAGACGATGAAACTTTTGCTGCTATGTCCGATCTTCTTTCTGTTTCAGCAAAGAAACAGGACAAAGAAGAAGAGATGAAGAAAGAAAAGATGAAAGCAGCTGAAGAAGCATTAGAATCGGCTGAGCCAGAAGCTCAAGTTGATCTGAGTGTTGGTAGTGAATCAGAAGAAACCGAAGTTGAAAGCACTAGAGCTGCATTGGTAGACTTCATGTACAATAGACTTAACAAAGCACAACCTAATAAGGGAGAATGACAATGGCGTTAAAACCTGATCGTATCGAATCTTACACAGATATATCATTTTTCATGAACACCACCGGCGAAAGAGGCGGTGTGGTAGTTCATGGAACTAGTGGCGTTGGAGCCTCTATGGATGATGCAGATGCTGCGGTCGCTTACCCAGCCGCTGTTTCTCCTAGTGGAACCGTACCTGCTGGCGTTTTGCTGAATGATGTTGTTAATTACGACCTCACCAGACAGCATATCAACTGGCATCGTGATGAAGTCCAAGTTGGTAGAAAAGTTACTTTGCTTCGTAGAGGCCAAGTTACAACCAACATGGTAGTTGATGGCGACAGCCCAGTTGCTGGAAATGATGCCTATTATGACGGTACTGGATTATTTACAACTGATCCTACCGATAGTACCAAAGTCGGCAAGTTCTTGAGTGGGCTTGATGTCGATGGTTATGTTAAAGTAGACGTAAATATAACTTGATGAAAGGGAGAAACATAAATGCCTACTAATACTTTTAGTCCTACTCCAGAGCTTACTGATCTTCTCATAAGATCTGGTTCTTTACAGAAAGAAGAGTCTCTTGCTGCTAATGCTGAATTTGCAAAAGCTCTTGAGCAACCACTTAGACAGGGTATCCTTAATGGTGATATTCTTGATGGTATTTTCGAGCCTATTCAATTAGCTCAAAGTGCCACTCCTGAATTTCCATTGGATTTCCTTTCACCTGGCACCGAAAAAGATTTCGTTGCTTATACTATTCCTAATCATGGCTACATTCCAGAGCGTCATGTCGAAGGCGATTACATCATGGTTCCTACCTATGATGTTGGCGCAAGTATCGACTACTTATTAAAGTATGCTCGTGACGCCCGCTGGGACGTTGTTGGCCGTGCTATGGAAGTTCTCGAAGCTTCATTTGTCAAAAAGATGAATGATGACGGCTGGCATACCATTCTCGCAGCAGCTGTTGATAGAAATATCAGAGTCAACGACAGCGATGCTGATGCTGGCCAGTTTACTAAGAGACTTGTTTCTCTTATGAAAACTGTCATGAGAAGAAATGGTGGCGGTAATTCAACCTCCGCCAATAGAGGTCAACTCACTGACCTTTATGTATCTCCAGAGGCTGTCGAAGACATTCGCAACTGGGGAGTTGATCAAGTTGATGAAGTTACTCGTAGAGAAATCTATGTTGCTAATGATGGCGCTGGCACTCTTAACAGAGTCTTTGGCGTTAATCTTCATGATCTTGATGAATTGGGAGAAGGTCAAGAGTACCAGAACTTCTATGAGAATGTTCTTCTTGGTAGCCTTCCTGCCGGCGACGTAGAAATCGTTGTTGGTCTTGACCTGAGAAAGAGAGATAGCTTTATTATGCCAGTTCGTGAGCAGGTTCAAATCTTCGAGGATGATTCGCTTCATCGTCAGAAGAGAGCCGGTTTCTACGGATGGGCCGAGCAGGGCTTTGCGGTTCTTGATAATCGTAGAGTCATAATTGGCACTCTTTGATATAGAGATATTTACATCTCAAATTCATAACCATCGCAAAAGGGCCCGGCGTCACCGCTGGGCTTTTTTGTTGATGATAACCAATAAGGGAAAACCTATATGCCAGCCAGCAAATATGATTTTACCATTGAGCAAGGCAGCTCCTATCAGATAGTATTCATATATAAAGACGCCAATAAAAATCCAGTAGATCTTACAAATTGGTGTGCTAGGGTTATATGGAAAACCAACACAGGCACTACCCAAGAATTTTCTTCAGAGAATACTGATTTATCACAATATACATTTAGATTAAATGACAATCCCGGAGAGATAAAATTACTCATACCATCAACTACAACAACGAATTTTAATTTCTCTACTGCTAATTACGACCTTGACCTACAATCTCCTGAAGATTTTTCTGCTGGTGGTGATAAATATGTAACTAGAATATTATATGGTACTATTACTATAATACAAAGAGCTAGTTCCACCAGTACGGAAAATATCTGCTAATGAATTGTAAAGACGGAAATACACACGTTTATGTACAGAATTATTGTTCTCAAAATTCTATCTTAGTGCAACCTATAGAAACCAAGCACTATATAGAGTCAAATGAGTGCTGTCATAGCATATATGTGGATATTATAGACAATAGATTTATTCACACAGCCTCCTCTTTACTTTATAAAAAAATATACGAATCTTACGATGCTTCTATTAATGATCAAATTATTTTTGCTTTTCCAGAAGACAATGATATTGTCTTAAATTTACCTCCAGCAGATAATAACGGAGGTAAAAGAATAGTTTTAAAACGCAGAACAGGCGATAAATCTTTGATAGTAAGGGCTCCTAGTATAGATGGAGTTCCTTCAATAGAGCTGTTTTATCTCAATGAAAGTGTTACTTTTGTTTCTGATGGAAATATTTGGTGTATTATATAGCGATGGTTTTTTTGGTAATCCTTTAGAAAGGTAAACACATGAGTTTTGATCCTGCAAATGTTAATAAAAAATCTATAGTCTTTTTTGGAGCAGACGGCTCTGCATCAAAATATGATTCTGTTACAGGCTTATATTATGATGACAATAAGCTTTTTGCACCAAATGTGGTTGTGCCTAATGGTAGTGGTATTGGTTCCGTTGGTGATCCAGATGCTCTTACCATTGACTCTAGTGGCAATCTTACCGCAGCAGCTGATTTATTAGTTGTTGGTAATCTTACCGTTAGTGGCACTACAACCACTCTTAATACTGAAACTGTTACTATTGAAGATAATATTATTCTTCTTAATTCTACGGTAACTGGTGCTCCTAGTAGTGATGGTGGTATTGAGATTGAAAGAGGTTCCAGCACTAACGTTAGTTTCTTCTGGGACGAAAGTGATAATAAATGGAGTTTTACAGCTGGCGAAGATGGTGGTTCTACCTACTTCGTTAACGAAATCTCCTTTAGTGGTGATAGTGGTAATGATACTCTTGAGCTTGGTGCTACTCTCTTCTTCGAGGGTGGTAGTGGTCTTACTAGTGCTGTTACCGATAATAAAGTTAGTTTTGCTGTTGACGCAACTGTTGTTAGCGATAAGACCCTTATCACTACTGTTGATGAAGCAAATGACTTATTATTAATTTTAGATGCTACAGACGGTAGTTTAAAGAAAGTTGCTCCTAGCGACGTTTACACCCAGATGAGCTTTACGCTTGCTGGTGATAGTGGTAGTAGCACCATCGAGAATAGTGATACTCTTACTGTTACTGGTGGTACTGGTATTGGTACTAGTGTTACTAGCGATACTGTTACTGTCAGTGTTGATTTGAATGAGCTTGCTACTGGTACTGTTAGTGTAGCAAATGATAGTTTCGTCTTTATTGATAGTGATGATAGTGCTACTAAGCAAGATAGTATTGCAGATCTTGTTGCAGCTATGGCTGGAACTACTGCTAATACATCTCTTGCTGCTACTAGCGGTGTTATGACTGTTCAAATTGACGGTAGTACTATTACTAGAAATGGTAGTGGTCAGCTTGTTGCTACGGCAGCTGCTAACTACAAGACTGTTGAAAGTGTTAGTGCTAATACTACCGTTAGTAAAGATGTAACTCTTGTTACTACCGGAAGTAGTGCTATTGCGATCACTTTACCAGCTAGCCCAAGCAATGGCCAAATTGCTACTGTTAAGAAAATTGACAGTGGTACTGGAACCGTTGTTATTAGTGGCGATAGTGGTAATTCACACACCGTTGATGGTGGTACTCATACGCTCTATTATGATGATGAGAGTGTGAATATGGTCTTCAACTCAGGTGTCTGGTATAAGATCTGATAGGTTTTATTTATGGGACGTTCAATAACATTACAAGATACTGATAGTGATGTTATTGCTGGAGATATATTAGGTAGATTGAACTGGGCCGCCTCCAACGATGGAGACGGCTCAGTATCTAACCTGATCGCAGCTGGCATACACGCTGAGGCTGAAGAAACATTTAATTCTAGCAATAATTCAACATCTTTAATATTTTCTACAGCAGATGATGCTACGGCTGCGGCTAGACTAAAAATTACTAGCGGTGGGCATTTTTTGCCAAATGTTGATGAGACTTATGATTTAGGTTCAGATACTTCATATTTTAGATATGCTTATGCTAGTAGATATTTTGGAGATTTAGATGGGCCTATAGTTGTAGAATGTAGAAATGATACAGGCTCCACCATTTCCAAGGGTAGTCCAGTATATGTTAGCGGTTATTATTCAGCTAATGGTAAACCACAAATATCCGCATCTAATGCAGCCTCTTCTTCCACAATGCCCGCAATAGGTATACTTGCTGACGATTTAACAGATGGGTCGGAAGGACATGTTCATTGCTTTGGTTTAGTTACCCAAATTAATACAGCATCTTTCAGTGTGGGTGATACTGTCTATGTGGCTAGTGGTGGCGGTTTAACCAATAGCAGACCAACAGGTGCCACAGACCTAGTACAAAATATTGGAAGAGTTTTAAGAAGCGATTCTAGTCAAGGTAGAATATTAGTTTTAGGTCCTGGCAGAACCAACGACACTCCTAATTCTTTAGATGTGACAGGAACTATTACAGCCCCTAACATTGGTGCCGGAGAAGATGATAGTGTTGTAGTTTTAGATAGTGACGGCAAACTGCGCACAGATGAGATTGATAGTAGAGTTTGGGGGACTAGTCTGCTAGCTAATGTGGTAGAGGATACATCTCCACAGCTTGGTGGAAATCTGGATCTTCAGACTTATGATATCACCTCGGATGGCTCTACCGGTGGAGATCTTAAAATAGGGTTTATTGAAGATCCTTATGGATATGATCTAGAGTACTACACGCTAATTACTGATAATGCTAATACTAGAGTAGGTATTAATATACTATCGCCATCTTACACTTTAGATATTGGAACTGGATCAGGCGGAAATTCTAGCTCTGCTATTAGGGCAAGAAATCACATTATTTTAAATAGTTTTAACATAACCAACGGCAGTAACGTAGATTCTTCTACTACCCCAATGGGTGGCCATTATTCTCCGCTTGTTGTTGGCTATGGGGCAAAACCATTCACCAGCAAATGCACATCTTATGCAACAAACTATTTTAGTAGCGCTGGTGATGCGCAAAAGGTTTCAATGGTTGTGCAATATGAATCTACAGATGCAACAACAAAATACTTGAATGCAGCAAAAACCGGAGGATATCTTTATTCTACGTATGTAAGAAACGATACTTTTATTTTGCCTCCAGATTCTTCAGCTACTTTTACGATACATTTAATAGCAAATAACGATACAGATTCAACTTCTGCTGCTTGGATATTCAGAGGTTGTGTTAAAAGTGTAA
>Ga0181568_10005643_pt1 | contig 10994 bp, 9 predicted proteins | sample 101ome_20_FD_133758 | JGI IMG/M metagenome (GOLD analysis project Ga0181568, IMG submission 133758) | Coastal salt marsh microbial communities from the Groves Creek Marsh, Skidaway Island, Georgia - 101404AT metaG (megahit assembly) | ecosystem: Environmental > Aquatic > Marine > Intertidal zone...
AAATGCTCTTCCAAACTCTGATTTTTTCTCTTTTGAATTTATTTTTCCTCCTAATTGAAACATAAGAAGTTGTTGCCCATAGCATATTCCTAAAATTGGAATGCCAAGTTTATAAATAATTTTTGAAACTTTTGGGCTATTTCTATCTAGAACACTACGGGGACCACCAGAAAAAATAATAGCTTTTGGAGATAATTCTTTTAAAAGTTTTTGATTAATATTTTGAAATGGGTATATCTTTGAATATACATTAAGCTCTCTTAATCTTCTTGCAATTAATTGTGTAACTTGGCTTCCAAAGTCAATTACAAGTAGACATTCGTTAATATTATTTTTTAGTGTTTTGGTTTGTTTTGTCATTGTCGATAATTAGGAGATTCCCTTGTAATCATAACATCATGTACATGACTTTCTTTTAAACCAGCATTTGTAATTTTTCTAAAAACACAATTTTTTTTCATATTTTCAATATTAGCATTTCCTGTATAGCCCATTGCTGATTTTAACCCACCTACCAATTGATGAATTACATTTTCTACTGGTCCTTTATAAGGAACTTGTCCTTCAATACCTTCGGGAACTAATTTTAATTTTTCGATCTCTTCTTGAAAATATCTATCAGCTGAACCTCTTGCCATTGCTCCTAATGATCCCATACCCCTATAGGATTTATAAGACCGTCCTTGATATAAAAAAACTTCTCCAGGTGCTTCGTCAGTTCCTGCAAAAAGTGATCCAACCATTACGCCATTAGCTCCTGCAGCAATCGCTTTTGCTATATCTCCTGAGTATTTAATTCCACCATCTGCAATAATAGGTATTTTATTTTTCTTAGCAATCTTACTACATTCGATTATAGCTGACAGTTGTGGCAATCCTACACCAGCAATCATTCTTGTAGTGCAAATTGAACCAGGCCCAATGCCAATTTTTACTACGTCAGCTCCAGAATCTATAAGGGCTTTTGTTCCATCAGGAGTTGCAACATTACCTCCTAAAATTTCTACAAAGTTACTAAATCTTGTTAATTCTTTAATCGTATTTAATACTTTTTTACTATGCCCATGAGCTGTATCAACAACTAATAAATCTACACCAGATTCAATTAGTTTTTCAGCTCTTTTTAAACCACTCAATCCAACCCCTGTGGCTGCCGCAACTCTTAATCGTCCATCACTATCTTTACAAGAATTTGGAAACTTCTGGGATTTTTCAATATCTTTTACAGTAATTAATCCAATACATCTTTTTTCTTGGTCAACAACAACTAACTTTTCAATTCTGTGCTTATGAAGTAATTCTTTGGCTTGTTCAGGTGAAATATTTTTTTTTACAGTAACAACATCTTTTGTCATTAAAGTTGTAACTTTTTCTTTATAATTTTGAGAAAATCTTAAGTCTCTATTTGTTAAAATACCATTTAATTTTTTTGTAATATCGTCAACTACTGGTATACCACTAATTTTATGCTTATCCATTAAAGCAAAAGCATCTTCAATTGAACTTTCTGGAGAAATTGTAATTGGATTAATGACCATTCCTGACTCGTATTTTTTTACTTTTTCAACTTCTTTTGCTTGTCTTTCTATCGAAAAATTTTTGTGGATAACACCAATGCCACCTAATTGTGCAATTGCTATGGCAAGTTTATGTTCAGTAACAGTATCCATCGCAGAAGAAATAAGTGGAATATTAAGATGAATTTTTTTTGTAAGTTGAGTTTTAACGTCAGCGTCACCAGGGCCTATTGAGCTTTCTGAAGGCTGTAATAAAACATCATCAAAAGTTAATGCTTCTTCAATCATAAAAATTAATAAGATATTTTGAGTCTAATTTCAACCTTTAAAATCTAGGCAAACTGTATAACTTTCTACAGATTCTGGTCTGCTAGCTAAAGGTTTTATATTCTTTACATAATTAAATTTTTTTTTCATGATATTTAACAATTCGGTTTCAGTTCCACCTTTAAAAGTCTTCACCAAAAATGTTCCATTTTTTTTTAAGTTTTTTAAAGTAAAATCAAGTGCAATTTCAATTAACTGAGTTGTTCTCAAATGATCTGTTTGTTTATGGCCAATTACATTTGCAGCCATATCAGACAAAATTATATCAGGATAATCACCTAAAAAATCAATTAACTTTTTGTCTATCGCAAAATCATTAATATCTCCAATAAATGTTTTAGATCCTGGAATATTGTCTACTGGCAAAATATCAACGCCTATCACTTTTACTTCATTTTCTGTAGAACGTACTTTTTGAACTGCGACTTGTAACCATCCACCTGGTGCACAGCCTAAATCGATAACCTTTCTGTTCGGTTTTAAAAAATTATATTTATCATCAATCTGTAGTAGTTTAAATGCTGCTCTTGATTTATAACCCAATTTGTTTGCTTCAATTACATAGGGATCATTAATTTGTCTTTTTATCCAATTTGTACTTGATAACTTGCGTTTATTAGATTTTCTGATTTTTTGTTTTTTACCTCTATTTGAAGGTGATAAATTTTTACCTAAATCACTCATCATCAAAACATGTTTTTGTTCCCAGATGGCATGCAGGACCTATTTGTTTCACAGTTAGTAAGATTGTGTCATTATCACAATCTGATTTTATTTTTTTGAGATATTGATAATTTCCACTTGTTTCACCTTTAACCCATAATTTATTTCTTGATCTAGAAAAATAAGTTACATTTTTAGTTTCAATTGTTAACCTAATAGACTCTTTATTCATCCATGCCAACATTAGAACATCTTTGGTTTCTGAACATTGTGCAATTGCAGGAATTAAACCTGATGAGTTAAAATTCAAATTTTCAATATTAAAGTTCATTTTTTCTCTAGTTTATCTTACTACCTTTTATTAACAATGATAGATCTTTTCCAATACCCATCATAGACGGAATTACAACTAAAACTAATATTGCTGTAATGCCTAAACCAAATACAATAGTTGCGGCCATTGGAATTAAAAATTGTGCCTGTAGAGATTTTTCAAACATTAGAGCAGACAAACCTCCAATTGTTGTAAGCGATGTAAGCAAAACTGGTCTTAATCTATTTATAACTCCAGATATAACGGCTTGCTTAAATATCTCTAAATTAATAGTATTTCCTTTTATTAATTCATCTAATCTTCTTTCAATTGTTGAAACTAAAATTATTGAGTTATTCACTACTATTCCAGCAAGAGCTAACAATGCGAACATAGAAAGTATTGACATAGTCAAATTTAAAAAATAGTGCCCAAAAACTGCACCTATAAATGATAGAGGAATCATAATCATAATGGTAAATGGCCTTAACCATGATTTAAAAACCCACGTTAAAACAATATAAATAATAATTAATCCAATTATTGAACCAATAAACATATCTGCAAATGTTTCCTTTTGCTCTAGGTCTCTACCAGCAAAACGATAATCAAGATTATATTTTTTAGCTAACTCCACTAATCCATTTTCTAACAAAAAGTTTCTTGCTTGTGTTGTATTAACTATAGAAGAATTTAAATCTCCTGAAATAGTGACTTCTCTAAATCCATCTTGACGAGATATTGAAGAAAAAGGAATTTTATTTTTTATTACTGCTATTTCGCTCAACATTACAACATTATTTTTAGGTCCAACTAACCTTAGATTTTCTAAATTACCGTTAATTACATCATCTTGATCTAATTTAACTCTTACAATAACCTCTTCATCTCCTCTAGGAAATGTTGAAACAATTTTTCCATTTATTGCTGTTCTAATTTGAGATCCAATTTCTGATATGGAAAACCCTAATGCTCTACCTCTGTTATTTAGAACAACTACTCTTTCTTGAACACCTACTTCAAAATTATCATTTACAGCACTTACACCTGGAATCGTATTTACAATTTTTAATAAATCACTTGATGCATTTTTTAAAGTTTCTAAATCATTCCCTTTTAACCTAACATCTACATCTCTTCCTGGAGGCCCACCACGTGGTGCTCTAATAATAAGTTTATTTAACCCAGAAACTTTCTCGACATTTTCTCTCCAAACTTTTATAAATTCATTTGTTCTAACTTTTCTTTTATCTGCAGTTATTAATTCAACTACCATTGAGCCCTTAAGATAACTTCCCTTTTTATTTACTGTTTGGTCTGTTTCAAATGAAGCTGATTTTCCAAAATTACTCATACTAAAATTGACTAATTTTGGATCATTTTTGAAATGTAATTTTGTAAGTTGAAGACCTTTTTCTAAACTGTCAATCATTTCATAAGTTTGTTTCTTTTTTGATCCAGGAGACATTTCAAAATTTGCTATAATTAAGTCAGATTCTGGTGTAGGAAAAAAACTAAACTGTACCCTGCTACTTTTCATCATCCCTATGGAAATAAAAAACATCCCAAAAACAGTTACCATTGTTAAATATCTATAGTCATAACAGTAAGTTATTATTTTTTTAAAAATACCATCTTGAAAATTTTTAAACTTATTATCAAACCAAATTCTAAATTTTCCAGGTGAATAAGTACCCTTGTCAAAATGAGCTAAATGTGCTGGTAAAACCAAAAAACATTCAATCAAACTTGCAATTAGAACAGCACAAATAACCATAGGAATTGCAATAATGATTTGACCAATTATTCCTTTAATTAAAAATAAAGGTAAAAACGCACCTACAGTTGTTAACATAGCACAAATTACCGGAGCAGACATTCTAGTGGCTGCTACTATAGGTGCATCATTATAATTAAGATTTCTGTTTTCTCTTAAATAATTTGAATGTTCACCTACTACAATGGCATCATCAACTACTATGCCTAAAGCCATTATTAATCCAAATAATGAAATCATATTTATTGACTGACCAGAAAAAAACATGACACCAAATGTTGCTAAAAACGCAATTGGTATGCCTAATGCCACCCATATAGCCGTTTTCCAAGCAAGAAAGACAAATAAAACAATTAAAACAATTATTAATCCTGAAATTCCATTTTTAACTAATAAAGATATTCTTTCTTTAATTAAATTTGAGGCTGTATTGTAAGTCATTACCTCAATAAAATTTGATTTCTCTTTTTTAAATTTAATTAATTCTTTTTCAACAATTGCAGCTGTATTAAGGGCATCACTTGTTTTACTTCTACGAACTGAAATTTCTACAGCTGGATTTCCGTTTATATATTGCAATATACTTGAATCATCATAAGTTTCCTTGATTTCTGCAATATCTTTTAAAATTATTTTTCCACCATCATTAAAACTTTTAATTTGCAAATTTTCAAAATGTTCTACTAACCTCTTATCACCTGAAGTTCTAATACGTAACGAACCATCTGCAAAACTTCCTCCTGGAATATCTTTAGATTGCATAGAAATCAGTTTTGAAATTTCATTTAAAGATAATTTAAATTTTGATACCTCACTTTGAGGAATCTCAATAAGTATCTCTTCATCTGGAAGACCGATTAAATCAACTTTATCAACTCCAGCATTTAATAAATTTTCTTTAAATATTTTTGCTTCTTTTCTGAGTTGGGATAAATCTATACTACCTGATAAAACTATTCTAGTAACAGTGTCGTAAAACTCTGCTTTAGTAATTTTAGGTTTTTTTGTGTCATCAGGAAAATCAATTCTTGAAATTGCATTTTCCACATCAGACATTGCTTTTTGCATATCTGTTCCAAAGTTAAATTCTATTATTGAATAACCAAGCCCTTCAACTGATTTAGATATCACCTTTTTAACGCCAGATATTGGACGTAAGTCAGGTTCTAATAGTTGAACAATATTGTTATCAACTTCTTCTGCAGTTGCTCCAGGCCATTCTATAGAAACAGATATTGTTTCAACATCAAAATTTGGGAAAAATTGTCTATTTAATTTATTTATTGATAAAAAACCAGCTAATAACATCAAAAACATAATAATGTTTGCTGCAGTTTTATGTTTTACAAAAAAAGCTAAAATTGAAGATTGAGGAAATTTAATCAAGTTGTACTCATTAAAAATTAATTTAGTTTTATTTTAGTTCCTTCAATATTTGAAGAAAATCTATTCAAGATGATATCTACTCCACCCAAATCATCATTTTTTAATAAATAATATCCTGCATTAGAATGAACAACATTAACTTGAATTTTTTTTGCTCTTCCGTTTTTAATTACAAATATATATTGTTTATTAAACAGGGCCGTCTCAGGAATTTTTATAACTGATTCAAATCTTTCTAATGGGTATATAATTTTGACAAAGCTATCAAGTGGAATCAATTCATTAGTATTATTATTAAATTTTGCAAAAATTTTTCCTCCTCCACTGTCATCATTAATTATACCTTGAAACCTAGTTATAATTGCATTTTTTTTGATTAATTTTTCACTACCTGTTTCCCATAGGACCTCAATTTTTTTTCCAATTAATTTTTCTGAAATAGAGAAAATTTTTGCAGGTACAATAAATTCAATTTCAACATGATCTAGAGATCTAAAAGTTCCCAACATTGAATTGCTTGAAACAAGCAAACCCTCATGAGCATTTACATCTGATATTATTCCATTGCTTTTTGCAATTAATGTTGCATCCTTCAAATCTTTTTCTGCTAACCCAAGATTTATTTTTGAATTATTTAACATTTGTAGACTTTGTGAATATTTTATTAACTCTTCGTCATAAACAGATGGACTAATAACTTTTTTTTCAAGCATTATTTTATTTCTATCCAGTTGTTTTTTTCTTAAATCAATTTGTTTTGTCAATTCTTTAATATCTGATTGAAGTCTCTGAACAATTAAGATAAATTTTTCTTCATCTAATTTACCTAAAACCTCACCTTTTTTTACCTTTCCACCATTTACAAATTTTTCTGATAAATAAGAAATTGTTCCAGACACTCCAAAACTGAGATTTCCTGTCCTTTGAGTTTTTACTCGTCCAAAAGCTGAAAGAAAAGGTTCATGATCTTCAACTTTTGCCACTAATGAATTAACAGTTATTTCATTTTCTTTTTGAACTTTTACTTTAGGTACTGGTTTTGTCATTTGCAGATAAAAATTTATTAAGAAAATAACTATTACAACAACGACTATAATTATTATTTTGAAACTATTTTTTTTCAGCCAATTTAACATTAATAAAGTCCTAATTTGTTAAGTTCGTTGTTAAATTCATCATTAAACCCGTCATCTGTGATGTCAGGTGGAACGTCTTCATTTTCATAATATCTCCAACCTTGAAATGGTTTCATAGGTGTGGGTCTAACTTTAATGATTTTATTTTCAAGTAAAATGCCAGCAAACAATTTATTATCATCTCCAATTATTTGTTTAATATTTAAAATCTTTTGCCTTACTAAAACTCTTCTATTAATGACCCAAAACAAAGAACCTCCATTGCACAATTCTTCCGATCTTTTTGGTTTATTCCTTGTAATGTGAATAAGTTCACCATTTTTTTCTATATTGTACTTTAATCTTACTTCAAGATCTTCTATTGATCGGATGCCCACTGCCAATTTTTTTAGATTCACTGTACTCATTTTGTATTTTACTATTAATATATATAATCAATTTACAAAATTACCCAAGCAGCAAGACCTAAAAATGTAAAAAAACCTATCACATCTGTTGCAGTAGTAAGCAAAATTGTACTTGAAATTGCAGGATCAATTTTAAACTTATTTAAAGAAAGAGGGATCAATGTTCCTAATATACCTGCTAACAAAAGATTTATGACCATAGATGCAGACATAATTATTGCAATTTGAAAGTCATTAAACCAAAGATAAGCTAAAACAGACGAAAATATTGCAAAAAGAACACCATTAAACATTCCAACCCATGACTCTCTTAGTACAAACTTTTGTAAATTAATGTAACTTAGCTGCCTAGTAGCTAAAGCTCTCACTGCCACTGTTACAGTTTGGGTTCCAGCATTACCTCCCATTGAAGCTACTATTGGCATTAATACAGCTAATGCTACAATTTTTTCTATTTCTTCCTGAAATAAACCAATAACCATAGAAGCTATTATTGCGGTCACTAAATTTACTGATAACCATGAAAACCTATCTTTTAATGTTTTAAATATAGATGTGCGTATAGAACCATCACTAACTCCACCTAACCCAAAAAAATCTTCTTCTGCTTCTTCTTTGATAACGTCAACAATATCATCAAATATTATTACACCAATTATTCTATCTGCTTTATCTGTGACAGCCAAATCAACAAGAGCATATTGCTCAAACAATAAAGCTATTTCTTCTTGATCTCTTTCAACATTAACTGATTGAAAATTGTTATTCATTATATCTTTTAATCTAATAGACCTTTTATTTGAAAGAAGTTTACTAAGAGATAATACGCCTAATAATCTTTGTCCTGGATCGATTATAAATATTGAATAAAAATTTTCATCTTCGACGAATTCTTTATTCCTCATATGATCTATTGTTTGCCCAACAGTCCAATAATCAGGAAAAGATAAAAACTCTCTTTGCATCAAACGTCCAGCAGAATTTTCTGGATATGTAAATGCTTCTTCAACAAGAATTCTGTCAGCTTTTGGTAATTTCTTGATGATTGTGTCTCTTTGATCTTCTTGAAGATTTTCTAAAATTTCGACTTCATCATCAGTATTTAATTCTGGTAGAGCCTTAGCAATTGCATTAGGCCCTATTCCTTTAATCACGTCCTCTTGAACTGTTTCTTCAAGATAAACTAAAGTTTCAGGATCAAGTCTCTTTGATAATAATCTTAAACAATTATCAAGTTGATCTTTTGAGAGCCTTTCCAACATATCTGCTTGATCAGCTGGATGTAACAAATCAAAAAGAAAAAGAAGTCTTTTTTTATGATTATTTTCAATACAGAATTTTATTTCTGTTTCCACTTCAGAGGTTAGTCCAAAAAGATTATTAATACTATCTTCTTTAGTTGAATCTATTATTGAAACATCATTTTCGTTTTGAATAGACATAACTCTCCTAAAAAAGATTTAGATCACATTTACTATTTCATGTTTCTAACTCTAAAAATTGTTAAAAAAAAGACAATCAGAATTTAAATATTTAATTCTTTAAATACTTTTCTAGCTATTCTCATTGAATCAATACCTGCAGGAGCGCCACAATAAACAGTTACTTGCAGAAAAATATCTTTTATTTGCTCTTTAGTCAGTCCATTATTTAAAGCACCTTTAATATGTAATTCTAACTCATGTGGTCTATTTAAAGCTGAAATCATTCCTAAATTAATCATTGATCTTTCTTTATCTGACAATGCTTCCTTATTCCAAACTTCACCCCATGCATATTCAGTAATTAATTTTTGAAGGTCTGCTCCAAATTCGTCAGCTGTAGCAAGAGCCTTATCAACATATTCATCACCAAGAACTTTTCTTCTTTTGCTAAGGCCTTTATTAAACATTTCACTATTCATAATTTTCTCCTAAAAATATCCTTTTATAAATAAATTTACACCACATAAGAATAAAGCTATGTGCGTAACATGATAAAATATTTTATCTGATAACTTTGAATTTAACCATTTACCAAAAAATATTCCAATAGGAATTATAGGAATTAACAAAATAGTTATAGCAATTGTCTCCATTGTAAATATATCTAATTCCCAAAAAAAAGGGATTTTAGTAAAATTCACAAAAAAGAAATAAAAACTCATTATACTTACAAAATTCTCTCTCTTTAATTTTAAAGGTAGTAAAAAAATATGAGCAGGTATTGCACCTGATAACGCAATAAAACTTGAAAAACCTGATAACGAAGACCAAGCAACACCTTTCTTATAATTAACTTTCACTTTTGTTTTATTAGTGACTTTTTTTTTATATAGATTTTTAAAATATCTTAATGATGTAATTATGGCTAATGATGCAATTATGAATAAGATAGTTTGATCATCTAAATATTTAAAAAAATACCACCCAACGATTTGTCCAATGAACCCTCCAAGGCACATTATTAAAATAATTTTATAAATTGGAAATCTTCGCCAAACATAAATTACCCATAGATCCATTAAAACAATTAAAGGTAAAAATACTGCTAAAACTATTTTTGCAGGAAGTATAAACAACATTATAGGAACGCCCAATCCTCCTAAGCCTCCTCCAAATCCAGACTTAGATATAGCTACAACTGAGACAGATAAAAATGTGGTCAAATAAAATAAGACTGAATAATCAAAGTTAGAATAAGTTGTAAATAAATTTTCTAAAAAAAATTCCATCATAAAAATTTATTTATATTTAATTTATTTTATTTATTCTATATAAAAAAGTATGACCATAAGACCAATTAAGCAAACTTCAATTTCTCAACCAACACTTGAGGGAGCAGGAGTTAAACTGAATAGAGTATTTGGATTTGGAGATACATCACTATCAGATCCTTTTTTACTGCTAGATGATTTTAGAAATAATAAAAAAGAAGATTATATAAATGGTTTTCCGTGGCATCCCCATAGAGGAATAGAGACAATAACATATATTTTAAAAGGTAATGTTGAACACGGCGATAGTCTAGGAAATGTAGGAACTTTAAAAACTGGAGACGTTCAGTGGATGACTGCTGGCTCAGGTATTCTTCATCAAGAAATGCCAAAAGGAAACGAAAAAGGTGAAATGCATGGATTTCAATTATGGGCTAATCTTCCATCTTCATTAAAGATGACATCACCAAATTACCAAGATATTCCTTCTAACGAAATTAAGGAAATTCATGATGATGATGGTTCAATAATTAGAATTATAATTGGAAATTACAGAGGATATTCTGGACCTGTAAAAGGAATATCATCTGACCCAATTTATTTAGATATTTTTATTCCAGCTAATAAAATTAAAACTATTCCTATTGAAGTTAATAAAAATGTACTTGCCTATATCTTTGAGGGTTCAGCAAATTTTGAATATGCATCAAAACCCCAAGGAGTAATGGTTGAAAAAATGATTAATGGACAGGAAGTTAACATACAGGATATGA
>Ga0181568_10005646_pt1 | contig 10992 bp, 8 predicted proteins | sample 101ome_20_FD_133758 | JGI IMG/M metagenome (GOLD analysis project Ga0181568, IMG submission 133758) | Coastal salt marsh microbial communities from the Groves Creek Marsh, Skidaway Island, Georgia - 101404AT metaG (megahit assembly) | ecosystem: Environmental > Aquatic > Marine > Intertidal zone...
AAGTGTATTTGAACCTCATAGATACTCCAGAGTTATCTCATTAAAAAATGAATTTTCGAGGTGTTTCAAGAAATCTAATTTGGTGGTCATTTGTCCTCTATATGCTGCTGGTGAAAAAAGAGATCCAAAATTTGATATTAATAACTTTTCTACCTTAATCGCTAAAAATTCTTCGACCCAAGTAGTAATGGTCAAAAATGAAATAGAGCTTTGTAATTTTTTCAAAAAAAACTTAATTAGCAACGAAATAATCATTGGAATGGGCGCAGGATTAATTTCTAAATGGATTTATGAACTTAAAAATTCTTTATGAATAATTTGATTGATTTAACAGAGAGGTTTGGCAAGAGTTTAAGCGCAAAAGTTAAACTATCCAACTATAGCTGGTTTAATTTAGGAGGAAATGCTGAATTCTTTTTTAAACCAAAAGATAAGACAGAATTATTAGAATTTTTTAAAGAAGCAAAAAAAAAAGATATTAAAACTACATTTCTGGGAGCAGGTTCAAATACTTTGTTCAGAGACAATGGTGTTAAGGGAGCTGTTATAAAGCTTGGTAAAAATTTTTCATTCACTAGATTAATTGAAAAAGATATTATTGAAGTTGGTGCTGCTACATTAGATCGTAAAGTGGCAGATTTTGCTAAAAAAAATAATCTTACAAACCTTGAATTTTTGTCATGTATTCCTGGTTCTTTAGGAGGTTCAATTATAATGAACAGCGGGTGCTACGATTACGATATTTCCCAAATATTAATATCAATCCGAGCAATAGATAAGAAAAAATGTGAAGAAATTGAAATTAAAAAAAAAGATATAAATTTTGTATATAGAGGCAATAATTTATCTAAAGATTTAATAATTATTTCAGCAAAATTAAAAGGATCTTTAGATAAAAAAGAAAAAATTGAAAAAAAACAAAGTGATTTAGTACAGAGAAAAAAATTATCACAGCCCAGTCAAATTAAAACTTGCGGGAGCACATTCAAAAATATTAGCAAAGAAAAAAAGGCTTGGATGCTAATTAAAGAATCTGGATGTGAAAATTATGAAGAAGGAGATGCTGTTATCTCAAAAAAACATTGTAATTTTTTTATTAATAAAGGAAAAGCAAATTCATCAGATATTGAGAATTTAATCAAAAAAGTCAAAAGAAAAGTTTACGAAAAAACTAAAATTAATTTAGAGCTAGAGATAAAGATAATTGGTGAATAAAAAAAAATTTAAAAATATTCTAGTTGTTTTAGGAGGAACTTCAGGTGAAAGAGCTGTTAGTTTAGAAAGTGGAAAAGCTTGTGTTAAAGCACTTAAAAAAATGAAGTATAAGGTATCCTCTTTTGATCCCCAAAAAAAAAATTTCAACTTAATAGATAGAAATAAAACTGACGCTATTTTTAATGCCTTGCATGGTAAGGATGGCGAAGATGGTGTGGCTCAAAGTTACTTTGAATATCTTAAAATTCCCTACACTCATTCTGGAGTAATAAGTTCATTTAATGCAATGGATAAACTTATTTCAAAAAAAATATTTATAAAAAATAAAATAAAAACACCAAAATATTTATCAGTAGATAAAAATTTTAAGATTTCGTCTATAGATAAAAAATTGAAATCTAAAAGAATTTATTATCCAGTTATTGCTAAGCCGATTAATGAAGGATCAAGTTTAGGTGTAGAAATATGTAAAAATAAAAAGTCTTTAATAAAATCAATTAGCAAGTTGGTAAAAAAATACGGTCGAGCGATGATAGAGCAATATATTTCAGGACAAGAAATTCAAGTAGCTATTATTAATGGAAGACCGCTGGGAGCAATTGAGCTTAAACCTAGGCGTCAATTTTATGATTATAAAGCTAAATACACTAAATCTGCAAAAACAGAACATGTCATGCCAGCGAGACTATCTAAGTTAAAATACTTAGAGGTTTTAAAGATTGCTAAAAAAACCCATGATGCATTAAAATGTAGAGGAGTCACAAGAGCAGATTTTAAATTTTATAAAGATAATTTTTATCTATTAGAAATTAATACACAACCAGGTATGACAAGTCTTTCATTAGTGCCTGAGATTGCAAATTACAAAGGTATTAATTTTGAACAATTAGTTGAAAAGATTTTATTGGATGCAAGTATCAATAAATGAAAAATAAACCTTTAATAGGAATTTCGTTATTTATTTTATTAACGACTTTTATTTCTCAAAATAAAATTACAATAAATAAATTTAAAATAAAAGAAATTAAATTTGAAAATAGCAACATTTTAGAAGACCAGGAGCTGATTACAAGTTTTTCTTTTTTATATGAAAAAAATATAATTTTTATGAATTCTAATGAAATAAAAAAAAATTTAGATCAAAAAAGTTTTATAGAAAAACTTGAAATAAAAAAAATTTTTCCAAATAAATTAGTAATTAAAGTTTTTGAAAAAGAACCAGTAGCAATTTTAATAGATCAAAATAAAAAAAAATTTTATTTAGGAAAAAAAATTGATTTAATTGAATATAGGAAAATCCTAAAATATGAAAATTTACCAACTGTTGAGGGTGATCTTAAGAGTTTTAAAATATTATTTGATGATTTAATCAAAATAAATTTTCCTACAGAAAAAATCTTAAACTATCAATTTTTTAAAACTAATCGTTGGGATATTAAAATGATTGATAAAAAAATTTTAAGGTTACCTACAAAAAATTACAAGGAAAGCCTAATTAATTATTTGAGCATCAAAGATAAAACTAATTTTGATAAATACAAAATTTTTGATTATAGATTGAAAGATCAATTAATTTTAAAATAACTCAATGAGTAATTTACCTAAACTTTTTATAAATATTGGAAATTTTGAAATATATTTGATTGCAGGATATAGTAATGATCAAAATAGTTTTATACTTTTAGAAAAATTGATCTTACCAATCGATGGTGTTTATAATAATTATATTACAGATTTAGATAAAATCACCAATCTTATAAAAAGGAATGTTTTAATAATTGAACAAAAGGTAAATTATACCTTCAAAGATATAATTGTAATTTTAAACAATTTTCAAACTTCTTTTTTAAACTTATGTGGTTTTAAAAAACTAAATGGAACACAGATTTCTAAAGAAAACATCACTTATATTTTAAACTCGCTGAAATCATGTGTTGATGATTTTGAAGAAAATAAAAAAATTTTACATATATTTAATTCAGAATATACTTTAGATAAAAAAAAATTAGATAATTTACCCATAGGTTTGTTTGGTAATTTTTATTCTCATGAGTTATCTTTTAATTTGATTAATGAGAATGATTATAAAAACTTAGAAAATATTTTTAAACAATGTAATTTAAAGATTAAAAGATTATTGCTTGAAAGTTTTATTAAAGGATCTTTAATTAATGATGCTAGTCCAGAAACTGATAATTTCTTTTATATTCAAATTCAAAATAATAATTCAAAAGTATTTTGTATTCAAAATAATGCTTTAAAATACGAGCAAAAATTTAATTTTGGATCTGAAATTATAATAAGTGATATTTGCAAAATCACATCTTTGGGAAAAAATATAGTAAAAAATATAATATCGGAAAATAAAAATATATACGAAATTTCAGATAAAGAGCTTGTAGAAGAAAAGTATTTTAATAATCAGCGATACAGGAAAATAAAAAAAAATTTAATTATAAAAATTGCAGAAGCAAGAATTGATGAATTATCTGAAAAATTTTGTTTGAAAAACATCAATTTGCAAGAACTGTTGAAAAAAATTAATATAATTTATTTAGAAATAAATGACCAACAACATTCTGATTGCTTCAATCAAGCGTATAAAACAAACTTTTCCTTTAAAAATAAATACGAGGTTAGAATAGTTAAAAAACCTAAGATTGAAGAAATAATTAATAAAGCTAATAATATTGTTCAATTTGGTTGGAAAAGGGAAGCAATACCAGTAACAAAATCAAAAAAATCTTTTATTACGCGAATTTTTCAACAAATTTTTCAATAATATTGTTATTTTTAGAAACATTAGTTGTTTTAAGAATTAGTTCAACTTTATGTATAAAAACAGCGTGAATAATACTTTTCAAACAACAATTCAAAAGCCTGTTATATTTCAAGGCATTGGACTACACTCTGGTCTTAAATCTAAAATTAAAATTTTACCAAAAGAAGCCGATGAAGGAATAGTTTTTAAGAGAGTTGATTTAAAAGAAAATAATTTTATAGAAGCAAATTATCAAAATGTAAATAAAGCTAAATTATGCACAACGTTAGAAAATAATTCTGGAGCGAAAGTATCTACAGTAGAACATCTATTAGCGGCAATGTATATAGCTGGAATTGACAATGCATTGATCGAAATAAATACAGAGGAAGTTCCAATTATGGACGGCTCAGCAAAAGATTTTCTAGCTGTCTTTAAGGAAACAATAATTAAAACTTTACCAAAAAAAAGAAAATTTCTTAAAGTTTCAGATAAAATTGAACTCACAGATGGTGAAAAAAAGATTTCTTTGGAGCCAAGCGATGATTCATTAGAGGTAGAATTTAATTTGAATTACGAAAACAAAATTATAAGTAATCAAAAAAATACCGTAAATTTTGTGAAAGATAATTTAGATCAAGTTATTGAGTCTAGAACATTCTGTCTTTTAAATGATATAGAAAAAATTAAAAAAGCTGGTTTAGCTAAGGGTGGATCTTTGGAGAACGCTATAGTAGTTGATGAAGTAAGAGTGTTAAATGAAGGAGGTTTACGAAATAAAAAAGAGTTTGCAAATCACAAAATTTTAGATCTTGTAGGTGATTTCATGCTTGCTGGAATAAGGATCAAAGGAAAAGTAAAATGCTATCAAGGTGGTCACTTGTTAACAAATATGTTTTTAAGAAAATTATTTCAAAATCCTAGCAATTATTTTATTGAAATTCCTCAAGATAAAACTTTTCAAAAAGATACGAACATTAATAAAAATATTCAATTAGCTGTGAACGCTTAATACGCAATAAATATTAATATTAATTTAATTTTATTCTGCTATTAATTAAGTAATGCTTTCAAGATTATTATTATTTTTGTCAATTATCTTCATTTTAGCATCATGTTCTAAAGAAAAACCTATTTACGAATCAAAACCAAAAGTAGATCCCTATTCAGTTTATCAAGAAGCATTAATTGCATTCGAAAAAAATGATTTTTTTTATGCTCAAAAAAAATTTGATGAGGCTGAATTAAATTTTGAGAAACCTGAATTCGCTGCAAAAGCAGCTTTGATGGCAAGCTTCTCATTGTACGCAATTAACTTTTATGATGATGCTATATTATCTATAGAAAGATATTTATCTAAATATCCAGGTGATAGAAATATCATTTATGCCAAGTATTTAGAATGTATAATTTATTTTGAACAAATTTCCGATGAAAAAAAAGATCTTGGACCTTTAATCGCAGCAACTAAAAAAATAGATTCTTTTTTAATAAGTTATCCTAATTCTGAATATGCTTTTGATTTAAAATTCAAAAAAGATTTAATTCAAAATCAGTTAGCTGCAAAAGAATTATATGTAGCTAAATATTATATAAAAACTAATAAATGGGCTTCAGCTATAAAAAGATTAAAAATAATTATAGAAGAATACGATGAAACAATTTTTATTGAGGAAGCTTTATACCGCTTGATTGAAATTTATTACCATTTAGGCATTGAAGACGAAGCTAAAAAATATTTAAGTATATTAGGTTATAATTATAATTCTAGTGAATGGTTTGAGCTTTCTTATAAAATTTCAAATGAAAACTATGAAATAATTGAAAAAAAGAGAGAGATAATAAAAGATAACGACAATGAAAAAAGCTTACTTAAAAAAATTATGAATATGATTAAATAAATGTCACAAAAAAAAGAAATTATAAATAACCACCAGTCTAAATTAAAAAAACTTAAAAAATATAACTATTATTACTACAGCAAAGACGCCCCAAAAATCACCGATTCTGAATATGATGATCTAAAAAAAGAGATTATAGATTTAGAAAATAATTATCCCTTTTTGAAAAAAAAAGAAACAGTAGATTCAATTATAGGCTCAAAACCTTCGAATAAATTTAATAAAATTAAACATTTAAGTCCTATGCTTTCGCTATCAAACGCTTTTAATAAAGAAGATATGAAAGATTTTTTAAAAAAGATAAATAATTTTTTATATAAAGACAACCAAACAATAGATTTATTTTGTGAACCAAAAATTGATGGAATATCTGCAACTTTAATTTATGAAAACGGGATATTAATTAAAGGTTTATCTCGGGGTGACGGAGAAATTGGAGAAGATATTTTAGAAAATATAAAAACAATTGATAGTTTGCCAAAAAAATTAACTCAAAAAAATATTCCAAATCTTTTAGAAGTAAGATGTGAAATTTATATTGGTAAAACAGATTTTAAAAAATTATCTGAAAAATTTGCTAATCCCAGAAATGCTGCTGGAGGATCATTGAGACAAAAAAATCCCAAAGAAACAGCAAAAGTACCTTTAAAATATTTTGCATATGGATTTGGAAAAGTTGAACCAATGATATTTAATACGCAAAAGCAATTTTTAGAAACATTAAAAGAATGGAAATTTAGCACAAATCCACTGTCACAAGATATTGGAGGTTTAGAAGAAATAGAAATAAAACATCAAGAAGTGGAGTCAATTAAATCGTCTTTAGATTATGATATTGACGGTCTTGTTTTTAAAGTAAATGATTTATCTCTTCAAAAAAGATTGGGCTCTACATCTAATTCGCCTAGATGGGCTATAGCTTATAAATTTTCTTCTGAAAAGGCATTTACTAAAATTAAAGATATTGTCATACAAGTAGGAAGGACAGGAGCTATTACACCAGTAGCAAAAGTTGAACCAGTAACTGTTGGCGGAGTTGTTGTATCTAATGCTACGCTACACAATGAAGATGAAATTAGAAGAAAAGATATAAGAGTTGGTGACACAATCAAAATTCAACGTGCCGGAGATGTTATTCCTCAAGTAATTTCAGTTGACATATCTAAAAGAGATAAAAAAAGCAAAAAATTTGTTTTTCCTACAAAGTGCTTATGTGGTTCTGAAACTAAAAAAGAGTTTAGTAAAAGTGCAAAGAAACTTGATGCTGTTAGAAGATGTATAAAAGGATACGCATGTAATTTTGTTGCGAAAGAGAGATTGAAACATCTTGTTTCAAAAGAGGCTTTAAACATTGATGGACTAGGAAAAAAAGTGATAGAACAATTTTGGGATCTAAATTTAATTAAAGAGCCATCTGATATTTTTAATTTAGATTATAAAAAAATTGAAAAATTAGAAGGATGGGGAAAACTGTCAATTAACAATCTAAAAAGAGCTATTAATAAATCAAGCACGATTAATTTAGACAAATTTATTTATTCCGTAGGCGTTAGGCATATTGGTCAAGAAAATGCAAAAATTATTGCTAGTTTTTTTGGTTCTATTGAAAAATTCAAAAAAATTTTTGATGAAAAAAATAGAAAAAATATTTTGAAACATATACATGATCTTGATGGTATCGGTGAAACTCAAATAAATTCAATTAATAATTTTTTTTCAAATGAAATTAATTTAAGAATTATTAAAGCTTTGATAAATAAACTTAATGTTAAAAATTTCAAAGTTCAAAGCATAGGTGGAAAGTTTTCAAATAAAAAATTAATGTTTACTGGAGGATTTAAAAACATAAGTAGATCGGAAGCAAAAACGATTGTTGAGAATAATGGGGGTAAAGTCTTGGGATCTATTTCTAAAAAGCTAGATTTTTTAGTAGTTGGTGATTCTAAACCTACAAAAAAAAAGATTGATCAGGCTAAACAATTGAATATTAAAATAATTTTAGAAAAAGATTGGAATAAAATTCTAAATAGCTAAACAAGCTTTTTTGAGATCTAAAACTTCATTTTTGTTCATAAATTTTTTTAGAATTTTAAACACATTCTTATGATAATTATTAAGCCAATTTTTTTCATTTTTATTTAATTTTTCACAAATTATTAAATCTTTATCTATAGGCACCATTGTCAAATTTTTAAAAACCATTTTTTTCTTATTTTCTTCTACATAAATAAGATTTTCAATCCTGATACCAAATTTGTTTTTCTCATAATAGCCTGGCTCATTTGATACTATCATTCCTTTTTTAAAATTTACTTTATTTTTTTTTGATATTGCATGAGGTCCCTCATGCACATTTAAGTAATATCCTACTCCATGACCTGTTCCATGTGCATAATCTAAACCAATTTGCTTAAGATACTTTCGAGCTTTGGTATCTATATCTGATCCTAAAGTATTTTTTTTTAGTTTAAAATCTGCAACAGCAATATGCCCCTTAAGAACTCTTGTAAATATATCTTTAATTCTTTTATTTGAATTATTCAAAGAAATAGTACGAGTAACATCTGTTGTACCAAATTCGTATTGGCCCCCTGAGTCAACCAGGTAAATGTCTCCCTTCCTCAATTTTCTATCAGTTTCTTTTGTTGCTTTATAATGTATAATTGCCCCATTGGGCCCTGATCCTGATATAGTTGGAAAACTCAAAAATTTAAATTTCTTATTTTTTTTTCTAAATTTTAATAACTTTTGTGATGCAGTTATTTCAGTTACATTTCTTTTGTAAAAATTTTTCTTAAGCCAAAATAAATATTTTGTTAAAGCAACCCCATCATAAATATGTGCTTTTTTAATATTTTCTATTTCTTGTTTCCCTTTTACTGCTTTCATGAGATAAATAGGATCTTGCAGATTAAAAATATAGTTATCATTACTAATAATATTCTTAAAAAAAAATGAGCAAGTACTACTATCTATTATAAATTTTTTTTTTTTAATTTCTCTTAGTATTTTCTCACAAAATCTAATATCTAAAAATTTTACCTTTTCAAATTTTTTTTTTAAAGATGAAGAAATCTTTTTTAAATCACAAAAAAATTTTATATTTTGATCTTTATCTATTAAGATATAACTATTTGGTATTGGGGCATAATTTGTATCCCTCCCTCTTATATTTAGCAGCCAGGCATTATTTTCACCCGCAGTAACAAATAAAAAATCAGTTTTTTTTTTCTTTAAATAATTTGAAATTTTATTAATTTTTATTTGATATTTTTCACCCACAGCTTTATTTGGCAATAGATAAAATTTATTACTACTTCTTAAAATCTTTCTTTGCCAAATTTCATCAACTAAATTCTGAATGATTGGTTTTAATATAAATTTATTTTTTCCAAAAAAAGCAAGTAAAGATTTTTCAGTAAATAAATTCGGATCAAAACCAATTGATAAATTTTTTTGTTTAAGAATATCACTAGGCATTATATCCGGAATTGTAATAATTTTAAATAATCCTCCGCTCTGATTGTTAGCTTGCAACGTATATCTACCATCAACAAATAAATAATTTTTATCTCTGAGTATTAAAGCAAAACCATAAGAGCCTGTAAAATTTGAAATAAAATTTAGCCTATCATTATATTCTGGTATATATTCACTAAAAAATTCATCATTTTTAGGAATTATATATCCGTCTAATTTTTCTCTTATTAAAATTTTTTTTAATTTTTCTATTTTTTCCATTTAAGCATTTTATTTTTTTTATAACGATCCCATCCAGGACTCCTATATTCTTCATCAAAATCAATTGAAGTATCTTGATTAAATTCAAAGTCTTCATTATCATTCAAGCTTATTTCATTTTTTTCAACACTTTCGTCTGGTATTTCGTTTATAAATCTTGATGGTAAGGCGTCTATCCAGTCTCCGTGGTATGCTCTTTTCATTGCAAATGACAAGTAAGCTTCTTTTTTGGCTCTAGTAATACCAACATATGCGAGTCGTCTTTCTTCCTCTAAAGCAAAATCCCCTTTTTCTTCTAGGGATTTTTGATGAGGAAACAAACCTTCTTCCCATCCTGGTAAAAAAACAACATCAAACTCTAAACCTTTAGCAGCATGCATAGTCATCAAATTTATTTTTGCTCCTTCCCATTCTTGATCGATTGAGGTTGCAAGCGCTACATGTTCCAAAAAACTTTGCAAGTTATCATAATCTTGCATAGCTCTAAGTAATTCTTTTAAGTTTTCTAATCGATTTTCATTCTCTAAATCTTTTTTATTTTTTAACATTGAGGAGTAACCTGACTCATCTAATACTAATTTTAACAAATCAAAATGTTTCATTTTAAGTGAGTCATTTCTCCATTTATGAATAATATTTATTAATTGGCTAAGAGCAGTTTTTATCTTAGGTTTTAAAATATTTTTTTCTGTTAATTTTATAATTGCATCTTCAAGACATAATTCATTTGATTTACCAAAAGTGTATATTTGGTTTAATGTACTTTCACCCACTCCTCTTTTAGGTGCACCAATTATTCTTTCTAAAGCCAAGTCATCAAATTTTTGATTTATAATCCTTAAATAGGATACTGCATCTTTAATTTCAGCTCTTTCATAAAATTTAATTCCGCCTAAAACACGATACCCAATACCAACTTGAAGAAATCTTTCTTCAAACTCCCTAGTTTGGTAAATAGCTCTAACCAAAATTGATACATCATTTAATGAATATTTTTTTTTAAGCTTTTGTTCTATAATATCACTAATTCCTTGAGCTTCTTCTTTGCCAGTTCTGTAACAGTTCAATTTTACAGGTTCACCTTGATTAGCTGAAGACCATAATTTTTTTCCTACTCTATTTGAGTTATTTGAAATTAAATTTGATGCAGTGTCCAAAATATTTTTTGTAGATCTATAATTTTGTTCTAGTTTAAATACTTTACAATTTTTATAAATTTTATCAAAAGTAAGAAAGTTTTTTATTTCTGCACCTCTCCAACTATAAATTGATTGATCATCATCTCCCACACAGCAAATATTTTCATTTTCATTTACTAGAAGATTTAGCCATTTATTTTGAATAAAATTTGTATCTTGAAACTCATCAACTAAA
>Ga0181568_10005664_pt1 | contig 10969 bp, 10 predicted proteins | sample 101ome_20_FD_133758 | JGI IMG/M metagenome (GOLD analysis project Ga0181568, IMG submission 133758) | Coastal salt marsh microbial communities from the Groves Creek Marsh, Skidaway Island, Georgia - 101404AT metaG (megahit assembly) | ecosystem: Environmental > Aquatic > Marine > Intertidal...
ATGGAAAATCTCGAACGCTTTGAAGGTGATTTATCTAGCCTGTGGAAGTTGCAAAACCTTCCTCCAAATCATCACTTGACATGGGATTGGTGGTGGTGGCTTGTTATGTTGGATGACGATGAAGGAAATCCGGCTGGAAAACAATTGATGGTTCTATGGTCTACAAAAGACAACCCGTTAGTAGAAGTCAACGGTTTTCCTTGGCAACCAAAAGGACGCCCTGGTTTTGATGAAAACGGTTCAATCGCTATGGACGGGATGGTTGCTGCTTGGTGGTATGATGGAAAGAAAATGATAGAACCGTTGGTATTGGAAGAATCTAGAATTATCGTTGTTGCAGAAGACCATCCGAAATGGCCACACAAAAAAGGGGGAATCGTAGCTTCGAATACACAAAAAGAATTTTCCATGGGCCTCACTCCTAAAGAAGACAGATTTTGGCTAACTCTCGATACTGACGAAGGGAAATTTGAGTTGAATATGAAGCCATGGAATAGAGCAATGTCTAGTCTCAAAGTTGCACAAGCAGAATACGGGATGGGAATGGGGTATGGTATCTCAAGACTACATGGAGCGATTTGTGACGGCACTATTGATGGGATGGATGTAAAAGGGACTGCCTATTTTCAGAAAGTTTGCGTCCAAGCACCATCTCCCCCTTGGTATTGGGGAATGCTCCATTTTGATGATGGATCGTACTTAGACTGGTTTGTACCTCACATATCTCCAACCATTACTGCGAAGAATTCCCGACCATGGAAAAAAAGAGACTTCACCCACTATCCACTATCTGAAGGTGGATTATTTCACGATGTAAATCGTAAAAGAAGTGAAAGATTCAGTCAAGTGAAAGTAGACAAAACCTGCAATGCACATGGCTTACCTATTTTCCATGTTCATATGTGGAATGGAGTGACTGAAATACGAATAGAAGCTGAAGCCGTTACTAGAGCCCACTGGACCTTCGACCAACCTACCATAGGTGGACTCAAGTCGCACCTAACCTACAACGAATACCCCCTAATAATAAAAAAAATTGAGATTGATGATGAACAGGGTATCCGAACACGGAAAGATTGGGACGTGATTAGAGGCAATGCTGAACATTCATGGGGCATTTTGCACTAATCCTCCGATACATTCATCACTAACTGAAAATTAAGCAATAGCGGAGAGATTGATTTGACAGATGAAATTACATCCCCGACAGAAAATGTTGAAAGTGCTGCTGAACCAGCGCCATCTACCAGTGAAAGTACAAATGAAACAAGCGCAAAACTTCGAGAAAAGTTTCGATTAACCAGCGATGAAGAAATTCTGAAACACATGAAACCATCGCCCCTTGCTTTCATTCCAATGTACCTTCTTGCTGGTGTTATCTTATTCGCTCACTGGATGTTTGAAATGGATTGGGAAGGAGATGGCAGCACAGTTGCCACTATCATGCAAGCATTGATTACTTTCGGAAAAGTTGGAAACTTTGGTTTTGTCTTCATTATGCTTTTCATAGCTTGGGTTAACCGAATGGCAAATGGTGCAACAAGCGGCAAGTGGACCACATCATTCCTACTTCTCGTGGCATTTACTCCTGCAATCTTAAGCATCGACAATATTTTGGTGACAATCGGAGTTTTGCAAGATGATTTTATTCCAATAGATGAGTTTTCATACATGGCTTTCGGATTCATTTGGACTGCCGTATTTATCGGTTTGACACTACTTTACCAAAGAAGTTTCCATTATGCTATTACTAACCACAGAATCATTTTCACTCAGCACCTAATTATTCCAGGTGATGCTAGAAGAATTCTTTTCGACAACATCAATGAGATTAGAACTCAACGAACTTTACTTGGCTCAATCCTCGGATTTAAGACAATAATCTGTGACACAGGAAGCGCATTAGGAATTGGACAAGATTCAATGTCGGTCTCGGTTGGTACAACCGGGCCAGAAAGTGTTGTTGCAGAATCAGCCGGAATCGGCAAATGGCTCAAGAGATTATTCGCATTTGTGACTTATCAGCGCACTAGAGCCGTTGATATGCCAGATCCAAAATATTCATTGTATTGTATAAATGGATGGCAGGCAACTGAAAGATTGCTTAATGAGATGCATCAAAGACACAGCCAATCAGGTATTCTGAACGAATTAAAAGAAAAAATGGCTTGAGCGGCTTCACACATAGGTTTCAAAAACCTGTTTCGTGAGGCGTGGTCATGAGCGACCTAATTCAAGAGGCTGGCATAGCGCTATCAAGTGGAGACTTTAACGCAGCATTGGACTTATTCGATAAAGCAATTCAAGCAGAACCGGAAAATGCAATGGCCCATTATGGCTGGGCTGAATCTGCTTTCATGAGACTATCAATGGACATGGAAGAAGATATCCCTGCAGGGAAAATAATGCAAGTCTACAAGAAAGCAATGCAACTAGATGAAGAAAATCTAGAATATGTTGCTTCCTTCGCAAATTTTTGTCTAGACTGCGGAAGAATCCCTGCAGCAATAAAAGAATATCAAAGGCTAGAAAAGATGGCAGAACTAGAAGAAATCCCAGTTGAGGATACCCTATTCGACGCCAGCAGATTAATCGTGGAAGCCATTGAAAGAGTTGGTCAAGGAAGAGATAACCCAATGATCCAACCATGGCTAAAGCAAGCACTAATCTGGGCCGTTGGAGGACTCGGGTTTACCGCTGAAGAAGCTTTGGAAACACTGAATTCTTGAGGTGGTCGAATGGCGAAGGCTAGAATTGCCTTCAGATACGGTTATTTTGGTGACGCTTTCAAGGGCAGTCAAGTTCAACCGGATGTAGAAACCGTACAAGGTCGCTTCATGCATGTTTTTCAAAAAAAATTGAAATGGACAAATGAAAGGATGCCAATGGCTCTTTCTTCTAGAACGGATGCCGGAGTCCACGTAAGAGTAAATGGGGGGTCTATAGACCTCGACGAAGATAGATGGAATTCGATGGGACCAGAAGGATTTATTCGAGCAGTGGGCCACCAAGTTCCTCCATCAATTTCCTTATTCGACGTAAAGAGAGTTGACGATAATTGGAGTGCAAGGACTTCATCAGGAAGGACATACAGATACAGAATGGAATGTATGGAGGAATGGATTGAACCGGACCTAGATTTGTTCACTCAGCTTTGTTCATTGTTTGAAGGTCAACACGATTGGTCAAATTTTTGCAAAAGAGAGCCGGACAGGACAACTATTCGCAAAGTTGAACGTTGCAGGCCTTGGATTTGTTCCGATAGAATTGTTGGTTTCGAAATTTCTGCCAAAGGATTTGTTTGGAATCAAGTCAGAAGAATTGCAAACGCAATACTACTCGCATTGAATAATCAAATCGATAAAGAAAAAATAATTCAGGCTCGAGATAACCCCCAAATTGAGATTGATCTAGGCCTCAGTGAGCCAGATTGGTTGATTCTTTGGAATGTTTCATGGGAAGAATTTACAGATTTCAAAACCGATGAACCAATCCTTGCAAGGCCTGATAGAAGTAGTAAGCGTTGGCAGGAATTATGTAGAATTCAGCAAAAGGAGATGCTCATTAGGCAATTCGATATTATTCAAGGACGATACTAACTTTATCTCCGTCTTCAATGTTGCAATACTCTCTCAAAAATACGTCTGCAATTACCTCGACAACATCATCATGCCGAGTTAGGTCTGGAATCAAAATTGCGCAATCAACATCGATTTCGTCAGTCGAAATTTTTGCAAGAAATGCAGTTGCTCCGCCAAAGGAGACTCCATCTCTATCGAATCCTTTGATGCGGTACGATTCGATTTGGCTTGGCTCACCGTCATCTAGTCCTGCTGAAACTCGCAATTTTTGGTATTCTTGTAAATAGCCACCTTCAACGCTGATGTTCAAAGTTCCCGGCCAGGCGCTTTTACCAATTATCGATTTAAATTGCTCTTGGTAGTGATGTTGTGACATGAAGATGTGAGCTCGGCCAAGGCCAGAGGATACCACACCTTCGATGCGCATGGCCCGCCGAACAACACCACACAAATGACTGTTCTGCATCAAAGGGAAACAACATTTAGCACATTGCATCTCGCAGTAACATGGCAGGCGACCTATCTTGGATGAATACAAGATATGAACAATTGAAAGAGCAGTCTTTACTGTGGCAACCTCCAACTTTAGAGTCTGCAAATCAACCTCGATGTATGATGGATGGTAGGCCAACAATTATGTTATCGGCGAATAATTATCTCAATCTAACCACTCACCCGAAAGTTATGCAAGCATCGATTGATGCTATCAAAAAATACGGAGCTGGCAGTGGTTCGGTAAGAGCGATTGCTGGAACTATGGACATTCACCTACAGGCTGAAAATAAGGTCGCTGAATTCAAAGGAGTAGAATCTTCTTTGATCTATTCAGCAGGATATACTGCCAATGTTGGACTTATTCCGACATTAGTCCAGGGTAAAGAAGACATTATTATTTCAGATGAATTGAATCATGGGTCAATTATCGATGGTGTTAGATTAACCAAAGCACAAAGAGGCGTTTTTCCACATAATGACATGGGCGCTTTAGAGCAGGTTTTGAATGAAAATAAAGATGCAGATAGAAAACTAATCATCGTTGATGGTGTCTTTTCTATGGATGGAGATATTTGTCCGTTGGATGAATTAACATCGCTAGCAGAAGAACACAATGCAATGGTTTTCGTTGACGATTGTCATGGAGAAGGCGTATTAGGAGATGGCGGAAGAGGAATCGTTGACCATTTCAAACTACAGGGGCGAGTCGATTTTGAAGTTGGTTCATTTTCAAAGGCATTAGGAGTTCAAGGTGGAATTGTTGCAGGAAAGGCAATTGTTAGAGAACACGCTCTAAATCATTCAAGGTCGTGGTTGTTATCAGGTTCACAACCGCCTTCTGTTGCTGCTGCACAAAAGGCAGCTGTAGAGGTATTGATGGAAGAGCCTGAGCATCATGCTAGGCTTTGGGAAAACACTGAATATTTCCGAAGTGAAATGCAATCTATGGGCTTTGATACCGGAGTTTCAACCACGCCAATTATTCCTGTAATGTGTGGTGAATCTGCTACCGCAAAATCTCTTTCCAATGAAATGTTGAATCAAGGAGTAATGGCTGGAGCGATAGTTTTCCCAATGGTTGCTAGAGATAAGGCACGGGTAAGAACCCAAATGTCAGCAGGACTTTCAAATGACGATCTAAATGAAGTTTTGAGAATCTTTGAAGATGCAGGGAAGAAAGTTGGTCTGATTTAGAACACTATTCTTCAGAATCAAATGATTCGACTACTTCTTGCAAATCAATATCATTTTCAATTAATTGTTCGATGTCATTACTCACATCTTCATCAATCTCCTGAGGTTGATATTGACCCTCTTCAATTAAACACAACAATCTCCAGCGCGGGGCCCAAGAAAGATGGACATAAAGCGTTCCAGGAAGAATCAACAATGTCCATGAAATCCATGCCATTATTCCATCGCCATCCAAAAGGTCAGTACTTATCAATGCAAGAATAGTAAAACCAACAAAGGGCATTGGGAACAAAATTTTTCTATTTGGGGAAATAGGAGGCCTATCAAAAAATGAATTCATTATCCTACTAGATAATCCAAGAAAACCTGTAAAGAAAATTAGAATACTTGCATGTAATATCCACAATGGGAACCAAAATTCTTCTGTCATTGAATACGGTAAGATTAGAGCCAATGAAACCAAAAATCCGTAGAATCCTCCTATATTTGAGGGGTGAGACAACCACAAGGGAAGTTGTGAGAAACGTCTTGAAAGTCCAGAACCTACTAGTTTTTCACCTTCGGAACTATTCAAAATTTTTGTGAGATTCGAAACGTTTGTCGTATCCCCCATAGAATAAATCCTTGAGTACTTTACATTTCAACTTAAGGGACAATTATCGCTACTTTTTCCATATTATTCAGATGAAAACATTTTCGAAATCGGTCCTTGAATATCGATTTCTTCTTCTGGTAACCAAGTTCTTTCTAGTAAGGATGATTCTTGGGATTCTCTTTCCCTTGCATCCTCAAATTCGTCATTTGAATCATTTATTGCATTGTTGAGCGAAATAGCTTGATTGATTATTGTAAGCTGCTTTGAGAGAATTTTTTCTGATTTCTTTGTATCCCATGGAGACAATACTGATAATTCTGCATCTTGCTTATGAACAACCCAGCCTTGAATTGGATCCTTTGCTAATTTCAACAAATTAGTTCCAGGGTCAATCCATTTGTTAGAGAAATTTACAGATATCTCAGATTTATCTAAACTCCCTGCACCCATAAATGGATGATTTAGATTAACTGCGAGAGGAATGTTTTCTGTATAACTTAAAATTCCGTATTTAGAGTATGTAAAAATTAAACAAACCACCAACAATACTAGAATGATTGGGTAATAATAAGATAATACTGCCGTTATTATTGAAAGAATAAAATAAATTTTCAACTCTTGTTTTAGTGGGCCGGTGGTTTCAGTGCAGACTGAAGTTTTTGAAAACTCAATCAGCCCTTTCGGTGCGCCCATGTTCTCGCCACCACAAAGAAGGACATGAAACCCTCGTTTTGTCGCTATCAACACCCCCATACTTCAAGAAGGTTGAATATTCCATACACCCCGTAGGGGTGAATATGGTAGAGTTACAACCGGGGACTTTACTAGAAGAGAGGCGCGGAGGAAGCGCTATCCTTTCTACCCTCATCTATGAAATGATTGAGAATTCTACAAACGGATACATTCGTTGTGAAAGAACACCGAAAGAGGAAATGCCAAGAGTCGGCCAATTAGTAATTTTCAACAGGGAAATTGTGGCCGCATTTTTTGAAGCAAAGAGACCGCAATTCGGTGCAAAGGCGATAAAGAATATTGAAGCGGATTCTCAAGCACTAGATTGTATTTTACAAGTTATCACTGCAGTTGACATTCCAAGGTTGCTAGAGATTTATCCAGAAGCAAAAATCAGTAATTCTAACACTGATTCTGACCAAGACACTAAATGGTGGCAAACACTTAGCAATCGAGAAAACACATGGACACGATCTAGAAGAAGTTTGGCTACTTCCCAAGAATATCAAGAACCTGAATTCATGAAGATTAAGGGGAAACTATCTGATGGAAATTCAGAGATTACAGAATTTCTTCGACCTGGTTCTGTTTATTCGACAAGTTCTAATGAAATTTTCAAACTTGCTGCAAACCTAAGTAACTTAGGCAGACCATTGTTGGTGATTTCACGATTATCAAGCAAGAACATGCTGGAAGCAAATGGAGTGCCTGAAGATGCATATCTATTGATTTCAAGACAGGAAGGAGAAAGAAATATTTCGCCTGATATCGATGGAATAAGCGACATTGTTGCTTCATTTTTAGAAGGTAATATTCGTGCAGTTATGGTCTTTGACGGTTTAGAATATCTTTCTTCGACGAATGATTCTGATAAAGTTATCAATTTAGTTAGAGATTTAGCAGACAACATGAGATATGAAGACGATTGCATGTTTATTTGCGTAAATGAAGAGAATTGGTCCAAACAAGAATATATCCAATTGATTAGAGCCGCTCCAGTTATTGACAGCGAACTCCTACAAAATTGGAATTCTGACCCTGCACAGTTAGAGGACCACCCCCTCCTCGCACCTTTGACTGAAGAGGAAATTTCCCAAATGGAAGCATATATCTCGATGAATACCCCGATTGATTCAGATGAAATCGAGATAGAGTTGCCTATCAAGATAGAAGAGGTACTCGAAGAAGAATTATCTACTGAAGAAATACTAGAATCGATAGAAGTCGAAGATATAATCATTGAAGAAATTCAACAAGAGGAAAAAAAATACATTGGACCGAGGTCTGCTCAAATTGTTAAAAGAAGAAAGGCCAAACATTCTGAACCTATTGAAAAAATCATCAACCAAAATGCAAGCATTATTGCAGCAAGAGGCAAGACTATTGATTCTAAATTCCCAGAGACAAATAACCTACCAAAAACTCCGATTGGAAAGGGCAGGGTTGGAGAACTACCTGAAATTCCTAACATCATTCCTACATCCTTAAACCAAGTTGTAAAGCAAAAATCATCAACAAGAGACCTTGATTTACCTACACTAAATTCTGATTCAAAAACCATCAATTTAACAAAAAAAGATGTTTCAGGACAAAACGTATTGAGTCCAGTCGCAGCAAGGGGTATAGAAATAAAGAAAAATTTGACAAATCGGTCTCAAGCATCAAGTAGGCCTCAAAGAAAAATCGATTTAGATAAAAGATTGAAAAGCTGGGTTTCGGAGGATGTCGAATGAGTATTTCACGTCAAGAAAAATTGAAACTTGCTATGTCTAATGCAAGACACATTCTTGGCAAAGAAGAGAATACATCTGGTAATGCAAAATCAAAACTTAACACTCTACGAAATGTCAACGAATCCGATGATACCAGACAAGGAAACCTAATTGCTAGAACAAGGGTGACTACAAGACCAACATTTGATCTAATAGCAGACAAGGTTTTGGGTAAAAAAGAAACTAACACATTGGTTGATGAATTATCAAATTCAGATACAACCCTTGCTAAAATTGCATCTCAAAGAATGAATAAATTACGCGATGAAAAACAGATTCTTGAGATTGAGGAGGACCTTTTCGGAGATGAAATCGGGGTCATGAAAGATGGGAGGCCGATTTGGACAGACATACTTGACAACCAGAGAGGATATTCTATCAATAGTCAGGAATTGGAATTCAAAGATGTTAACTTCAAACCAAAATGGCCACCTGTGCTACGAATTTCTAATCACAATACTTGGAAAACATGGAGCATATTAGAAGAAAATCAAAGAGCATCTGGTGCATGTGAGAAGATTGTAGAAAAACCTGGAAAAATGATTAATCCACTACTTGTCCTTGCAAACGAAGGATGTGGAAAATCACACATTCTTCACGCTACTGCACAAGCGATGATCCGACGTCAAGATGGGAATGTTCACCTTTTGTCTGTTTCGAGATTAGCCGGAGAAAGTAGTCTCCCGGATGGTTGGCAAGAAGCAATTTCTCATGCGAGTTTGGTCGCCATCGATGATTTACATCTTGCAAGAGGTAGAATTGCTACCGAACTTGGCCTATTGATAGATTATTCACTAAATATGGGAGTTCAAATCGTAGCAACATCTCGCCTTGAACCAAAACATTGGGAGGCAAGTAGATTATGGGAGGTTATGAAATCGGCTACAAGCATTTGGGTTATGCAACCATCTTCGGCTTCTTTGATAACCCATCTTAGAAGAAAAGCGAGTGGTAGAGCATTACTATTAGATGATTCAATGTTGGCAACTATTGTAAAATTCGGTAATAGCCAATGGAGAAGTGTTGATGCCGGTTTTGAGAAAATAGCACTGGCAATTGAATCTGGTGAGAGGATTATATCAGCGGCAAACATTTCATCGATTCTTGAAAATTCTCCGATTGAGAAAACCGTGGTTCAGGAGTTTATCGAACAACAGAGTCTTGAGGATGTAGCGTCAAAAGTAATCAACGAAACTCTCGACCATCTTTACTCAGATAATGCAATTGGCGGTATTGAATTAAAATCACAACTACCAGAATTATCTGATAATTGGGAGGTTCCGGAAATAAATATCAATGAAAAAATCGATGATGAAAATTCAACTGTTGAAGATAATATGCTCCCTCATTCCACTAACACTCTGACTGTTGATGAAAGAGACCAATATTTACTCCAGGATTCAAAAGAATTGACTGGCTTCGACCAAGTAAGAGTTGATGAAACCGTTTCATCTATCGAAAACATAACACAAGAGATGTTTGAAAATGTTCAGTATAGCCATATTGAAAATTCCGAACGATTGGCAAGGTTAGAACTTGAATTAACACAGTTGGCAGAACGCTCGAGAGACGCTGAAGTGGATGAGTTGCTAGAGATTGCTGATCGAATTGGAGAAATCGAATATCTCTTAGGAAATATCCCTCTACCTCCTAAATTAGTCACAAAAACCCCAATCAAGAAACTGAAAACCATGGGTGAATCTTGATGGAATTGCCTTGGTGGATGAATGGAATAAAATTTTCATGCCAAACCGATTGTGGAAAATGTTGTGATGAACCCGGTGGAATCGTATATCTGAAAACAAGCGATGCTGAAAGATTAGCAAATCATCATGGAATAGATATTCGCGAATGGTTGGAAAGAGATTGTGAAACAACAATTGATGGTCGATTCATATTAAGGTCGGATGAAACAACTGAAATTTGCATTTACTTAGACGAAAATAAACAATGCAAAGTTTACCAATCTCGCCCAGCACAATGTCGCTCATACCCTTTCTGGTCAGAAAATCTACGTTCTGAAAAAAGCTGGAAGAAGACAATTGATTTTTGCCCCGGATTACAAGATGAAGATGCTATAATAGTCGAGGGAAATGAAATTAGAATCAAAATAATTGAAGATAGAGAAGCCATGAAAGGTTTTAGAAAATGGACATTTTGATTAATGATATTTTTTCAACAGTGCCGTTTTTCTAAAGTAAAAATCAATGGTCTTTGAGTATAGCAGAAATACATGAATCAAACAAATCTAGCGTCGACCTTATACGAAAGTGTCTCACCCGCTGTTTGCGGGGTGTTGCATTGAGTCAAGATGATAACTTACTCAACCTTACATCTGCACACCTAAATATCGGACTTAGAGGCATACCTGTAGGAACCTGCCGCACATCATTCGTGACTCCCGGTGAAGGGGTTCATTACTGCGGATATCCGATAAGTGAACTCGCTGATTTTTTACCGGAAGATATTGTTTATCTTCTATTCAACAAAGAATTACCTTCAGAAGAACAATCAGAAGAATTCGTGAAAGAACTACAATCAAGAGGAAATGTTCCTGATGAAATAAACACGATTCTTGCAAATCTTCCTCGAGATGGGCA
>Ga0181568_10005669_pt1 | contig 10966 bp, 6 predicted proteins | sample 101ome_20_FD_133758 | JGI IMG/M metagenome (GOLD analysis project Ga0181568, IMG submission 133758) | Coastal salt marsh microbial communities from the Groves Creek Marsh, Skidaway Island, Georgia - 101404AT metaG (megahit assembly) | ecosystem: Environmental > Aquatic > Marine > Intertidal zone...
GCTTCACGGATATTTTATTCTCGGAGGTAATTTGGAATTTCCCATCAGCTATGAGGTGGACATTATTAGAGATGGTAAAAGTTTTACAACTCGAAGGGTAGTAGCATTCCAGGAAAGACGTGCAATCTTTAATATGTCTGCTTCTTTTCAATTGCTTCAACAAGGAGTTGACCACCAAAACTCCATGCCCAATTATATTCCTCCCGAAAAATTGTTGAGTGATCTGGAGCAATTGGAAATGCAAAAAACAGACCCTGAAGTATTTGAAAGATTCAAAAAAATCAAACCTGAGGTGATAGAATTCAGACCTGTAGAAAAGTTAAGTTTGAGGGATGAAATTAATGCTCCAGCGGAGAGTAACTATTGGTTTCGTTCCAAAGAGTCCACCCCTTTTGAAATAGCTCTTCAACATCAGTTGTTGGCTTATATCTCTGACTACGGTCTATTGCGCACAGCTACCTTACCACATAAAAAAGAACTCAGTAAAGGCCCAACTTTTTATACCAGTTTAGACCACGCAATTTGGTTCCACCGGCCCTTTTCTTTAGATCAATGGCTGCTCTATGCTATGGACAGCCCCAGCGCTTCAAACTCTCGTGGATTTTCAAGAGGTTCTATTTTTGACCGTGAGGGTTTATTGGTAGCATCTGCTGCTCAAGAAGGATTGATTAGGCAATTAAACTGATCTTAGAATCTACTTATTTTTGTTTATTAATTTTTACACCAACATCTTTCATCTTCTGCTTTTCTTTTTAATTTGCAAGAAATCCTTTGAATGGAAATCGTACTATTGACTTTATCATTTTTGACTCTTGGAGTGCTTTTGTTTTTGTATTTCAAAAAACAGGGAAGCAATGGATTATCAGTTGAACTGCGGGAGTTGATCAAAAAAGAATTATACCAAAACAGGGAGGAACTCTCGAAAAACCTTAGGGAAACCCGTTTGGAGATCACACAAAGTATGGAACGTCTCAATGAAGTATTGGCAAAAAAAGCCAAGGAGGATAGGGAGGAATTGCGGAATACCCTCAAGGATTTTCAGGAAGCCTTTTCCAAAAATGTAACAGCCTTCAACGAGTTGCAAAAGCAAAACTTTGAGCGTCTTAATCAAAAGCAAGATGAATTGGTCAAATCGACTGAGTTGAAGCTTGAAAAGATGCGTGAAACTGTAGATGAAAAACTCCACAAAACACTTGAGGAGCGTTTGGGGAAATCTTTTGAAGTGGTCACCCAGCAGTTATTAAGGGTGCAAAAGGGACTAGTAGAAATGCAGACCTTAGCTGCAGGAGTAGGTGATCTCAAAAAGGTTTTAAGCAATGTTAAAACTAGTGGAGTTTTGGGTGAGATACAGTTGGGCAATATTTTGGAGCAGATCTTGGCTCCTGAGCAATATGATGCAAATGTAAAAACTAAAAAAGGCTCCGATGCACTCGTAGAATATGCCATCAAACTTCCTGGCAAAAGTCTCAGTAGCGGCCCGGTTTATTTACCGGTGGATGCCAAGTTTCCTCAGGAGGATTACGCCCGTTTACAATCGGCCTATGAGTCGGCTGATTCTGTTGCGATAGAAACCTCTTTGGGAGCCTTGCTAAATACTGTAAAGAAATTTGCTAAAGATATTTCCGAGCGCTATATTGATCCGCCCAATACCACAGATTTCGGGATCATGTTTTTACCTTTCGAAGGTTTGTATGCCGAGGTGACCCGACATCCAAAGGTCATCGCTCAATTGCAAAGAGAATACAAGATCATACTTACCGGCCCTACCACTTTGGCTGCCATGCTCAATAGTTTGCAAATGGGATTTAAAACCCTAGCCATTCAGAAACGCAGCAGTGAGGTTTGGGAGGTTTTGGCCAGTGTCAAAAAGGAGTTTTCGGCCTTTGGCACTGTCTTGGAAAAGGCTCAGCGAAAAATTAAAGAAGCTGACAACGAGATAGAAAAAATGGTGACCACCCGTACGCGAATCATGCTGTCCAAACTACGTAAGGTAGAACAGATAGAGCCTACAGAGCCGGATGAGGAAAAAAAGGAGGACGACCTTTTTAAATTACAATAGTCAAAGCCCTGCGATTACTTCAATCTCAGGATTTTGAGTTTTAAAATTCTTTATGCCTGATGGAGTTACAAGGGTATTCCACAAGAATAATTTTTTGAGAGCTGTCATTTGCCCTAGGGTAATAAAAGCAGCGTCAGTAACACTTGTGCCGTAAAGGTTAAGTTCGCTAAGATTTTTCAATTCCTTAAGTCCATCTATGCCCTTGTCAGTTACCAATGGATTTTTTTGGATTTTGAGACGGGTTAGGTTGCGGAATGTACCGAGGTAACTTAGGAGCTCATCGCTGAGCATACAGTCTGCAAGGTTTAGCCATGTTACATTTTCTTTTACTTTTTGCATGATAAGCAAATCGACTTTTTGGATTGTTTTGGCAGTGAATTTCACGTCCAAAAAGCTTTTTTCAGCATTGAGAAAACGCCAAATGAATTTTTCATCATTTAAGCCATTTAGTTCTTCGGAAGATAGCCCAGGAAGCTTAAGAGTTTCCAGATAAGTTTTTTCCCTAAGGTCGAATTTGTAAAGGACTTCCATTAGGCGTAGCATTTTTGAATCATTTCGAGCCAGGTTAATCGGCATTTGTTTTTTTGCTCCCTTATCGATCCACCACTCCATTATAGCGATTTGATCATAGCTCATTGGAACTCCGGCCGGGGGCATAAATTTTGGATGGTCTTGTGGAAAACTGATTCTTTTATAGATCAAACTTTCATAAGGTTTACCTTTTTGAATACCCGATCCGCTATTTCCTCCTTCCATCATACTTTCAAAAGCATTCATATTCAGTCCTCCATAGGCTCTGTTTTCATTATGGCATGTAATACATTTCTCTTCCAAAACAGGAAAAATCAAATCTTCGAAGACATAAAGGGAGTCAACTTCCGAGCTTTCGACTTCCGATAGGGGGGTTAGCGAAATTTCTTTTTTTACAAAGGGAAGGTTATCAAAAAGGTAGTTTTGACCATGGGTCATTTCTCCTCCAAAATGACCGGTTAGCATAAGCAGAATAATAGCAGTTATATTAATGGATTGCTTAAAAGATTTATTAAATCGAAAGTTAATGAAGAGTAGTATCCAGATCATAAAACTCAAAAAGACAAGAGCGACACCACTCCAGCGATGAATGTTTATCTGTTCTTCAAAATAATAGCCACTGTCTCCCAAAAACCAGCCAAAGAGTGCGGCCAATAATCCACTAAAGAATGAAAAAAACCATCCCATGGTGATGACCCTTTGGACACTGTTATTTTTGTTTCGCATAAAAACATCAATGGCAATAGTTAGCAGGATAATACCAATTGGAAGGTGTACCATAAGGGGATGGAGGCTACCGAGAAAATCGAAGAGTTCTGAGCGCATATTTATATTTAGGCCAACACTTCATTGACTACATTGCCGTGTACGTCGGTCAATCGATAGCGTCTGCCTTGAAATTTAAAGGTTAGTTTTTCGTGATCTATGCCCAGCAGGTGCATGAGCGTTGCCTGAAAATCGTGAATGTGAACAGGTCTTTCGGCTATATTGTACCCAAATTCATCGGTCGATCCGATGGTGATTCCTTTTTTGACTCCGGCACCGGCCATAAAGATAGTGAAGCAACGGGGATGGTGATCTCGGCCATAATTGTCTGGCTTAAGCATCCCCTGGGAATAGTTGGTTCGACCAAATTCTCCACCCCAAATGACCAATGTGTCTTCCAATAGCCCTCTTTGTTTGAGGTCTTTAATTAGTGCTGCGGTGGCCTGATCAGTTTCTTTGGCTTGTTTTTTGATGTCTTTGGGAAGGTTGCCGTGTTGATCCCAGCCACGGTGATAGAGCTGGATGAATTTCACGTCTTTTTCAGCTAGTTTTCGTGCGAGCAGGCAGTTTGCCGCAAAGGTGCCCGGGTTTTTACTGTCCTCACCGTAGAGGTCAAAAATGTATTGGGGTTCATCGGAGACGTCCATCACTTCGGGTACAGATGTTTGCATGCGATATGCCATTTCGTAATTGGAAATTTTGGTCAAAATTTCGGGATCACCAATATCTGCATAATGCATGCTTTGCAATTTTTTTAGTGATTTTAGTTGTTCTTCTCTGATGTCACTTGTAACTCCAGGGGGATTGTCAAGATAGAGTACAGCATCTTTTCCGGACCGGAATTGGACCCCTTGGTGTTGGGAAGGCAGGAATCCATTTCCCCATAGTCGGGAGTAGATGGGTTGACCGTTTTTTCCTTTCGTGACCAAAACGACAAATTCGGGTAGGTTTTTGTTGTCGGTTCCCAAACCGTAGCTGAGCCAAGAGCCAATGGAGGGTCGGCCGGGCAGTTCTGATCCGGTTTGGATCATGGTAATGGCAGGATCATGGTTGATGGCATTGGTGTACATGGATTTTATGAAACATAGTTCATCAACGATTTTGGCAGTATGAGGCATGAGTTCACTCATCCACGCACCACTTTGGCCGTGTTGATTGAATTTGAATAGGGAGCCGGCCATGGGGAAGGAATTTTGTCCAGAGCTCATACCGGTGAGCCTTTGTTCTCCCAAAATACTTTTCGGCACTTCTTTGCCAAACATTTCATTAAGTTTAGGCTTAAAGTCGAAGAGATCTAATTGTGAAGGAGCACCACTCTGAAATAAATAAATTACTCTTTTGGCTTTGGGGATAAAGTGGGGCAGTTTCATCTTTTCACTTTCTAAAAGATTCAAAAAGTCACTTTGACCATAGGCATTGACTGGACTTATCAGAGAACCCAGGGAGAGTGCACCTAGCCCAAGAGAAGTTTTGGTCAAAAAGTCCCTGCGGGAGTAGTTTTTATTTTCGTGATGGTGGTGGTCGTTGCAGTGCATTTTAACGTCTAGTATAAGTTTCGTTGTGGTTAAGCAATGTATTGGCAACTATGGTCATTGCGGCCGTTTTTACACTATAGAGGTTCATATCTCTGGGTTTTTTACCTACGCTAAGAACTTGATAGGCTTTGTCTCTGTTTTGTCTATAATATCGGTATTGACTGTTGTACATATCAACAAGTATGTTTAGTTCTTGCTCCTTTGGGTAGCGTGAGGTGGCCAACCGAAATCCGTAAGTAATCTGCTCCTCGAGGTTGTCTTTGCTTTTGATTATACGTTCGGCAAAAATCCTGGAGGCTTCAAAGAATTGCGGGTCATTGAGTAGAACCAGTGCTTGAAGTGGAGTGGAGGTTACTTCTCTTTTGACAGTACAAACCTCTCTGGAAGTGGCATCGAAAGTGAGCATGTTAGGTGGTGGTGAGGTACGTCTAATAAAGGTATATAGCCCTCTACGATAAAGGTCTTTTCCTTGAGACTCTTGATATTCTAATAGAAAAGTGGAGAAGTTGTTTTTTTCTTTCCAAAGCCCCTTGGGCTGATAGGGTCTGACACTTTCCCCTCCTACTTTGGGGTTGAGAAGGCCACTTACTTTTAGTGCATTATCCCGAATAATCTCTGCCGGTAATCGGAAAGAATTGGCTCGTCCCATGAGAAGGTTGTTGGGATCTTTTTGCTCAAGTGTTGGATTGCTTACTGATTGTTGCTGGTACGTTTTTGACATTACCATCTTTTTAATCAGTGCATTTAAATCCCAGTCCTCACTAAAACTGGTGGCCAGCCAGTCGAGTAGCTCTGGATGGGAGGGCAATTGTCCCTGAACCCCAAAGTCGTTGGGTGTGGCTACAAGGCCTTTTCCAAAGATTAATTGCCAATAGCGGTTTACGGCTACTCTGGCGGTCAGCGGGTTTTTAGGATCAAAAAGCCACTGGCTAAGACCCAATCGATTTTTGGGGAAACTTTCATCCATCGCTGGCAGGATATCGGGTACTTTGGGCTCAACGGTATAAAGGGGCTCACTGTAATTACCGCGATTGTAAAGGTATGTAGGGCGAGACTGCTCCATTTCACGCATAACCATAATTTCGGGGATGGGTGCATAATTTTTCAAATATTGTTCCCGATTATCTTTGAGCTCCTTTTTGAGCTGGAGGATTTTGGGGTCTTTTTCAATAAGGTGATTTTGAACGACTGACCATTCAATATCTTCTTTTTGTTTAGAGTTTTCCGAGTATATCGATTTAATTTCAAAGGGCGTTAGCACTCCCCTGAAGAATTTCAGTTCGTCAAGTTTACCAGTGAATAAGCCGTAGTCTCCCGTGGAACCTTCGTAAGATTTTCCAATAATTAAATTTCTTTGAGCACTTACGAAGCCTTTTTTTCTATCCCGGTATGTGGGTTTTATAGTTTTGTAAAGGTTGTCAATAACCCCTTCAGTTTCTATTTCCTTTCCATTATGAAAAAATTGAACGCCTTCTGTTTTTCCGGTACCGTCTAAAGTAAGGGTAAGGTGATGCCACGCATTCAATTGCAGGGAGTCCACTGACCTTACATGTATGAGGTTGGAGGGGGCTACATTAATTAAACGGAGGTTAACTCTGTTTTGGTCGTCCAAATAACACTCCCATCCGCGCCAAAGGTCATTTTTCCCTCCAGAGTTGGCTATTAGTGATTGGGAAGATCCTTCTTTTCTTTTGCTCGTATTCAACCAAATGGAGAAGGAAAATGGGTCTGTCCATTCAATGTTGGGGATCAATTTGTTTGTGATATATAGCTGATCGTGGTCTTTAGTGAATTGAAAGGCGTTCCCATTTATACCGGGTACGATTTCAGGCATTTGATCAATTCCGCCAAAGAAATCTTTTTTACCATCCACGCTGTGTCTTCTCTTTTCGATCTTGGTCATTTTTTCAAATGCAGCGTGAAATATCAATTGAGGCTTTGCTTTGGTTTTTAAAACGAGTTCCTTAGAATATTGATATACTTTTTGTAATTGTTCACGGGTGATTGTAATGTCTTTTTTGATGTGGTTAAGCCCCTGATTTAGTTGATCTAATTTGGTTTGTGTTGCCTTATTGGAGAGGGCTAATAGGGGTCCAAACTCTCCATCATCCCCAGTCATACCTAGTTCTCTGATGTTGTTAAAGAAAGCGGTAAGCTGGTAATAATCTTTTTGTGAAATAGGGTCAAATTTATGATCGTGGCATTTGGCACAGGCTACGGTGAGTCCCAAAAATGCAGTAGAGAGGGTTTCAGTGCGGTCAAAAACGTAATGCAACCGCCATTCTTCGTCGATTACTCCGCCCTCTGCAGTCATAGGGCTATTTCTATTGAATGCGGTGGCGAGTTTTTGCTCTTGTGTGGCTTTGGGTAGGAGGTCTCCCGCAAGTTGCCAGGTTACGAATTGGTCGTAGGGCATATTTTGCTTAAAGGCTTTTAGAACCCAATCTCTCCAGGGCCACATGGTTCGAATACCATCTGCATGTAAACCATGGGAATCAGCATAGCGAGACAGGTCAAGCCAGTCCAGGGCTAAACGCTCAGCATATGCGTCCGTTTTAAGAAGTTGATCTACTAGGCTTTCATATGCATGATCACTTTTGTCATTTAGAAAAGCGTCTAGCTCCTCAATGGATGGTGGAAGCCCAATCAAATCTAGGTAAAGCCTTCTGGCCAAAATAGCTTTAGAGGCTTTAGGAGAAAAATCCAGGCCTTCTTGGTCTAATTTCTTTTTAACGAACTGATCAATAGGATTTTTTAACTGATTGGTGTTTGCTTTGGGTATTTGTTTTTTGGGAGGTAAAAATGCCCAATGTTCTTTCCATTCTGCACCTTGCTCAATCCATTTAAAAATGATGGCTTTTTCTCTGTTGGTAAGAGCCAAGTTGGCTTCGGGGGGTGGCATGATAATATCGGGATCGTCATGTATGATCCTGTGGGCACTTTCGCTTTTATATAAATTTCCTGAGCTAAAGGCTCTTTTTCCACTTTCCAATTTGGAAAAAGCTATAGACTCTAGATCCAATCTCAATCCAGCTTTTCGGGTTTTTTCATCAGGGCCGTGGCATTGATAGCATCGGTCCGATAGTATTGGCTTGACATGGTAATTGAAGTCAACCATTTCTGGCAAATTATTATATTCCTTACTGATTTCATAGGGGACTTCGAGCGAGCAGGAAAAGAGAAGACCAATCAAGGCAATAACAGCATAAACCTTTTTCATCATCATCAAAAGCGTTAAAATAGGTATAAAATGGTTATTGGCTAAGGTAATTAATTTTTGTAATAAACATAGGGAGTTTTGTCATTTGGAAATTGGAGGAATTGTAGAACTTCGTATTCATTTTTTAGTGCCGAGGAAGGTCGTGGATTTTTGAGGGTAAATACTTTGAGTTTTTCAGGCGGAAGTATTTTGATAAAACTTTCATCTATGAAATCACCATCGAGAGATTTGGGATTATCTAGCTTTAGGTGTTTTGAGAAAAAATGATACGCAGCTATTCTTTTGGAATAGCCATAGTCGTGTTTTTCTTTGGCTAAATGCACATTTTCGACCTGACGGGATTTACCCAAGGCACCATAAACTTTTTGAATGTAAGGAAATTCTACATCAGGAGTATTTCTTGTCCAATCATCCCCATTGGAGATCAGCAATAGGGGTCGTGGAGCTGCAAGGGCAGCTACCTCTACATTATTGGTTTGAAAGTTGGCAGTCTTGTGAACTGGCATTCCACTTTCGCAAACGCAGCCTCCAAAAAAGTGGGCGGATACTTGTACCACAGGGACGGATACTTTGATTCTTTGATCGAGGGCGGTGAGTACAAAGGTTTGGGTGCCTCCTCCAGAGCCGCCGGTCATCCCTATTCTTTGGGGATCGACTTCAGGGAGGCTTGCCAAATAGTCCAATACTCTTTTGCTATTCCATGTTTGCAATAACAAGCTGATGGGCATTTTGTGTCTTACCTGTTTGCTTTCTCCATATCCTACCATGTCGTAGGCAAAAACAATGGCACCTTTACTTGCTAAATAGGCACTTCGAAGTTGAACATAGTCTGTAAAACGTTTGTCTTTTAGGTGTCCGTGAGGGCTCAGTATGGCCGCAAGTTGATTTTGTTTTTTGATTGGGCGGTAAAGGTTTCCTGTAACATAGAATCCTGGAAAACTTTCTAGGGCGATGTTTTCTACAGTATATCCATCCATTATTTTTTTGGAATGTTTGATTACATTGATTGGGCCATTGTAGGAGGAGATTTTATCCCATTGCATTCCCTTCAATATGTTTTCTTTAATGGTTTTGGCTCTTTTTTTCCAACTGTTCGCGTCGGTCCAAAGCTGAGAAAATTCTTTCATCTTTTCTTTTCCCTGCGCTTCTGTCCAATGTTGTCCATTGCAAATCATTGGGTCGGTAATGTATTCAACCCCTTGATCCGTTTCAATCTTATAGCCTTGTGCGGTGGAAAGGTTAAGGGTGAATAGTGCTACAAAGACCCCTATTTTTTGAAATAGATTCATCTTTTTTGGATTTAAATACAAATGGTGTCATTTATGATTTATAAATACAATTTAGAAAATATGGTATTCAAATCAAATAAATTTCTTTATAAGTTGATGGTAATCTTTCAGAAAAAAAGTATCTATTTCTAAGTCTTATAAATAAATAGACTTTACCTTGAATTTTGATTAATAATTATAAAACTTAATATTAATTATTGAAAGGGAAAAAAACACATTGAAACATAAATTCAATTCAATTGAAAAATGTATAAAAGTGTTTCACAAACAAAATTTCCTGCATTAATCCAAGTAAATATATATTTCATTCTCTGTGAGACAAACCGTTATACTGGCAGTAATTTCATAAGCCCAATCTTTTACCAAAAAAATATTATATTTAGAATATAAGTAATGCCCATTCAAGAATGGAAAGGAAAAAGTTTATCATGCAATCTCTTCTGGCAGGGTCATTATTGCCTGTTTTCGCTCATCCAAGGATTTTCTTTCCAGTTTCAAACCGGAAAACGACAACTGGTCCTTCAAATTATAATTTATCCACACAAGATGATATCTACATTGAAAGGCCCAAATCAGGAAGACCTCACGATGGGAAAGTTTTGGCTGCTATTCAGCCCCACTGTGATGATATCCCTATTTTTGCAGGCGGTACTGTTGCTAAGTTGATTCATGAGGGTTACACTGGTTACATGATTCGTACTTCAAACGATGAAGCGGCAGGTGTTGGAGATACAATAGGAGAGGTGATCTTAAATAATGAGACAGCAAACCGGGCTACATCCAAGGTTTTGGGATTAAAGAAAGTATATGACCTAAGTTACCAGAACCATAGGATGGAAGAATATAATATTCAAGAGTTAAAGTCCCGATTAATCTTCTTGTTTCGCTTACTCAAGGTAGATACTGTGGTTTCTTATGATCCTTGGGGTCACTATGAAGAAAATCCGGATCATTATGTTACCGCAAAAGCGGTAGAGGCAGCTTGTTGGCAAGCGGGGAGTAAGGATTATCCAGAACATTTGGAGATAGTTAAACCCCACTTGGTGAAAGAGAAATATTATTTCGCTAGAGGCCCACAATTAGTAAATAGGATTGTGGATTACAGTCCCTATTTGGATATAAAAGTGCAAAGTAATGTTGTAATAAAAAGTCAAGGACCTGGTGGGGATGCAGGTGCTCGACTTAGGAGATCTTTGCTGAGTAAAGGAAAAAAAATAGCCTTGTTAGGAAATAGTGACGAAATTGCCAATCATAACTATGTAAAGCATTTCATGCTGGATTTGGATTCACAATATCTCAGAGGGGTTGTTTCCGATAAAGAAGTAGGTAAAAAATATGGTGTAGAATGGGGGGAAGCCTTCCATTATATAGGCCCAAGGTCATCAAACATTCCTGATTACATTCGTGGTGTGTGAAATGTTGTGCCTAAGGGGAATGATAGGACTTATTTATTACTAATTCTTGGAAATAGAAAACCCCTAAAAACAAAAGGTTTTGAGGGGTTGTGGTGGTACCTCCAGGAATCGAACCAGGGACACAAGGATTTTCAGTCCTTTGCTCTACCAAC
>Ga0181568_10005672_pt1 | contig 10961 bp, 12 predicted proteins | sample 101ome_20_FD_133758 | JGI IMG/M metagenome (GOLD analysis project Ga0181568, IMG submission 133758) | Coastal salt marsh microbial communities from the Groves Creek Marsh, Skidaway Island, Georgia - 101404AT metaG (megahit assembly) | ecosystem: Environmental > Aquatic > Marine > Intertidal...
CTCGGGCGGAAGGCTCAGGGCCATCAGGCAGCAGGGGGTTGAGCCCATTCAAGCCCGCTTGCCGTTGATCGGATTGCTTCAAGCTCCGCTGGGTCGATGCGATCGAGCTGGCGAATCATCAGGGCCATGCGCGGATGGTTGCGGAAACGCTCTTGGTGGTGCGCCATGAAATCCCAATAGAGAACGTTGAAGGGACAAGCCTCAGGGCCACTGCGCTTGGTTTGATCAAAGCGGCAGCCCTTGCAATAGGTGCTCATCTTGTTGATGTAGCGGCCGCTGGCGGCATAGGGCTTGCTGCCCAGCCGGCCGCCATCAGCCCAGAGCCCCATCCCTAAAACATTGGTTTGCATTACCCAGTGGTGGGCATCCACAAATTGAGCTTGAAACCAGTTGGTGAGGTCTTGGGGATTCCAACCCGCCATCAAGCCCAAGTTGGTGAGCACCATCAAGCGCTGAATGTGGTGGGCATAGCCCCGCTCGTTGAGTTCCCCCAGCACGGTGTCAACGCAGCCCATGCCACTGCCCCCCAGCTGATGCAAAAACTCCGGTAGAGGCTCCAGAGCCTCTAAGGCATTGCTGTGGCAGTAGTCCTCGCCGAAATGGTGATAGAGACCATGGGTGAATTCACGCCAACCCAGGAGCTGCCTGATCACACCTTCCAGGCTTGCCAAAGGAATCTCGCGTTCACGCCCGGCGTGCTCAAGCTGGCGAATCACGGCCAAGGGCTGGAGCAAACCGAGATTGATGTAGGGGCTGATCAGCGCATGCCACAGGGTGGGCTGGCCGCTGACCATGGCGTCTTGGTAGGGACCAAAACCCTCGAGGCGAGTGGCGATGAAGTGCTCCAGCACCTCCTGCGCTTGCTGCTGGCTCACGCCCCAGCGGAAGGGGTCGCTTGTGCCAGGCAGCTCGTAGCGCTCAGCCAAGCGGTTGAGCTTGGTGATCACAGCGCTGGTGATCGCGTCGGGCTCAAACCACAGCGGCTCAGGCCCTTCAAGCCCTTTCGGTGGGGGCTTGCGGTTGTCTTGGTCAAAGTTCCACTGACCGCCTTGGGGCTGGTCTCCATCCATCAGCACGTCGAAGCGACGTCGCCCCTCCCGATAAAAGAACTCCATGCGGAGCTGCTTTTTGCTGCCGGCCCAACGACTGAATTCCTCTGCTGTCCAAAGGAATTGGTTGTTGTCAATCCACTCCAGCTCGCAGGGCCACTCCGGTTGTTGGGATAAGCGTTCAATGGCTTGGCGAATCGGCCGATCCGGTGGTGCCATCACCACCAAACGGCTGATGCCCTGTTGCTTTAACCAAGGAATTAAAGCTTCAGCGTGGGACACCGCCTCCAGCTGATGCACGTCCCAACCAGCTGTCTGCAATTCGGCCGCGAAATGTCGTTGCGCGCTCCAGAACAGGATTTGTTTTTGCAGGTGAGGCCGCACCCGCAGCAGAGCTTCAGCCTCCACAAACACCACCGAGGCCTCGCCGGGTTCATAGCTGGCTAGGGCTGCCTGGGCCTGATGCAGCTGGTCATTGAGAACCCAGATGGCGATGGCCATCAGATCACGCGCAAGATGGGGGTCATCCTGTCGCGCACTGCATGGACTTTGACTTGCTCGTCATCGGCGCTGGCTCTGGCGGTCTGGCCAGTGCCAAACGTGCAGCACGTCATGGTGCCAAGGTCGGAATCATTGAGGGGGACCGCGTTGGAGGCACCTGCGTCATCCGCGGCTGCGTGCCCAAAAAGCTGCTGGTCTACGGATCGGAATACCGCGAGATTCTCAGCAATGCCGCCAGCTATGGCTGGGCTGTTGGCAGCACGGACTGCAACAGCTCAGTGCTGCTGGAGAACGTTCGCCAGGAGGTGGACCGGCTCAACGGCATCCACATCAAGGCCCTGGCAAACGCTGGGGTGGAACTGATCACGGGCTGGGGCGAATTCGTGGATGCCCACACCGTTCAAGTCGGTGATCAGCAGTTCACAGCTCGTCAGATCATGGTGGCTGTGGGCGGCAGGCCACAACGGCTGGCGATTCCTGGAGGTGAGCTTGGCTGGATCAGTGATGACCTCTTTGTTCAAAAAAAGCTGCCCAGCTCAATTTTGATCATTGGAGCTGGCTACATCGCCTGTGAATTCGCCTGCATCCTCCAAGGCTTGGGGGTGGCCGTCACCCAGGTGATCCGCGGTGATCGCATCCTCAAAGGCTTTGACCAAGAACTCTCTGATGCGGTGCGCGAGGGCATGGAAGAACTTGGCATCACACTGCGTTTTGGATTGCAGCCCACCGCAATCGAGCAGCCCCAGAGAGGCATGGTGTTGCGCTGTGGCGACACCGCTCTTGAGGCTGATGTGGTGTTGCAGGCCGCAGGCCGGAAAGCCTTCCTCGCGCCGCTGGCCCTGGAGAAGGCGGGCATTGACCATGACGGGCATCGCATCGCTGTTGATGCACATCAACGCACCAACGTTCCCCACATTTATGCCGTTGGTGATGTCACCGATCGCATCAACTTGACCCCTGTGGCGATCGATGAGGGTCGCGCCGTTGCCGATGCTTTGTTCGCCGCTGGCACACGCACGGTGAACCATGACTTGGTGGCCACAGCGGTGTTTACGCAACCGGAACTGGCCAGTGTTGGTTTGAGCGAAGAGGACGCAAAAGAACGCTACGGCGCTGATGCCATCACCATCCACAAAGCCCGATTCCGTGACATGCACCAAGCCCTGCCCAAGCGTGGTCCCCGTTGTTTGCTCAAGCTTGTGGTGGAAAGCAGCAGCGATCGGGTGTTGGGATGCCACATGGTTGGCAGCCATGCCGCTGAAATCATTCAGATGGGCGCCATCGCCTTGGGCATGGGGGCCACCAAGGCCGATTTCGATCGCACCATGGCCCTTCACCCCAGCATTTCAGAAGAGTTCGTGACCATGGGGTGACGAGGTGCTCAGATTTTGACCATCCCACATCGCATTCCTTTCAAAACCGCCTGAACCCTGTTGTTGACTTCAAGGGTTCTCAACAAACGTTTGGTGTAGGTCCTGGCGGTTTCTTCACTCACAATCAGCTTTTCAGCGATTTCACGATCACTCAAGCCACTGGCAAGCAAATCAAGCACCTCATATTCACGGGGTGTGAGCCGCGGACAGCTGAGATACGGCAATTGGCCTGAGCGCAGGGAAACGCTGCGGTAGCCGTGATTTCCCATGACAGCAATAATTGCCGCTTCAAGTGGTTTTTGATCATCAATAAAATCAGCTTCAGCAACAACAGCCTGAAGCCAGTCAGCGTCACTAAACTCAACCGGAATCACATCACCGAGCGCTAAAACAACCGTTTTAAGGCTGGGCTGCAGTTTGCGAGCTTCGTGGACCAAATCAAAGCCATTTCCATTTTCCAAAAAATCGGTGCAGATCAGAAGCTGGAAATCCTGCTCTTGTAGATAATGCAAGCAGCTTTTGGCATCAGTTACAGCGCAACCAATCAGGTTTTGATGTTCAAAGCTTTCACAGAAACACCGCAGAAAGAAGCGGCCCTTCATGGCCAAGGCAATCTTTCCATCGACCGAGACTGAGAGCAGGGCTTCCCCCAAGCTGGAGGACTGAAAGGTGTCCAGATAAGGGGTGAAATCCATAGCCTGGCTTGATTTATCAACCCATCTGCTCTGCCATCATCTCGCCCCGCAAAGGCCTCTGTGGCCAGGTTTACACTTCTTTGAGAATTAAGGCGTCATTGCCTTTGTTATGGCGAATTTGCAAATCTTCAAGTGCACGGCCACTCATCACCACAAAAGGTTCTAAGTGGATACCAAGATGCTGATAGAAACTCTCGCGTAGCTTGCACAGGCTATAAAGTCCGCATTCAGCAGCTACCTCCTCAACCTGGCGATGGGGGGTCTGCTTGAGCAGCCTGCAAAACCAGCTAATGCGATGATGCTCAATATATTCTTCACAAGAACGCCTTGAGCTTTTAAACAAGGCAGTGTCAAGTACCGAAAGATCGGTATCCAATCGCCTTGCAATCCAATAGGCATTGAGTGCTGGATCAGAGCGATTCGACGCCACAAGATCAGCCGTTCTTTTAAGGAGTTCGGTGTAGTCATCCATAACTTGGCCCTGAACCTTGTGCATCAGTCTTCAAAAACACGACATTTCGGGTCATCAGGGTTCATGTCGCAGAAGACCTCTAACGAGCTCGGGTCATGGCTTTCATCTGGATGATTTTTTTTGTAGGTGAGTAGATCGTTCAACTCGCTGGCGTAATGCCGAGCGCTGGGTTGATCACCACGCTGCTGCGCAGCAGAGAGTTCCCGTTTGGCTTGACTGATGTGATCGTCGAGCTGATTCATTGCCGCAGGTGAGCCTGGGCACGATCTTCTTTCTATCGATTTATCTCCGGATACCCCCAAATGGGGGCAGCGCTCGGGCGAAACCTGTTTCAGGCTTGCCCGCGGATGAGACAATTGAGCCATGGCTAAAGCTCCCAAGATCACGATCGACGAACTGGAAGCGAAATATCCGCTCTATTGCAAGGCGCTCAAGCTGCTGGTGAAAGAGGCTCGCGCCATTGAAGAGATCAAGCGCTCTCTCTGCTGGGATCGGTTGGCCCTGCTGCATCGCTCACTGCCAGGCCGCTACAAATCACCGGAGCACTTGATGGATCTGCTGCAACGGCCTCAACCGGTGTCCTGAGCGTCGGCTTCGGCTTGCGGATGAAAGAACTGGTGGATCTGTAGCGCCAAGGCAGGCCCCACCCCTGGACATTCCGCGATCGTCTCCGCACTGGCCAGCTGGATCGCATCGATCGAGCGGAAATGGGCGAGCAAATCTTTGACTCGCTTCGGACCAAGACCGGGGATGTCGCTCAGGCGTGAGCGTTTCATGCGTTCACCCCGTTGCTGCCTGTGGAAGCTCACAGCAAAACGGTGGGCTTCATCCCGCAGGCGCCTCAGCAGCTGCACACCGAGCTGATCGGCCTCGCTCTCCAGCGGCTGGTTGGCTCCTGGCCGAAACACTTCCTCCCGTTGTTTGGCCAAGGAACACACCACCAGTTCGTCAGCCAGATCCAGCTCCCGCAGCGCCTCCATCACGGCAGACAGCTGGCCTTTGCCGCCATCGATCATCACCACATCGGGCCAATCGGTGAATCCATCGGTTTGCAGGGCTGAGCCGCGTCGTTGCCGTAGCTCAGAGAGGTTGGCGCCAGTGGCTTTGGCTTGGCTCCAACGCCGAAATCGGCGCCGCATGATTTCCGCCATGGCCATGAAGTCATCGCTATGGCCAGAGCGGATGCTGCTGCTGCGGATCTTGTATTTGCGGTAGTGCTGCTTCGCCGGGAGGCCATCGATGAACACCACTTGGGAGGCCACCGCATCACTGCCTTGGATGTGGCTGATGTCGTAGCCCTCAATGCGCCGCGGTGGATGCTCGAGCTCGAGCAACTGGGCCAGATCTTCTGTGGAGAGCTGTTGCTGCTCGGCGCCGCGCTGAGCTCGGGCCAGCTCAAAGCCCGCATTGCGCTCCACCATCTCAATGAGATCGGCCTTTTGCTGCCGTTGCGGCACCTGCAAGATCACCTTGCGGCCCCGGCGATCACGCAGCCATGCCTCCAGCAGTTCTTGCTCTGGCAGGGGATGTTGCAGCAACACCTCAGCTGGCAATTCCACGGGATCCAGCTGGCTGTAGTGCTCCTCCAAGACCCTCTGCAGGATGGCGCCAGGCTCAGCGGCCTCTGCATCGGCGGTGAAGCCCAAACGACCCACCAACTTGCCCGCCCTGACCTGGAACAGTTGAACCGCAGCGACGCGGTCGTCGGCGGCTAGGGCAATCACATCGCGGCTGACACTGGCATCGGGGAGCGCCACCTTCTGATCAGCCGTGAGCAACTCCAAGCCCTGGAGCTGGTCGCGAACCCGAGCAGCGGCTTCAAAATCGAGTCGCTCGGAATAGCGCACCATCTGTTGCTGAAGAAGGTCCTGCAATTCCTCATTGCGACCCTGAAACACCATCGACACCTTGCGCAGGATTTGCTGGTAATCGCCAGGGCTGATTTTTTCCTGACACACCCCAGGGCAGCGACCAATGTCGTAGTTCAGGCAGGTGCGGTCTTTATGCAGTGGCTGGGGCCGTTGGCGCAAGGGAAACACCCGCTTGACCACAGACAGCGTGCGCCTCAACAGGCCCACATCGACATAGGGCCCATAAAAGCGATCCAAAGGGCTGCGAAAACGCCGCCGTCTGGTGATAAAGATCCTTGGGTAATCCTCACTCCAGGTGATGCAGAGGTAGGGGTATTTCTTGTCGTCTTTTAACAGCACATTGAAGTGCGGCTGGTGGTTTTTAATCAGATTGGATTCCAGCGCTAGGGCTTCAGCCTCGCTGTCGGTGACGATGAACTCGATGTCCACCACTTGACGCACCATCAGGCGGATCCGTGGGCTGATGGGGTTGCCACCACGGAAATAGCTGCGGACACGGCTTCGCAGCTTCTTGGATTTACCGATGTAAAGGATGCGATCGTCGCGATCGCGCATCAGGTAGCAGCCAGGTTCAACAGGGAGATTGCGCAGCAGCGTTTCCAACCGCTGGCTGTCTTCAATGAGCGGTTCTTTTCCGGCCGGCAGCCCCAACTGGCGAACAGCCTCGACGTGCTGCGGCACTCTAGGGAGAGCTCGCCTGAATCCATGCGTGCGCTGTATCCCGGCAGCTTTGATCCGGTGACCTTTGGTCACTTGGACCTGATCCAACGTGCATCTCAGCTTTTTGATGAGGTGATCGTTGCGGTGTTGCGCAACCCCAACAAGCAGCCGAGCTTCAGCCTCGAGGAACGCCTTGAGCAGCTCAGCAGCGTGACCAGCCATCTGCCGCAGGTGCGGGTCACCAGCTTTGAAGGTCTAACCGTGCATTTCGCCTTGGAGCAGGACGCCCGGGTGATCTTGCGGGGGTTGCGGGCCTTGAGTGATTTTGAGTTTGAACTTCAGCTGGCCCACACCAATGCCAGCCTCTCGGGCCAGGTGGACACGTTATTCATGGCCACGGCCGTGCCCCACAGCTTTTTGAGCAGCAGCGTGGTGAAAGAGGTGGCGCGCTTTGGTGGGGATGTTCAACACCTGGTCCCTGAGACAGTGGCGATTGATCTCCGCAGGTTGTTTAATCAGCGGGTTGATGTCGGCGGTGATCGATGAGCCAGGCGCGTTTCGAGGTTCTAGAGCAGCTTGATCAGCTCGAAGAAATCGTGCTCGAGGGGGCCCGGGTGCCCTTCTCCGGGGGACGCTTGGTGAATGAAAGCGATGCCGTCGATATCCTCGATGCCGTCCGTCAGGCTCTTCCCAGTGAATTGGAGCGCGCCGCTGAGCTGCTGCGTCAGCGCGAAGCCTTTTTGAACCAGGCCCGCCAACAGGCTGAAGAACTCATGAATCAGGCCCGCCGAGAGCGGGAATCACTCATCGGCAGTTCCAGCATTCGCCAGGAAGCCGAACGTCAAGGCGCTGAGTTGCGCGAGCAAGGCCGCCAGCAGGGCGAGCAAATGCTGCAGCAGGCTCGCCGACAGGTGGCCAGCCTCGAGCAGGAACACCAGGCCAAAGCCTCCCAGCTGGAGCAACAGCAAGCCACCCGCCGGCAACAGCTAGAACAGGAAGCCGCCAGCCGTTTTCAGCAACTCGAGCAGGAGCATCAACAGCTCAAGCGCTCCCATGCGGAAACCCATGAGCGCAATCGCCAGCAGTCGCTTCAGGAACTCGAGCAAATCCGTCAGGAGTGCACTCGCCTGCAACAGGAGACGCAAAAAGACGCCGAGCGTGTGCGCCAAGAGGCCCTGAGCTTCCGTCAGAGCACCCAGCAGCAAGCTGAAGCGCTTCTGCTACGGAGCCGTCAGGAAGCCGCCAGCGTTCAGCAGGGCGCCAACCGCTACGCCGAGCAGGTTCTCGGTGAACTCGATACCCGCTTGCAGGACATGGCGAAGGTGGTCATCGGTGGTCGTCGGGAATTGGTGCGCCTTCAAAACACCGATGTAGAGCTCACCCAGCCCGAAAGCAACGAGAACAAAACCGTGCCGATCAACCGGGTGCGTCGTTCCGCGCGGCGGGTTAAAGAGACACGGGACGGCAGCCGCTCTGCTTGAGGCTGGCCATCAGCACCCGCTGCATTACCCCAACCGGTCCCCAGGATCCGTTGGAAATCATGCTCACGTAAAGCGGACCGTTGTTGGTGTCGAGCTTGCCGCTCACCGCTTTCACGCCGCTAATCGTGCCGGTTTTGCCGCGGAAACGTCCCTTCAGTGGTGAGCCCTGGAAGTAGTAGCGGAGGGTTCCCCGCTCACCGGCGACGGCCATGCTCGCGTAATAGTTTTTGGCGTAGGGGTGCTGCTCCATACGCAACATCAAAGCTGTTAACAGTCGGCTGGTGACGCGGTTGGCACGGTCAAGCCCGGAACCATCGGCGACGCGTACCCCTGCGATGGGGAGCCCCTGTTGGCGCATCCATGACATGGCTCGCCGTTGGGCTTCCGGTAGGGACCAAGAACCCGTGCCTTCACGCAACAACACCTCGGCCGTGAAGTTATGGCTTTCCCCATTGGCCAGGCTCATGAGGTGATGCATCGACTTCGATGACTCGCTGTGCAGCAAAACGCTGCCGGCGGGTTCAGGAGTGCCCGCAGGGATCGTGCTGATCTCAGCGTTGGCGCCGTTGCGATAAATCTCACTATTGAGCAAGCGCTTGAGACGCTGAGGCGGGTTGCGAACCGAGAGATCCACAGCATTTGAGGTCACCGCCAGACGGGTGATCGGTGCGCCATAGGCATAGCTGCGATCGGGTTGCGACCAGCCCTGGGGCCACCAGCGGGAAGCATGTTCTTCCTCCAGCTGCAATTTCACGGTGCCTGAGCTGGTGGAGCTGCCGCCTCCAGAACCAGCAGCCAACTTGGCAAAGCGGCGCAATCCACTAAAGCCAAAGGTGGGATCACCACCGCCTTGGATGCGGAAGGTGCCATTGGGCAAGCGCCAGAGCTCCGTGCTGATGCGGTGGTTGGGGCCGAGGCGATCCATGGCGATCGCGGTGCTGATCAGCTTTTGGTTCGAGGCTGGAATGCGCGACTTATTGCCATGCAAATCGGCCAAGACCATGCCGTTGCGATCGGCGACGGTGATGCTCCAGACACCCGACTCCGCTCCGGTGGCGGCCACAACGGCTTTCTGAAGCGCAGGGCAAATGGTGCTTGCTTGCTGCAGCGGAAGACCCACTGGTGCCAAGAACGGGGGCGCGGTGAGCGGCGGATGCTCTGCCACAGGATTGAGCTTGTCTTCGTTGTCCTCTTCGATGCTGCTGAGCAGCGATTCGAGACCTTGGGCTTGCACCGCAGCAGGAATCAACAACGCCAAGGCGGCGAAGCAAAGACGCTTGCCCATCACAAGCCCTCCAGCTGGATGCCGCTCACCATGCCTTTGATGCGGTAGGTGGGGCCTTCCAGCTCAACGTGGGAACCGATTTTGAGCGCCTGGTTACCCACCACCACACCGCCTGATGACGTGCGCTGGCCTTCTCCTTCGAGCACGAGCCTGGCATCGAAGTTGGTGAAGATGTCGTCATTGGGGTCGGGCACCGACTGCACTTGGCCATCGGGAAACACAACGGCCACTTGGCGCTTCAAGCGAGCCACGCTTTTGACGGCAACAGTGCCGTGGGGCTGGTTGCGAATCACCAAACTGGTGCTCCCCCGCTGCTCGATCCGTTCCAGCAAGGCTTCAGGATCAGCAGCGGGGGTGTGCTTGATATCAACGCTGAACTCAACAGGCTGTAGGGCTCCAGTGGCCTTGGCCACTGCACCAGTGAGCTTTGGACTCCACAGCACCCCTGCGGCTGCACCCAAAACAGCCACAGCAGCGCCGAGGTCAACCCAACTGATGCGGGGTAAGCCCATGCAGAGCAATTAAAAGGTGCTCGAATTTTAGTGGCGTCTCCAAGGACTGCCAGGCTCAGCCACTCAGTTCGCGCATGAAGCGATCCACCGAACGCAGGCCTGCCGTTGCAGCGCCACTGAGCAGTTCATCCAATTCTTCCGGTGCTGGTTTGGCCTCTTGGGTTCCGGCCAATCGGTATCCATCAGGGTCGAGCCGGTAGATCTGCCAATCGCTGGGGTGGGCATGGCGCAGCGCCGCCGCATTGAGTGGCTGCAGGGTGTAGGCGCTTTGCCATTGGGCCATGAAGCCGCGCCGACGCTCTCGGGCGACGCTGCCGATGCCAACGGCCGCATCTTCCAGCCGGCCATTGAGCAAAACCACAGGACCAGCAAACTTGTCGCAGAGAATTTCCACCTCGTCGTAGTCCGGTGGACCCGGGGTCACGCACACCAGCACAGTGCTTTCCGCTGGAAGCTCGCCGCGATAGCAATCCGAGACGCTGGTGATCGCATCGGCCTGATCTGGGGCATCGCGCTTGGCCAAGGCTGTGGCGCCAGCATCGGCAAAGAGCAGCCGGCAACGCCGTTCCGGTTGGTCCAACTTCCGTTGCAGTCGCAGGGCAACCGGGGCCAAGCGCAGCCCTTCAAAGCGCAGATCCAAGGTCCAGCGGCCTTTTGCATTGCTGGCCAGGGCCGACTCCAGCGCTGTCAGCAACTCGGCCTCAGCGGCAACGAGATCAGCAGGAAGGCTCATGGCAACTCAACGGTGGGCAATTGGCGCAGCACCGATTCCAGCAGAGGCGGTAAGCCAATGAAGTCCTGTGGCTGCAGCCAGGGCCCCACACTGAAGCGCAATCCACTACGGGCCTGCCTGGGGTTGTAACCCAATGCCAACAGCGCCGGGTTGGCTTGATCGGTGCCGCTGCTGCAAGCCGAACCACTGCTCACCGCCACACCGGCTTGGGCCAGTTGGCGCACGGCGGCGCGTGCTGAGAGCGGCTCTCCCTCCACTGACGACAGCACCACAGCCAAATGGTGTGGCAAACACTCCGAGCCCCTCCAACGGCCAACCCGCTCAAGGCC
>Ga0181568_10005675_pt1 | contig 10954 bp, 12 predicted proteins | sample 101ome_20_FD_133758 | JGI IMG/M metagenome (GOLD analysis project Ga0181568, IMG submission 133758) | Coastal salt marsh microbial communities from the Groves Creek Marsh, Skidaway Island, Georgia - 101404AT metaG (megahit assembly) | ecosystem: Environmental > Aquatic > Marine > Intertidal...
AAACAGAAAAAAAACACAAGTAACAAACGCTAATATTGTTGCTTATAAAGTGGATGAAGTAAATCCAAAACTTTATGCAGTCGCTTCTCCAAGCGATGTTGATGGGCAAGGTCAAGGCAATTATGTGATTCCAAATTTACTTCCGGGTGATTATATTTTGTTTGCTGAACCAATCAATTCTAGCTTTCAAGGGGGATCGTCAATTGGTATGGAACATCGCTATAGTTATTTTCAACCACGTTTTTTTGACCCAGAATCTGGTAATAAATTTTTAACCTACGAAGAAGCGATCTCGACTCTAACGCCATTTACTTTAAGTGCCGGAGAAGTAAAAAACATTAATATTGATATTGCAGCAAACTGTTTTCAAACAAACAATGATATCAACGCAAGCTTTTTGACTTCTGGTCGCTTGGTCAATTGCAAAAGCATTAATCTTAAAAGGGATAAAGTCAAATACAGCAAAATAAAAATTATTAACATTAACAAAGAAACACCACTAAACATAAGGCTTTCAACTGATTACCCAGAATTAATAAAGTTCAAATGGGGTAACACACATAGTATTAAGAAAGGCAGCAGAAAAATACAAGTCAAATTAGCTCGCAGAAGAAAATTTATCCAGCATCCAGATTTTGCGAATTTAAGAAACAAAGCAGATGTTAGTTTTTCAATTTATATTGAAGATTTAGACACTGGCTTCATTCAAGAAGAAACGATAATTGTCAATTAAGCCGGTGCTTTACCAGTCATTTCTTGATATTGTGCTCGCCAACCTTGTTCTATACCAGTAATAACTTTTTTAACCCACTCATAGCCTTCTTTTTGTTCTTGAGTGTCAGGATCGGTAAGCATTTGTTTTGGACATTCATCAAGAGCATAAAAAGCTGTTTCTTTACCATCACCATTTTTATCAACATTAGAATTAATGTAAGCCCAGTCACCAGACTGTTTCATATCGCGAGTTTCACGCTTATCAGAATTATCCACCAAAAATCTTGGAGCTTGTAAGCCTTCTAACTTTGTATTGCCTTTAGCTTTTAAAAGCTCTAACATGTTCAAAGGATATTTTCCTAACTTACCTACCTCGGGGTTAAAGCGAATACTTGACTTATTAAAAAGAGATTTAAATTTCAACCATAAATATTTTGGCGTATACACAAAAGTGGTATGTAAAAAGCCTTTGAATTTTTTCCAGATGCCAATATTGTCACAATGCTTTGGATATTTCTTAAAGTCTTTGTTCAAATCAGACTCTAAATCACTACGTCCCAAACAACCAGAAATATATTTACTAAGTACCGGATCATGCTCGCAGATTGACTCTCCGCGATCTGTATAATTTCGAGTACAAGCAATCATTTTATAGCCACGACTATTTAAATATTCTAAAAGCTCTTTAGCGCCCGGTCTTAAAACATATTTGATATCCTCGCCACGTTTATTTAAAGGATGATCTTTAGGCACTGTTTCTACATGCCGATCTGACATAGCATTTATTTGCGCTTCACGTTTTTTATCAATAGGATGTTTATCTCCAGCCAACAAAGTTTCATCTAAATCAAAAACTATTACTTGATTTTCTGGGTCACCTTGAAATTGAATATTTGCTTCACTTAAATTTTCTATACCAGCGCGAGCAGTAGCAGGATCAAATTTGTCTATTTTTCTTGAGCTTCTACTTTTAGCCACAGGCGCAGGGCTAGTATCTGGCTCAGCTGTTTTTGGAGCCTTGAGAGAATCTCTAAATTTACTTAATGCAGCAATCATCCCGTAACCTATGTTGTGCAAACTAAAATATTTAAGTTAAAGGCCTTATCTTACAAAGATCAAAAAATATTTTTGAAATGTGTAAAACAAAAGCTTAAAACCTATGTTTTTAGCTTATGGATATATATTAACACATTTACTGTGCGACAACAGAGCTATTTCAGTTAAATTACTAAAGCTGAGACAAAATTAACACGGTCCGAAGTGTCTTAAGCGGCAACAACAGTATCAGCAAGGATCTCAACAGCAGGTCCTTGAGTGCTTGAAATAAAAGCTGATTTTAAGTAAGTACCCTTAGACGCGCTTGGCTTATTTTTTTGGATTTCTTGAATTGCTGCATTTAAGTTTTTCATCAGATCTTCATCGCTAAAAGAAGACTTACCGATAGGCATATGCACAACAGCACCTGTTTTTTCAGCTCTAAAAGAAACTTTACCAGCTTGTAATTCACGTACTGCTTTAGCAACATCTGGAGTTACAGTTCCGTCTTTTGGGTTTGGCATTAAACCTCTAGGACCTAAAACTCTACCTAATTTACCAAGCAAAGGCATTGCATCTGGAGAAGCAACTAAAACATCAAACTCCATCCAACCTTCTTCGATTTTTTTCACAAGTTCTTCTGTGCCTGCATCAACAGCACCAGCTTCTTTTGCTTCTTTAACTTTTTCACCTTTGGTGACAACACAAACTCTCACTGCTTTTCCAGTTCCAGCCGGCAAAGAAACAGAAGCTCTTACTTGTTGGTCATTTGCTTTAGTATCGATGCCTAGCTGAACAGAAAGTTCAATAGTTTGTTCAGTTAGTTTTGATTTTGAATCTTTAATAAAAGACTTTAATGCAGAGATTGCTTCTTTTGCATCAGTCTTTTCATTGTATTGAGCTTTAAACTCTTTAATTAGTTTTTGTTTTTTTGTTAATTTAGCCATGGTTCTCCTACCCTCCTTTAAGTAGTTCTAGCGAATGCTAGGCACAAATTGTTTTACGATCTTACTGCAACAACACCCATTGAGCGTGCTGTACCAGCAATAATATTTTTTGCCGCTTCAATATCATTTGCATTCAAGTCAGGCATTTTAGCTTCAGCAACTTCTTGTAATTGCTGTTCATTGATTTTGCCAACTTTATCCAAATGTGGAGCCGCTGAACCTTTTTTGAGATTCAATTTCTTTTTTACCAAAACAGCCGCAGGCGGTTGTTTTAAAATGAAAGTAAAAGACCTATCTTCATAAACAGTGATCACAACAGGAATTACAAAACCCATTTTGTCTTTTGTTGCATCATTATATGCTTTACAAAAATCCATAATATTCACACCATATTGACCAAGCGCAGGCCCAACAGGAGGAGCAGGATTTGCTTTTCCAGCATCTAATTGAAGATTAATATAACCAAGTATTTTTTTTGCCATAGGATTTCCTTTGTTTTAGGATACGAGCTAAGATTTTATCAAGCATTACGCAAAAATTTCTTAAATATCTATACGGGTTTTGTTAAGATTTTATATAATTAAAGCAAATTATCAAGAAAATGAATATTTACTTATTAGCACTTCAAGAAGATTTAGAACCAAACGGCGACTTAAGCACAAAGTTTTTTGACACAAAGATTTTAAAAGCACAAATTATTGCTAAAGAAGCAGGGGTTTTTGCTTGTTCAAAACTTATTGCAGAACTTCTTAAAACTTACAAAGAATTTAGTAAAAAAATTTTTGATGAAGAAATAAAATTTTTCAAAAAAGATGGTGAAGATTTTTCTGATGGAGAAATCTTAGTAGAAATCATTGCTCCAAGTGACGCTTTATTAATTTGTGAGCGTAGTATTTTAAATTTTTTGCAAAGAACCTGCGCAATTGCCACAAGCACAAAAAAATTAGTAGAAAAAATCCAAACAAGCAAATGTCAAATTTTAGACACACGCAAAACAGCTCCGGGGTTAAGAAGTTTAGACAAACTTGCTTTTAAACAAGCTGGTGGCACTAATCACCGTTTTAATTTAAGCGACGCCGCAATGCTCAAAGAAAACCATTTGAGTTTACTTGGTGAAGATTTATTAGAAGCAATAAAAAAACTCAAAAAAGAAAAATGCAAAATCATTGTAGAAATAAACAAAAACAATTTACATAAATTAGAAGAAATCTGTAAAGAAAGCGTAGAGCAAATTATGCTCGATAATTTTTCAGTAAACGAGCTAAGTTCAATAATAGAAAAAATTAGACATCTTAATAAAGCAATCAAAATTGAAGCCAGTGGTGGTATTAATCTTAGTAACATTGCTGACTATGCAAAGCTTGACCTAGATTACGTTTCAAGCGCTGCCGCCTCAAGAGCAAAAAACATCGACCTATCTATGCTAATGTTTGCGTCTTAGCACCAAGCTTCTTTATAGCAAGAGCTGACTCTTGAAAACCTTGCCTTGTTACATTATCTATCGTGCTCTCATCTGGGTTTTTTCTTTTTCCAGCTTTAATCTGCACGGCAAAAGTCCTGCCTTGATCTTCTATAATCAAATCTCTTTTATTTGCATCGTCTTTAGAATTCGGCTTAGACAAACGAGCTCTTTCGTGATTTTCTAAAGCCGCAGCTAAAGCTCTTAGTTCACAAAATCTATCATTTTTAAAAAAACTTACTAATTGTTTTTTTGTATTATCCATTTTGGCTCTTGAAAAAGTTGCAAGCCTAGCAATAAAATCTTTATCTAGATTTTTAGCAAGCAGATTATCAAACCAAGTACAAAAATCGATACATTCATTTGTGTCTTGGTTCAATAAAGTAAGAGGCTTAGAAATTTCTTTTAATTTTTCAATTTGCTTTTTAAATTCAGATTTATTAATTAGCTGATAAAAATTTTCAATCTCTGCTGTTAAGCTTTCAATCGCTTGATCTTGTTTATCTTCTTGTTTAAATTTAGCTGTAATGGTAAGCAAGTTAAGGCTTATCTTAACAAGAAAAAACTGATTTATTCAACATAATCATTAAAAACAGCGTATTTTGCCTCTTCTTCGTCGCCTTCAAATTCACCTTGTTCTTTAGCCAATTTATACATTAAAAAAGCCAAAACAGCAAAAGCTACACAAATCAAGCCTGGCCCAAGCCAAACCCAAGTACCACTGATAATACAATTAGGACACATAGATATACCCCTAATTATAACCCCTAAAGCTTGTTTTTTTGTTTTAGACTTGATATAATAGCTTTACATATTATGACAGAAGATTTATTAGGATTACCAGAAGAGCTCACAAAATTAAATGTTCAAGATGCAAGACAAATAAAAATTTTTTCTGGGCGCGCAAACCCTCTTTTAAGCAGGGAAATAGCAAAAGAACTTGGCTTAGAATTAGGCCAAATTAAAATCAAACCTTTTGCCGATGGTGAACTTTACGTACAAATACAAGAAAGTGTTAGAGGTTGTGAAGTATTTTTAATTCAACCAACCTGCCCACCAGTAAACGAAAACTTAATGGAGCTTTTAATTATTTTGGATGCGCTTAAAAGAGCTTCAGCAAAAACAATTAACGTAATTATTCCTTACTACGGTTATGCCAGACAAGACAGAAAAGCCGCTGGCAGAGAACCTATCACTTCAAAGCTTGTTGCCAAAATGATTTCAGAAGCGGGCGCAGATAGAGTTTTGTGTTTAGATTTACACTCAGAACAAATCATTGGATTTTTTGATACCTTAGTTGATCATGTACATGCTTCACCTGTGTTAATTGATTACATAAAAAGATTTATTGGCACTGATGATTTGGTAATTGTTTCTCCTGATGTTGGCGGTGTAGCAAGAGCAAGGGCTTATGCAAAACGTCTTAACGATGCACCAATTGCAATCGTTGACAAAAGAAGAATGCTAGACCAACAAAACATGATTGAAGTAATGAATGTAATTGGTGAAGTCGAAAACAAAACTGCAATTTTAATTGACGACTTAGTAGATACTGCTGGCACTATGTGCAAAGCAGCTGAGTTAATAAAAGAAAAAGGCGCAAAACAAGTTTTTGCTTGTGCAACTCATGGAGTTCTTTCTGGACCTGCTTTTGAAAGAATAGAATCTTCTTGTATTCAAGAATTCATTATCACCAATACAATACCACTGGCACCAATTTGGATACAATCAGAAAAAATAAAACAAGTTTCAATTGCTCCTTTTATCGCTGAAGCCATCAGAAGAATTTATACTGGTGATAGTGTATCTGGATTATTTATTTAAGCTGGCATGTCGCAGAGCCTTGCACAAACCATAAAAGCCATTGCAAAAGAAATTGGTTTTAATGATGTAAAATTCATTAGTGCAAAACCTTTATTAGAATCAGAAAAAAATTTTTTAGCTTGGCGCTCAAAAGGTTATGCCGCTGAAATGAATTATTTACTTAAAGAAAACCCTATACATGCAAGACCAGAGTTTTTATTAGAAGATGCTAAAACCATCATCATGTTTAGCGCCAATTATTATAGCGAATGCCCAACTAGACCTTCTTTAGAGCATGGGCGCATAGCGTCTTATGCGGTAGGACTTGATTACCACAAGGTGCTTAGAAAAAAAATAAAAGAATTAATAGCGCATCCAGAATTAAAAGATGTTTTTGCAAAATCAAAATTTTTTACTGATGCCGTTCCTTTACTAGAAAAATCATTTGCAAAAAAAGCAGGGTTAGGTTTTAGAGGGCGCAATTCTTTATTGATATCAAGAGAAAATGGCAGTTTTAATTTTATCGCCGAAATTATTACCGATATAGAAATAGAAGCAGATAAAACAATAGATACTAATGCTATCACCTGTGGTAATTGCACTCGCTGTATGGATATCTGCCCGACAGAAGCTCTTCCAGAAGAATACCAACTAGATGCGCGCAAGTGCATTAGTTATCACACAATTGAAAACCGTGGGGAAATCCCAAAAGACCTTAGTGATAAATTTGGAGAGTGGTTTTTTGGTTGTGACTTATGTCAAAATATTTGTCCTTACAACAAAAAATCTATTCCAAGTACTTTTGATGAGTTTCGTCCAGAAAGCGGCTTTGGGCATTGGTTTTATCTTCCAGAAATTGTTGATTTGGAATTTGGTCGCTTTAATAAAATCTCTAAATTACAAGAGCAATTAGAAAAACATAAATATATACATCAAGAAAGTTTAACGCTCATTAAAAAACTCTGTGAAAAACATAGTGATATCTCAGAAGATTTATTAGAGCAAATTTTTCAAATCAAATTTGCTAGAACCCCACTTTTAAGACCCAAAAGAAAAGCCCTTATTCGCAATGCCAAAATTGTTTTAAATTACAAGATACCAACTAGCCCATAATTTACTAATTGTTTTTGAATAAGTGGGCTGCGCATAAAATCTATAAAACGAGCTTGGGCATTATTAAGTTCGCCAGCTGAAATTAAGTATAAATATCTCGTGAGCGGATATTCACCTGTTTGTATTGTTTGCAATTCTAATTGCCCCTTAGTATTTACTGGCTTTGTTCCGTTTTCATCAAAAATTGACGCAATTTTTAAAATCTTTACTTGTTCGGTATTTAAAACTTCTTTATTCATAAATACCGATAAACTACAAAAACCGATTGCGTTTTTATTGTTAGCTACCATTTCAATCAATTGACTTGGCTTATACATATGAATAATATCTTCTGAAACCCTATCACCAAGCATTACTCGATCTAAAAAATAATGGAAAGTACCACTTTCTTTACTCAATGAAAATCTTGAAATTTTATTTGTATTTAATGCCGAGCTTGAAATATCATTCCAAACAATATTTTCTTGCCCATAAATATTTTTTAGGTCTTCTATCGTTACTTTATCTAAAACATTTTCTTTGTTAACAAAAAACACAACTGAATCAAGGGCTATTCTATGATCTGCAAGTGGTCTTTGGTTAGCAAGTGCTTGTTTTCTTTCTTGTAGATTTGGAATCCTAGACACAGCGGCTAAAGAAATTTGACCTGATATCAAATCACTAATGGCAATGCCACTATCACCACCCTCAACATCAAAATCAAGTTGAGGATTTTGATTAGCAAAGTCTTTTTTATTAATATCAAAAATAAATAAAACTGATTTTGTACCAAAAACTTTTAAATCACTTTTTATTTCGGGTCTTTGCACAGAAGAAAGTTTTCTATCTGATCTATATTCTTTGACCAAAGAAGTAACCGTTGTTGCATGTTTATCAAAAAAACTATTATAAATAAAGAAAGCAAATGCTCCTAAAACACTCATGAAAAACAAAAAACCAAAAAAGCCTACACCTGATTTCTTTTTTGCTTTAGTAACAGGTTTTGTAGATAAGTTTTGTTGGGGGTTAGCTGTTTTTGTTTGTGCTTGTTGAGGGTTTCTTGGTTCTGGTCTTGGACTGATATCCATTTTAAAATTTTTGCTTGAGAGATTTAATAAAATATAATCAATACCTTTTGAAAGTAATCTATTTGCTATAGCAATATTTTCCCCAATATCAATTGCAATTGAATTTATATCAGAATTATATTTAAAACTGAGCTCTAGAGCTCTTTTCATTTTTGCTAATTCTTGTGCTTTTAAATTTGGTTTACGATATTTATTTTGTTGTAAGTTCGTATCGAGTGCATTAATCAAGTGATTGATTTCAATTGCCAAAGACAATATTTCACTTATTTGGTGTTGTGAATATTTACCAGATTGTTTATAGGCATCAACATTTAACGAAAACTCTAAAACAGAGCTTATGATTTTTTTTTTGATATCAGAACTATTTAAAACCATAGAAAAATTTTTATTAGTTTTTTAAAACTAAACTAACAATCAACTCCTTGGTTTCATTACTAAGATTCTGTCCAAAAATTTCTTGAACTATACTATTTACTTTTTCTTGTGCTTCGTTACTTTCCATCAAATCATTTAATTAAGAATCATGCTTAATTGGCATTACTAAGTGAATATAGTTTTCTGATGAACTTGGTTTTAATAATACTGGGTTAATATTACCAGACATTGTCATTGTGATTTCTTCAGAATCTATATGCTTAATAGGTTCTATTAAATACTTAACATTAAAATAAATAGTAATTGGATCACCTTCATAATGAATTGCCATATCATCTGCCGCTTGCCCAAAATCTTGATTAGAAGATTCAACAATTAATTTATTGTCTTTAAAAGTAAGCTTAACTAAATTAGTGATTTCATTTGCCATTGTTGCAACTCTTTCAAGACAAGACAAAAACTGCTTAGTATTGATTTGTGCCAATTTGTCTTGATCTTGGGGAATTAATTGTTTATACCTTGGATAAGAACCATCTATTAATCTTGAAACAATAAATCTATCTTGAGTAAAAAACACAACTTGATTATTTAAAAAACTAATGGAAACATCATCATCAACACTTGATTCGATGATTTTTTGTACGTCTAAAATAACTTTTGCTGGTACAACAAGCTCTGTCTTTTCTAAGCTACCAACTTGCTCTTCTAGTTGATAGTTATAACTCGAAAGCCTGTTTCCATCTGTGGTTGCGATTTCTAAAAACTTATTTGCATCAAGCTCGGTAAACTGAAAGTATATGCCACCCAAAATATTGTTTAAATCATATTTCGAAGAAGAAAAATGAGTCATATTTATCATTTTCGAAAATTGTTGTTTGTTTAACTTTATAAAATTAGTCGTATTTGGTTTTTGTGCTTTAGGAAAATCCTCTGCTGAAATTCCAACTAATTCAAAATTTGATTTTTTACAAGTAAGGTTTGTTTTGTTTGTACCTTCTTCAACTTCTAAGTAAATATCATCTTCATCTAATTTAGAAACGATTTCTTCAAGTTTTTTTGCAGAGATTGTAATTTGTCCACTTTCAATATTTTCAGATGGTATTATCGCTTCAATACTAAAATCTAAATCGGTTGCATTTAAAACCAAATGCCCATTTTCATTTTCTAACAATATGTTATTTAAAATTGGCTGAACACCTTTATTTGGTACGGCTTTGGCAACTGATTTAATTGCTTTATCAAATGAATTTTTTGCTACTTTTAATTTCATATCAATAAATATAATAGCTCTTTAATTATATGTACGCTAGTTTATTTTTCTTACTATATTAGTAATTTATAAATTAAAAAAAATAGTAATAGTAGTAAGGCTTGTAGAAATGTAGAAAACCTTGGAAAGTTAGATTTTTAAAGGTTTTTTCTTGTAGAAAACTTTGTAGAGAATTTGTAGAAAGAATAATTTATTGTAGAAAATTATTGTGTGATACAAAATAAAAAGTAATTTTTGTAGAAATGTAGAAAGTTTTCTACAAGTTTTTGACATTAGGGGCGTGCTTCCAAACCCGTAATAACTATCTCGAGTCTTTAGATTTGGGCATAAGTAGGGTTTGGTTAGACACGCCTAAAAAAAGAATCAAACACCGCCGCTTAGTGAGTTTCACGCAGTGAAACAAGCTAAGCGTAAGGTCGTTTGTGGGACTGATTTCTGACCCGATTTGCTAGTGATTTTAACATTTCACTGTATTTTAAAATTCAAAATGGGGTCAGGAATCAGTCCCATTAACTGAATTAAATTATTGAATTATGAGACAAAATGAACACGGTCCGAAGTGTCCCAAGGTTTTGACATTAGTTAAATAAAACCATTTATAGAAAAATAATTTATTAATTTTGCTACAGATTCTTCAAGGCTTTCGTTTTCTGTATCTAAAACCAAGTCGGGGTTTTTAGGTTCTTCATAGACATCAGAAATTCCAGTAAAGTTTTTGATTTCTCCAGCCAGAGCTTTTTTATAGAGACCTTTAACATCTCTTTTGCTTACTTCATGAATACTTGCTTTGACAAAAACCTCACAAAAATTTTCACTTAACTCTTTCGCTTTTTGGCGCGCTTCTTGATAAGGTGCAATCACTGGTACCAAAACTAAAACCCCATGTTTGGAAATTTTACCTGCTAAAAAGGCTATTCTTTGAATATTCGTTAGCCTGTCTTCTTTGTTAAATCCTAAATCCCTACAAAGATTTTCTCGAATCTCGTCTCCGTCTAAAATTTCAATTTTAAGATCAGGGTTAAATTTTTTAAGCTCCTGTGCAACTGCATAACTCACTGTTGTTTTACCAGAGCCTGATAAACCTGTTAACCAGCAAGTGAGACCTTTTTGAGTTTGTTTTTGAGTTTGCATAAAAATCTTTATTGAAGAACTTGTTTATACAATATCACAA
>Ga0181568_10005682_pt1 | contig 10947 bp, 16 predicted proteins | sample 101ome_20_FD_133758 | JGI IMG/M metagenome (GOLD analysis project Ga0181568, IMG submission 133758) | Coastal salt marsh microbial communities from the Groves Creek Marsh, Skidaway Island, Georgia - 101404AT metaG (megahit assembly) | ecosystem: Environmental > Aquatic > Marine > Intertidal...
ATCCTTGTATGTATAATTCCACAGAAAAAAGAAGATAAAAAAAAGTTTAAAAATATTTCAATGGAAAAACTGAATTTGACCCCAAAAAATGGTCAAAATATTGAGCAACTCTTGAGATGAATAAATAAAACATATCTTTACTTATACCTATAATAATCATTATAAGATTTGACGTTCTTGAAAGAAATAACGTTTAACATCTCAGTATTTGATAATAAAATAAATTCTTCAACACCGTCGTTACACCATGGTAATAAACATTTTGTGTATCCAGATCCCAAAAAAGGATATTCTAATATTTTTTTATTGTGAATTATAATATTATTAGCATTTTTAGAGTTTTTAGATTTTGATATTTGAGAACCACAATCATAGTTATTGTTGTTTCTGTTATTTGAATATTTAGAAGCAATAGTAGTTTTATCATTTAGAAATAATGGAACATATAGATTATCTTTATGAACTTGGAAAGAAATGATTTTATTATAGTCGTCCCCCCAGGATAAAGGAATACCAAGAATTAGTTGGATTTTATTCAAATTAGATTTAAAATCTAATAAAAGTTTATTGAAACATTTTTTTTTCAAACAGAACATTACACAATTTTCACCATTACATGATCTAGAAAGATACTTTCTATTTGAAATTTTAGAATTATGTGCAAACTGTTTGTAATGTGAATTATAAGTTTTGGTATTAACAATAGCAATCATTTGAATCATATTATTATAATATAAATAAAAAGAATTGCTAAGATTTGAAAACAATCCAATCTATATTTTGATTATCGATTTCACGATGATTATAATCATCTGAATTATAAATATTCTGAATTTTCAAATTATCACCATTATTAAGATGTACGATATTAATATCATTTTGCAACGGAACGATAGTTTTAATATTAGGATTCATTTTACTAAAATAAAAGAGTATTCTTTAAGTAGAAAAGAACAAATGATAATTATTTTTAATATAAATAAGGGAACGAAAAGCAGAAGTGTAATAATATTCAGCGGACGAAAGGGACATACCGGAATTATAGTTATAAATATGATGGAAGAAGGGAGAATTATTTTTTAAAGAAACGATAAAGAAATAGAATTCATGACAAAAAGAGAAAATGAAAGAAGGGTCACCGGAAGAAGCAAGTTCACCAAGATGTATTAAATTCAAAATATTTTTATAATCGGAAGAATTGTGGAATTTATCAATAGAATTGATTTCCGAAAGGAGAGAATTCATAATTATTTAAAAGAAGATTTCTTAGTTTAATAAGTGAAAAAAAAATAAAAAAATAAAAAAATGATAATAATAGATAGAATAATAAGATATATAAAACAAGATATAATGTTACCAGACAAATGTTATTCAAGAAACAAACTAAGAATGAAGGAGAGATGTAACTGTAAAATATTTTGTAGAAAGAATTATGGGAAACCAGTGAAAATAAAAGTAAAAATATATAAAGAAATAGAATAAGAAATAAATAAAAATGTATAGAACAAATACGATAATAAAACTGATAAAACAACTGATAGAAGAAAAAAAGCCGATATTAGGACGATGGGAGATTAAAACGTGCGAAGAGATGAAGACAAAAATAAACAGTATATATCAAAACAGAGATCATTGCGGTGACAAGATATGTAATAAACCGGAAAAGATGGATAAATATGTATTAAAATGATTTAAAGAAATGACTGTATAAAAATATTATAAAAAATGGGAGAATGCGTGATATGCTATAATGATATAAGATATCCAACATGCGTGAAACCATGTAATCACATGTATTGCAACAAATGTATAATAAGATGGTTACAAAAATCAAATAAATGCCCGTTATGCAGAAAAGAAATAGATTTAAAAAGAATAGAAGAGAGATATGAAACAGGGTATTATAGTGACAGTATAGAATTACAAACGTTATATAGATTAGTATGTGGGAGATAAAGAACAAACACAAAGATATTGATTTTGCTTAATACGAAGAGCATTTATAATAATAGAAATAGAATCGTTTAAATTAAAAGAAGAAATGTCAGAGAAATTAGAGATAGGAATGAAAAAGGAAGCCAAAGAGGGAGAAGGAGAGTTTAAATCAAAAGCATAAATACCAAAAGAAGTTATATTAGAAATAGAAACATATAAAGAGTCGTTAATATTTAATTTATAAAAAGAAGCAAGGAAAGAAACGTCATAAAGAACGGAACCATTATCTAATATTTCACCGGAAGAGATTAATTTAACATTAGAGAAATTAAATATGAAACCATCATCAGAAAGAACATTAATAAAATTATCGTGAATATAAGAATTAATAATAAAATGAAAAGATTTAATATCGTTTAATTGATTAGGGGATATAATAATTTGTCGATACAAAGTAGTCATAAAAGAAAAAGAAAGTAAAATCTTAAATTAGTTGAAAAATTTAAACTGCCATGGGAGCTTTAATAGATTTATGGGATATATAATTATTAAGAACAAAATCATCAGGTGTAATATTATCTAAAGAAGAATCTGGTGATATATTAACATCTAAAGTAGGGAAAATGAAAGGATGATTAGAAAGTTGAGTACGAACTGCGTTGATATGATTTTTATAAATATGAGCGTCACCAAAAGACATATGAAGCATATTAGGGAAAGTACAAGTAAGTTTAGCGACTATTTTAAGAAGAAGAGCGTAACTAGCGATATTAAAAGGGACACCAAGAAACATATCAGCGGAACGTTGATACATATGAAGGTCTAATTTATTAGACGTAGAGTTGAGATAGAACTGGACCAAAACATGACAAGGAGGAAGAGACATTTGGTCTATTTGTTCTGGATTCCAAGCAAGAAGAATATTACGACGATTATGAATATTAGAATTTTTTTCGTATAAAATATTATCAATACAAAGTTTAAGTTGGTCGATACCTTTATTAGTATAGTTAGAATTACAGGTAAAGTAAGTAGCGTTCCAATGTCTCCATTGATGACCGTAACCGGGGCCGATATCACCGACATCACGATCATAAAATCCATTATTATCAAGATATTCACGAGAAGTATTACCTTTCCAAATATTAACCCCGTTTTGTTCTAGGAGTAAAGAATTAGTAGAACCGTTCATGAACCAAATGAGTTCGTGAATAATACCTTTAAGAAATGTTTTTTTAGTAGTAAGAAGAGGGAAATAAACTGAACAATCAAAGTGCATATTAGCGCCAAAAATGCTATAAATTCCAGTACCAGTTCTATCATTAAAGAAGGAACCATTAATTAAAATATATTTAAGAAGATTAAGATATTGAAATTCCTCGTGATATTTTTTAAAATGAGACATAGAAGAAAACTTATTTAAATTATATTTTTCAACAAGAAGCCATTTAGGATTATTAAAAATGGAAGCAAAAAACGGAACAAAAGTATCACAATTATAATTACCATTTATAGAAGTAATAAAAATATCATCTAAAATATTCATATCAAGTACGTGTTTAAAAAGAGAAGCACCACCGATGAAAAAAACATGTTTATTAGGAAAACAAGAATTAGCATGATTAAGAGCGGAATTAATATTACTAGAAATTAAAAAATTATTATAAAAAACATCATGTATATTATTTTCGTTAGAAGAAAGAACAATACAAAATCTATTTTTGATAAAAGAAGATTTAACTTTATAAGGAAAACCATTCCAAGTAGTAGAACCCATAATGACAATATTATTTATAGTTTTAGATTTAAAAAAATCAAGGTCTTCTTTAGAAACCCAAGGGATGAAATTATTTTTACCAATACCAAAGAAGTCATCTACTGCTAAGATAGCGGATATAGGATTCATTAACACGCTTACATTATATACAAAAAAAATCCTTAAGTTATAATAATGAGTATTCCAGATAAATATAAGAATTTAATAGTAGGGCCCAATAAATATACGATAGGATTGATATATATGTTTGCGAATTTAATGGGATTTTTTACACATATGAAAAAGAATAATGTAGATGAATATAGTAGTATAAGTATATTAATAATATTAGGAATAATAGCATTAAAATTATCGTAATTAATATAAATGTCAAAACAATATGTATGGAAAAAATCTGGACTGCGAAATGCAACAACAACTGCATTAATTGCAGGATTGGTGTTATTGTTAATTTCGATTATTACTGGAAATATTCCATTTATCATAGTTATGTCTGTAATAAATGCATGTATCCTATTATTTATATTAATAGATCCAAATATAAAAGAAGAAATTTCGAACACCTACGATGGATTATCTACGATGGATAGGGTTAAATTAGTTGGATTTGGTTTGATATTAATAATTGGAATAGGGTTGATTGGTGAATTTGATAAGAAAAAAAATAAAAAGCTACAAAGATATATAGGGATGGGGATAATAATATCAACGTTACTTATTCTACATTATGATCTAACAATATATTTCATAAAACTTTTAAGTGAGTATTTACGTATAATAGGAATAATATTATTAGTAATAACAGGTACTGTAATAGCATTAGAAATTCAAGAACGAGAATAAAGATGATGAGAAAGATAAGTAGCGGAAGGGTCTATTTGATTATTAGACCAATTATGTCTCCAAATAGAATGAGAAGCCAAAGGAGATGAACCAAATAACGAAGAGAAAATTTTTCTATAATAGAATTCTTCGCGAGAAAGAGGTTGGTCGATATCATAAGAGACATTAGTATCAACATGGATAGAATTGACATAAGATTTAATAGAGTCGATCCAATTATAACCAACTGCGTCACTAAAAGCGTTTTTTTGTCTCCAAAGAATTTGGTCGAAATCTGTATGGAAAGTGTTATTAAAAGAGTACCGAAGGATAAATTTTTCGAAATTCTTTTTAGGTATTTTACAAGAAGGATGTAAAGAAAGTACATAATTGAGCAAAGTTTTATCGAAAAATGGTACTCTAATTTCAAGACCAAAAGAAGAAGTAGCTCTATCAGCGCGCAAAGAATCGAACATATGAACGTTATTAAGTAATCTGATAGTTTCGTCTTGGAAGGAAGGTAAATCAGGGAAATTATGGAAATACAAGTAACCACCAAAAAGTTCATCTGCGCCTTCACCGGACAAGAGTACTTTAACGTTAGTATATTTAGAAATATAAGAGGAAAGTATATACATAGGTATAGAAGCTCTAATAGTAGTACAATCATAAGATTCTAAAGAGTAAATAACTTTAGAAAAGAGACGTAACCCTTTATGAACATCAAAAATTACTTCATGATGTTCTGAATTAATAATATCAGCTACTTTACGAGCATTAATTAAATCTGGGCTATTAATATTAGTACCGATAGAAAAAGTTTTAAATTTTTTAGAAGGATAAATATTGTGAGCAATATGAGCGATTAAACTGGAATCCAAACCACCACTTAAAAAGAAACCATATTCAACGTCAGAAGAATCCAATCTTTTTTTAACAGCTTGGTATAAAAGAGTATGAAGAGTATTATAATTTAAAACGGAAGCAGAAGAAGGGGACAAATTGAAATATTTGTGAAAAGAACCGTCAAAAGACATAAAAGAACCAATTGGAAATATTTTAGGATTTCCAAAATCCAAGAGAGCTTTAGCTTCAGAAGCGAAAGCAAAGAAATTTTCATTATTAATAAAGAACAAAGGACGAACCCCGATAGGGTCTCTAGAAACGATAAGTTTATTATTAGAAGGGTTAAAATGGATACAAGCAAAAACGCCATCTATATTAGAGCAAATATCGAAAGGGTCTAAAGAAGAATTAAAAAGATGAGAAAGGATTTCACAATCGGAATTACTATTCAAGATAGGATTATTAATTTGAGTGTTAAAGGATTCAAATAATTCATTATAGTTATATATTTCACCATTACACAAAGTAAAAGAATTATCTAAAAGAAAAGGTTGGTTACCGGAAGAAGAAGTATCATTAATACTAAGACGATGAAAACCCAAAAAGAAATTTTGTTCAAAAACAATAGAGGAATCATCAGGACCACGATGATGTAATCTATAGAAATAAGTATTTAAATCTGAAAAAGAGAAGAAATCGGATAAAGGAAGATTATTTTTCATAATAACAGCAAAAATACCACACATAATGAACTTAATAAATAAATTAATTTAATGAAGGATTTTTTACGAAAAAAGAATAATTAAAAACATCTGAAATATGATGTTTAGTAAATTTATTTTCTAAGAACAAATAATCATCAGAAAACATATCAACGGTCCAAAATTTAATGATAATAATAGGAATATAGTCAAAATGTTCTGAAATTTTAATACAAAAAGAGTTATCTAAAAACAAAGTAGAATCATTAACAAATTTAAATTCATGAAAAGTATTAATAATATTATTAATCAAGGATAATTTATCATTAGTACGTATAAGTATTTCATCGTCGATAGGACTATCATAATTAATGCAGTAATGTTCGTTAAATAAAGTGATAGCAAAGCTACCAATTATTTCGAATTGAACTCTAGATGCTAAATCTTGGAGACTTAAAATGATATTATATCTTGAAATAGCAAGTTTTGAATTACCTTTCCAACCATTATTTCTAAGTTGTTTAAGAAGACTCATTGGCTATAGAAAAATAAATAAATAAAACCTTAAATAAAAATAATGAATAAAGAAGAATTAAAAGAAGTTATAAAAGAAATAAAGAGAGAGTTAGATATCAAGTTATATACACCAATAAGATATTTTGAAGGAAACCCTAAACGCTATAAAAGCAAAAGGGAAGTAAAGAAAAGAATAAAAGAAATGTACGAAAGAATACAAAAAGCAAAAAGAAATCCAAAGAACAAAAGATTATTAAATCAATATGAAACGGATAAAGGGATGAAAACCAAGAAATCTAGATGGACTGTAGCGTTTTATAAAAAGTATGGAGAAAAAATGGAAAAGTATAAAAAGAAACCACATATAGAAAGGGTATCGAAATCAACAGGTATTCCGGAAAACATATTAAAAGAAGTATTTGATAGAGGTGTAGCAGCGCATAAAACAGGACATAGACCCGGAGCAACGGCAAAACAATGGGGTATAGCAAGGATGTATTCGTTTATAATGAGATATAAAACGAAATCATTAAGTCATGATAAAGATTTAGCAAAAAAAATAATCTAGCGCAGTTCGTTAGCTGCATTACGAGCAATAACATCGACCATATTATTAAAAGTATTCTTATCATGAGCTTTAATCCAGAAAAAGTTCAAAACAACATTATTATCATGCAATTGATTTTTAAGAGAAATAAGTTTTTTCCATAATTCAACATTTTTAATTTCTTTACCGTTACTAGATTTCCAATTATTACGCAACCAATTAATATGCCAAATTGTTATACCTTGTTTAACATAATTACTATCGGTATATATATCAACGGAAGAAAAATTTTGAGTTAAAGCATATTGAAGTGCCTTGATAACTGCTGTAAGTTCCATAATATTATTAGTAGTATATAAAGAGTTACCATAGTTGGAAAATTGAGAATCATCAGCCAATAAAAAGGCCCAACCACCGATACCGGGATTACCTAAACAACTACCGTCAGTATAAATAGAGACGGACATTGTACGTTGTAGATGTACGTTGTAGATGTACGTTGTAGATGTACGTTGTAGATGTACGTTGTACGTTTATTACATTAATAAAAAAATTAAATCTTTAAGTGATTTTTTTTTACTTTAGTAAAATAAGACAAAAAAGAAGCAAGATAATGGAAAGAAAAGACGTCCTAAAATGGTTAGAACAATTAGAATCAACATCAACATCAACATCATCAGGGATATCAATATTAAAAGAAACTGTTTTAAAAGATTTTTTAGAAACATAATTAGGGTCATCGAATTTTCTTTTAGGTAAAATTTGTCTACATTTATGAGGAAAAGGACAATTTGGAATTAACATTAACATTTTATAATAGATAAAGAATTAAATATCAAGTTCTAAAAATTCTTTATAAATAAAAAATATAGAAATATTGAAAAAAGACCAAACAATAAAAAAGTAAGCATAAGAAATAGGTAATAAAGAAATAAGTTTAATAAAAACTGTTTTAAAAAAAACATTAATAGGAACTAATGACCACCAATTTTCTCTATTAATGATGGTATATATCAACATATTAATAGGTTCAAACATCATATGAGAAACACCAAAAGCCAAGGTATCTAAAAGACTAGAATCGCCATTAAATAAACGTTGTTTAACCATATTTAAAATTTGTAAAAGAAGAAGAATAAAAGAAAGGAAAAAAGCCAAAATTTTCCAAGAAAAATTAGTAAATATTTGACTATTAGTAATAAACATGAGAATGAAAGTATATAAACCTTTATATTTAATATATTCTATATCAAAATATTTATAAATATCAAAAATTTCATCATTTTCAATAACATTTTTTTTAGTAAGTTGATTGGAACAAATCCAATGTGATAAAGAAAACATAGATAAAAAAGAAAACCACCAATACTTATTTTTATTTGAAATATGAGAATGAAAAGAATAATCATGTTTCCATTTTTGATGGAAAATAAGTGTATAAAGCAATATAACAACATAAAGAATTGCAAGATAAAAATGGCTATAATTTCTAAAAAAATGATTAATATAGATACTAGGAGTTTGTAATAATGCAAAACCAGGATACAAACGTTGTCCGTCTTCATAATCACATAATTTGATAGCAATTATCCAAATAATACCATAAAGAATATATTGATGGAAAACAAAATAAAAAACATGATTATTAAAAGCGAGACTAATAATAGATAAAATAGATAGAGTAATACTAGGATAAATAACAAATCTATCTAATAAAACAATAAATAAAGATGATAATATATGTATAACAATATTGAAATAACCATAAATGAAACTATCATATTTATAATGAAAGCAACAAAAGCCAGATAAAAACAGAGGCATAATAAGTAAAAACTTTTTAGTTAAAAGAAAATATTCTTGAATATTACTACCAGAATAATTTCTATATCTACGTTCTTCTAAAATTACTTCATTAGATTCACTAGACATGTATAATATATTTGTAGAATAAAAAATTAATTAAAATAATTTCAATCATAAAAAGAAAAATCAAATACATAAGAATTTTGAAATTATTATTTATTTCAGAACGAATAGAATCGTGTAATGTATTCATAATATTTAAAATATAAATGTCTTTAAATCTCTTGTTCTTGTATATTAAAAATTATTAAATTACCGTATTTTTTTTCTAAATCTTTATGATTAAAAATATTACTAATATCATCTAATGGATTTATAAAATTGAATGGTTCTAAAAACATATTATTGGGAAAAAATCCACCAATATTAGGTATATTAATATTATTTTTAATATTAAAAATATCAATATCGTGGTTTGTAACTGCTATATATTTAATACCAGAAACTTTAATATTTTTTAATAATTGAATACAATTTTTTAATGGTAAATGTTGAAGAACTTCTTTAATAATAATCAAAGAATAATTTTGTAAATTAGAAGGGCATTCTATTTTTTGGGAGCATAGGTCGAAAGTATCTTTTGTAAAATTCAAAGAATTCCCATAATTTTTCTTTTTAGCAATATCTAAAGCTGTTTTAGATACATCAAAACCGATATATTTAAAATCATTGTTTAAAACTAAATTAACAAAACCATGTTGCCAATTGCAGTCTCCACAAATATCATAAACAATTTTAATATTATTTGTGTTTATGAATCTTGCAATAAAAACATTTCTAAATATATTATTTGATTTTGTACTGCCGTTACCACTTAACGTTTCTGAATCTTCAAAACCCCACACACGATTTAAATAAATATCTTCGAAATTATTCATGATTTATAAATGATTTAAAAAAATAATAATTAAAAAACGTATGGAATGTATTATATGTTGTGAAAAGACAAATGAATTTTTGAAACCATATAAATTTAAAAAATGGAATAAAAAAAATTAATTCAAATTTACATCAAATATATGTGTTTCAGTCTGGAATACCACCATATGGAGTAAAATGATGTTACACCATAAGACTGTCTAATACAGAAACACGGTGACAATCACACAAATACAGCCGTACATAGCACAGAGACCTAAACCTCGAACACAAATACTAACACAGAGTTCGAACACAAAGATTAACATACGTATTGAATAAAGACATAACACAGAAGACTAACACAGAGAAGACTAACACAGAGAAGACTAACACAGAGAAGACTAACACAGAGAAGACTAACACAGAAGACTAACAAAGAGATGACTAACACGCAGACCTAAACACAAAGACCTAAACACAAAGACTGAATGTTATGAACCTATAATGTCATCTACAAACCTAATCAAAGACATAACACAGAAGACCTAAACAGAGACCTAAACAGAGACCTAAACCTCAAACAAAGACTAACACAGAGACCTAAACAGAGTTCGAACACGCAGATCTAAAAAGAGAACGAACACATAGAACGGACATCGGACAAAGACTAACACACAGATCTAAACAGAGAACGAACACAGAGACCTAATCAGAGAATGAACACAGAGACCTAAACATCGAACGCAAAGACTAGACTAACACAGAGATCTAAACAGAGTTCGAACACGCAGATCTAAAAAGAGAACGAACACAGAGAATGAACACAGAGACCTAAACATCGAACGCAAAGACTAGACTAACACAGAGACCTAAACAGAGAATGAACACAGAGACCTAAACATCGAACGCACAGATCTAAAAAGAGAACGAACACAGAGAGCGGACAAATCTAAACCTCGAACGCAAAGACTAGACTAACACAGAGAGCGGACAAATCTAAACAAACATCGAACACAAAGACTAACACAGAGAACGAACACGCAGAACGGAAATTTAAAAAGAGAACGAACACATAG
>Ga0181568_10005686_pt1 | contig 10944 bp, 9 predicted proteins | sample 101ome_20_FD_133758 | JGI IMG/M metagenome (GOLD analysis project Ga0181568, IMG submission 133758) | Coastal salt marsh microbial communities from the Groves Creek Marsh, Skidaway Island, Georgia - 101404AT metaG (megahit assembly) | ecosystem: Environmental > Aquatic > Marine > Intertidal zone...
GACTTTGTATTTTCATCTTTAGATTTTTTTACTTTTTTATAAAGAGTAATATCAAAGTAAGGTCCCTTCCGAACTGATCTTGCCATTATTTCTTAACCCTTCTTGCTATAATCATGTTAGATGTAAATTTAATTTTTCTAGTTTTCTTACCTTTTGTTTTTAATCCCCATGGAGAAGTTGGGTGTCTTCCACCTGATGTTCTTCCTTCACCACCACCATGTGGGTGATCAACAGGGTTCATAGCAACACCCCTAACAGTGGGTCTTATACCTAAATGTCTTTTGATACCAGCTTTTCCAATCTTTTTATTTTTATTATCTTGGTTTGAAACTACGCCAATTGTAGCCATACAATCTCCATTTATTAATCTTGTTTCACGTGAAGAGAGCTTAATCATAATATATTTATCTTGTACTCCTAAAACTTGAGCAAAAGCCCCAGCGGATCTACAAAGCTTGCCTCCCGCTCCAGGTTTTAATTCAATATTATGAATTGATGTACCAGTTGGAATATTTTTAATTTGGAGTGAATTACCAGATACAATTTCAGTTTTTTTAGAAGAAATAACTTTATCCCCTATTTTTAAATCTGAAGGGGCAAGAATGTATTCTTTTAAATCTTGATAATCGACTAAGGCAATAAAAGCACTCCTATTAGGGTCATATTCAATTCTTTCAACGGTACCGATTTTATCGAAAGTATTTCTTTTAAAATTTATTATTCTATATTTTTTTTTATGTCCACCAGATCTATGTCTGATTGTAATTTTGCCAGTATTATTTCTACCTGAAGAGGGTTGCAGTTCCTCAGTTAGATCTTTTATTGGCCTACCTCTGAATAAAACAGATTTATCAATTTTAACAGTTTTTCTATAAGAAGGAGTAGTAGGTTTATAAGTTATTAATCCCATTATTTTATCTTCGCTCCCATATCAATGGTATTACCTTCTTTCAGTGTTACTATAATTCTTTTAATTTCAGATCTAGTACCTCTTTGACCTTTAAAGACCTTTGGCTTACTTTTGACTTTCAAACTGTTTAAACTTTCAACTTTAACTTTATAGGTATCTTCAACTACTTTTTTAATATTAGTTTTATTTGCATCATTTCTTACTTCAAAAACATATTTATTAAACTGTGAATTAGCAGTTGATTTTTCTGTTATAACAGGTCTTTTGATTAAATTGATATCCATTATTAATTGCCTATGAAATTACTAAATAAATCAGTATCCTTTGATAAATATAAATAATCTGCCTTTAATGAGGTATGGATTGAATACCCCTGGTCAGAGCTAAAATAGATATTTTTGTAATTTTTAAATTTTTTTACCAGATCATTTTTTGTTAAATCTTTTAAAACAATTACTATTAATTTGTTAAAATTATTAGATAGTAAATTTTTAATTGATTCCACGGTCAATTTACTTTCATCAAATGAAAATAAAGAGCTATTATTACTTTTTAAGATAAGTGAAGATTTTAAAGCTAATTGACTTACTTTTTTGTTTACCTTAAAAGAAACTGAATGAAATTTAGGTCCAAAAGCTTTACCACCACCTCTTCTTTGAGGTGACTTTTTATTACCAGCTCTTGCATTACCAGTACCTTTTTGTTTGAAAAGCTTTTTTCCAGAGCCTGAAACTTCAGATCTATCTTTACTGTGATTATTACCCTGTTTGTGCGTATATAATTTATGAATAGAAAGATGAATAGCTTTTTGAGAAATATCAGTATCTTTAATGGATATTTGATCAAACATTATTTATAAACCTTAATTAAGGATTTTCTTTTTCCTGGAACAGCACCTTTTAAAAAAATTAATTTTTTATCTAAATCAATCATTAAAACTTCTAAATTTTTTGTTGTAGTAACTTTATCTCCTAAGTGTCCTGCCATTTTTTTTCCTTTAAAAACTCGCCCTACTCCCTGATTCTGGCCAGTTGAACCATGTGCGCGGTGAGAAATTGAAACACCATGAGATGCTCTCATTCCACTAAAATGATGACGTTTCATTGCACCAGCAAAACCTTTACCGGTTGATTTAGACTGAACACAAACTTTATCGCCTACTTTGAATGAAGGATGGATTTCTGATCCAATAGACAACAGCTCTTCAGATGTATTTAATCTTTGCTCTTTGATAACTTTTTTTGGTTCAATATTTTTCTTATTGAAATCTTTTAACTGAGGTTTATTTAGTTTTTTTGGTTTTAGATATCCTAAGATATTCGCTATATATCCATCTTTATCAATTGTTCTTGTCCCTACGATCGAACAGGTATTGTATTCTAAAACTGTTGCGCAAACTCTAGTGCCGTTATCATTAACAAATGAGGTTTGGCCGATTTTAGTACTTAGTATCATATTATTTTTTTATTTTTATATCTACGTTAACGCCAGATGCTAAGTCTAATTTCATCAAAGCATCAACCGTTTGCGGTGTAGGTTCAATAATGTCCATCATTCTAATATGAGTTCTTATTTCAAACTGCTCTCTACTTTTTTTATCAACATGTGGAGATTTATTAACAGTGACTCTTTCTATTTTTGAAGGCATGGGGATAGGACCAATAACTTTTGCGCCTGTTCGTTTAGCTGTTTGCAATATATCAATAGAACTTTTATCCAAGATATTATGATCAAATGATTTAAGTCTAATTCTAATATTTTGATTAATCATGGTTATGCTAATTTAGATTTAATTTCCTCTTCTACATTTGATGGAACAACATCATAATGAGAAAATAACATTGTATAACTTGCTCTACCTTGGCTCATTGAACGTAGATTATTAACATAACCAAACATATTAGCAAGAGGGACTACTGCTGTTACAACTTTTGCATTACCCCTATCTTCCATCTTCTCAATCTGACCACGTCTTGAGTTTAAATCACCTATTATATCACCCATATATTCTTCTGGGGTCACGGCTTCAACTTTCATCATAGGTTCTAAGAGTTTAGGGCTAGCCTTAGCAACTGCTTCTCTAAAAGCAGCTCTAGCAGCAATTTCAAATGCTAATACTGAAGAGTCTACATCGTGGTATGCACCATCATAAACTTCTGCTTCAAAATCGATCACATTATATCCAGCAATCACACCGTTTTGAGATGCACTTTTAATACCCTTTTCAACACCTGGTATATATTCTTTAGGAATATTTCCGCCAACAACTGTATTTGAAAATTTCATACCTGAGCTTCTTTCAAGTGGTTTGAATTTCATTTTAACTCTAGCAAATTGACCAGCACCACCTGATTGTTTTTTATGTGTGTAATCAACTTCAACAGGTTTAGTAATCGTTTCTCTGTATGCTACTTGTGGAGCACCTACGTCAGCTTCAACTTTAAATTCTCTTTTCATTCGATCAACGATAATTTCTAAATGCAGTTCGCCCATTCCTTTTATAATTGTTTGTCCTGACTCCTCGTCAGTTGCAACTCTAAAACTTGGGTCTTCTTGCGCTAATCTATTTAATGCTTGACCCATTTTTTCATAGTCAGCTTTGGTTTTAGGCTCAACTGCTACTTCAATCACTGGGTCAGGAAATTCCATTTTTTCTAAAATTACTGGTTTTGTAGGTTCACATAATGTATCACCTGTAGTAACATTTTTCATACCAACTAAAGCTACGATATCACCTGCTTTTGCATCTTTAATCTCTTCGCGAGTATTTGCGTGCATTAACAGCATTCTTCCAATTCTTTCTTTTTGGTTTTTTGATGAGTTTAAAATGGTTGAACCAGAGTTTAATTTACCACAGTAGAGTCTTATAAATGTGATCTGACCGACGAAAGGGTCAGATGCTACTTTAAATGCAAGCGCAGCAAATGGCTCTTCTGGTGTGTTAGGAATTTGGATTTTTTCTTCTGAGCCCTCTTTAATACCTTCAACATAACCAATGTCTTTTGGTGAGGGAAGATAATCAACAACTGCGTCTAGAAGTGGTTGCACACCTTTATTTTTAAATGCAGTTCCGCATAAAACAGGAACGAACTTAAAACCAATTGTTCCTTTTCTGATGCATTTTTTAAGAACTTCAACGGAAATTTCCTTACCTTCAAGGTAATCCTCCATAGCTTGATCGTCAGCTTCTACAGCCATTTCAATTAATTGTTCTCTTTTTTTTGTTGCTTCGGCTAACAAATCGTCACTAATTTCAACTATATCAAATTTTGCACCTAAACTATCATCTTGCCATATAATTGATTTAAAATTTACTAAATCAACGACTCCTTTAAACTCAGCTTCCTTGCCAATAGCCATTTGCAGAACTAGAGGGTTAGCCCCTAATCTATCTTTGATAGACTGAACATTCATATCAAAGTTAGCTCCAAGACGGTCCATTTTATTACAAAAGCATATTCTTGGGACTTTGTATCTATCGGCTTGTCTCCAAACAGTTTCTGATTGAGGTTCTACGCCCGCAACACCATCAAAACATGCCACTGCACCATCCAAAACTCTAAGAGATCTTTCAACTTCAATTGTAAAATCAACGTGTCCAGGGGTATCGATAATATTAATTCTATGATCATTCCAAAAACAAGTAGTAGCTGCAGAGGTGATAGTTATTCCTCTTTCTTGCTCTTGTTCCATCCAGTCCATTGTTGCAGCTCCATCATGGACCTCTCCAATTTTATGTGACTTACCTGTATAGTATAGAATTCTTTCTGTGGTGGTTGTTTTACCGGCATCGATATGAGCCATAATTCCAATATTTCTGTATTTACTTAAATCCATTATTACCACCTATAATGAGCAAATGCTCTATTAGCTTCTGCCATTTTATGAACTTCTTCTTTTTTCTTAACAGAGTTTCCTTTATTTTCAAAAGCATCTATTAGTTCGTTTGCTAATCTCTGTCTTTGGGTTTTTTCATTTCTTTTTCTTGAGTTTGAAAGAATCCATTTAAAAGCAAGCGCCTGCGCTCTTGAACTTCTTACTTCCATTGGGACTTGATAAGTTGCACCACCAACTCTTCTTGATTTAACTTCAACTGAGGGTTTTACGTTATCAATTGATTTTTGGAAATAAACTAAAGGATCTTCACTTTGTTGCTGATTTTTTATAATATCTAATGCACCATAAACAATCTTTTGAGCTACAGCTTTTTTACCACCAACCATAACTTCGTTTATAAATTTATTTAACACAGTACTTTTGTAAATAGGATCAGGTAATACTGGTCTTTTCTCTGCTGCTCTTCTTCTTGACATGTTTGATTAACTTAATTCTTCGGTCTTTTCGCGCCATACTTCGATCTTCGCTGGCGTCTCTTTTCAAGTCCTTGTGTATCTAATGTTCCTCTTCTTATATGGTATCTAACACCGGGAAGATCCTTAACTCTACCGCCTCTTATTAAAACTACTGAGTGCTCTTGTAAATTATGGCCTTCTCCTGGGATATATGCTGTTACTTCTTGACCATTGGTTAACTTAACTCTGGCAACTTTTCTTAAAGCAGAGTTAGGTTTTTTTGGGGTAGTTGTATATACCCTAAGGCAAACACCACGTTTTTGTGGACAAGCTTTTAGAGCAGGTACTTTATTTCTTTTAGAAACTTTTTCCCTAGAATTGCGAACTAACTGGTTTATGGTCGGCATAGTCCGCAGAATATATTTATAGTATTAGTATTAGTCAACATTTATTTGGCATTTTCTAGTTGTTTTAGTAGTGAATTGTCGCGGATTTTCGCTTCTTTTCGTAAAGCTCTGATTACGTTACCAGTTCCGGCAGGAATTAATTTACCAACTATTACATTCTCTTTTAAGCCAATTAAATTATCAACTTTTCCATTGATAGCAGCCTCGGTAAGCACTCTAGTTGTTTCTTGGAATGATGCAGCTGAGATAAACGAGTTAGTCTGTAAGCTAGCTTTTGTTATTCCTAAGATCAGCATTTTATATTCAACTTCTTTTTTACCTTCTTCTTTTAAAGATGTATTTTTTTTGATTACATCTATCCTATCAACGACATCACCGACTAAGAACTCACTATCTCCTGCTTCTATAACTTCAACTTTTTGAAGCATTTGGCGAGTAATACATTCGATGTGTTTATCATCAATTAAAACACCTTGTAATCTATAAACTTTTTGAACCTCTCTTACCATATAGTTCGCAAGTGCCTCGATACCTAAAATTGTTAGTATATCGCCAGGCGCTGGAGTGCCATCTACAATCATATCTCCCTTGTTAACTTTATCTCCTTCGTTAAAGTAAATATAAGTTCCCTTTGGAATTAGATATTCAACTGGATCGCCTGATTCAGGATTGATAATAATTCTCCTTTTACTTTTGATATCCTTACCAAATTCAATCGTTCCACTTATTTCAGCTAAAACAGCTGGATTTTTTGGTTTTCTAGATTCAAATATATCTGCGACTCTTGGAAGTCCTCCGGTAATATCTTTGGTTTTGGAGGATGCTCTTGGTATCCTTGCTATCACATCACCAGCTTTGACATCTTTACCTTTTTCAATATTCAAAACTATTCCAACACTGAGATCGTAAGATGAAGAATTCTTAGAGTTTTTAGATTTAACTAAATCCCCATTTTTATCATTAATGAGTAATTGTGGTTTTAGGTCTTGCTTACCTTGGAAGCTTTTCCAATCGATAATTACCTTAGAAGATATACCTGTTGTTTCATCAAATCTTTCTATAAACGAAACTCCCTCTACAAGGTCTTTAAAGTCAAGGGTCCCGGATTCCTCGGCTATAATAGGAACTGTGTATGGATCCCATTCTAATATCATTTGGTTTAATGCAACTTCAACACCGTCCTTCATCAATAATGTTGAACCGTAAGGAGCTCTAAATGTTGAAACCAATGTTTTATTAACATCATAGATTTCAATTTCAGTGGTTCTATTGATGATAATTTCATTTCCATTTTCATTTGTTACAGATCTTAGATTTTTTATTTTTACCTTACCTTCGCTAGGTGATTCAAAATTGGATTTTTCTGCAGTAGAGCTAGCAACACCCCCCACATGGAATGTTCTCATAGTTAACTGCGTTCCAGGTTCACCAATTGATTGAGCTGCAATTATACCTACTGCTTCACCGGTATTTACAGGTACTCCTTTTGCTAAATCACGTCCGTATGCTTTAGCACAAATACCGTTTACACATCCACATGTTACCGGAGATTTAATTCTCACAGACGATATGTTTTCTTTCTCAATTGTTTCAACTTCATCATGAGAAATATAATCACCATTTTTGAATATTACTTGACCTGATTTATTTTTGACATCATCAGCAAGATACCTTCCAAAAACTCGATCTTTTAACGGAACAGAGATCTCACCTGATTCATAGATTGTGTCAACGCTTAGACCGTTTGAACAAGTGCAATCTTTTTGAGTAATAGTTAAATCTTGCGCAACGTCAACAAGTCTTCTTGTAAGATACCCGGAGCTAGCAGTTTTTAAAGCAGTATCAGCTAGACCTTTTCTTGCTCCGTGCGTGGAATTAAAATATTCTAAAACAGTTAAACCCTCCTTGAAATTTGAGGTGATAGGGTTTTCAATGATTTCTCCAGACGGTCTAGCCATTAAACCTCTCATACCCGCAAGTTGTTTTAGCTGTGCCTCAGAGCCCCTTGCTCCAGAATGAGCCATGATGTAGACAGAGTTAATTTGATTATCTTTATTTGATGAAACTGTTTTCATCATTGCTTTAGCTACTTTGTCTGTACATGTTGACCAAAGTCCTACTACTTTATTATATTTTTCTCTTTCAGTTATTAGACCTTCTTGGTATTGATTTTCTAAACTTGTAACAAGTTTTTGTGTATCCTGAATGAGAGAATTTTTTTCTTCAGGAATAACTAGATCATCTTTTCCAAAAGAAATACCTGCTTTAGCAGCGTATTTAAATCCCACATTCATAATTTGATCAACAAATATACATGTAGCCTTCTGACCGGTAAAACGGTACACGTTATCAAGGAGAATACTTATCTCTTTTTTAGTTAAAATTTTATTAACACAGTCAAATGGAAGGTTGCTGTCTTCCGGTACTGTTCTATATAAAATTACTCTACCAGGAGAAGTTTTGAATTTCTTTTGTTCGTAAGTATTTGTCTCTTTATTGAAAGTTTTTGTCCTAAAAAGTATTGGTGTGTGTAAATGAATAGATTTATTCTCTAATGCAAATTCTACTTCCCCAACATGAGAAAAATATTTTTTAGCCTCTTCTTTTTCATTCATAAGAGATAAATAGTAGATACCTAATACAATATCTTGACTCGGAACAATAATAGGTTTTCCACTGGACGGTGAGAGTATATTATTTGTACTCATCATTAATACTCTAGCCTCTAATTGAGCTTCAAGACTAAGTGGTATATGGACTGCCATTTGATCACCATCAAAATCGGCATTGAAAGCAGTACAAACTAAAGGGTGAAGTTGGATTGCTTTACCTTCAATCAAAACAGGTTCGAAGGCTTGGATACCTAGCCTGTGAAGAGTGGGTGCTCTGTTAAGAAGAACTGGGTGTTCACGAATTACTTCATCTAAAATATCCCAAACTTCAGGTCTTTCTGTTTCAACCATTTTTCTTGCTGATTTAAGAGTTGAGGCGAAACCATAGGATTCTAATTTGTTATATATAAAAGGTTTAAATAGCTCTAATGCCATTTTTTTAGGGAGACCGCACTGATGTAACATTAATTCTGGGCCAACAACAATTACTGACCTTCCAGAATAGTCAACTCTTTTACCTAATAAGTTTTGCCTAAATCTTCCCTGCTTACCTTTTAACATCTCAGATAAAGATTTAAGTGGTCTTTTATTGGTGCTAGTAATAACTCTGCCTCTTCTACCGTTATCAAATAAAGCGTCAACCGACTCTTGAAGCATTCTTTTTTCATTTCTTACGATGATGTCAGGCGCTCTAAGATCTAATAATCTTTTTAATCTATTATTTCGATTGATTACTCTTCTATATAAATCGTTTAAATCAGAGGTAGCAAATCTGCCGCCCTCTAGAGGCACCAAAGGTCTCAATTCAGGAGGAATTACTGGTAGTACTTTTAGAATCATCCATTCAGGTTTAATTTTAGCTTTCTTGAAACCTTCCATGACTTTCATTCTTTTTAAAATTTTCTTTTTCTTGGTCTCAGATGAAGTAGCTTCACTTTCTTCTATTAATTTAGCAATTTCATCATCGAGATTAAGATTTGAAAGAATTTCATGAACAGCTTCAGCACCGATACCATGCTTAAATGTATCTTCTCCAAATTGATCAATGGCTTCTTCTAACTCCTCATCTGTTAAAAGCTGATTTTGACTTAATCCTGACATCAAAGGATCAATCACAATATGACTTTCAAAGTATAAGACTTTCTCTAGGCTTTTAAGTGTAATGTCTAAGGCAAGTCCTATTCTACTAGGAAGGGACTTTAAGAACCATATATGAGCAACGGGAGAGGCAAGCTCAATGTGGGCCATTCTTTCTCTTCTTACTTTTGATAGTGTAACCTCAACACCACATTTTTCACATGTGATGCCTTTAAATTTCATTCTTTTGTACTTACCACATAAACATTCATAATCTTTAGTAGGCCCAAAAATTCTTGCGCAGAACAACCCTTCTCTTTCAGGCTTAAAAGTTCTGTAATTAATTGTTTCAGGTTTTTTAATTTCACCAAAAGACCATGACCTAATTTGTTCAGGACTTGAAACAGATATTTTAATTTGATCAAAGTTTATAGACTGATTATTAGTTTTAAATAAGTTAGTTAAGTCCTTCATTTATGCGCTCTCCAAACTTTCAGTAGGATTTGTTTCAATTAATTCAACATTTAAACCAAGTGATTTTAATTCTTTAACAAGTACGTGGAATGATTCAGGAATACCACTTTCAAAGTTATAATCACCTCTAATCAGGGCTTCATATACTTTAGTTCTTCCAGCGACGTCATCTGATTTGATTGTTAACATTTCTTGAAGCGTATTAGAAGCTCCATAAGCCTCAAGAGCCCAAACTTCCATTTCGCCAAATCTTTGTCCACCAAATTGAGCCTTACCACCCAAAGGTTGTTGAGTGACCAAACTATAAGGACCTATTGATCGAGCATGGATTTTATCATCGATAAGATGATGAAGTTTCAATATGTATTTATAACCAACAGTAACTTTTCTTTCAAATCTCTCACCTGATCTTCCATCATATAAATATACTTGGCCGCTATTATCAAAACCAGCTTTATCAAGTAAATTTGTAATTTCTTCAGTATTTGTTCCATCAAATACAGGAGTAGCAAATGTTACTCCTTTTTCAAGATTGCCAGCTAGCTCGACAAGTTGATCATCGTTCATTTTTTGAATTTCTAAGGTGGAGTCTTTATTTTGTTCATAGAAATTTGCAAGAGATTGCTTTAATTGGTTAACGTTACCTTCTTTACGTGCAAGGTCTAGACTTTTAGAAATTTGTCTTCCAATACCATAAGCAGCCCAACCTAAGTGAGTTTCTAATATTTGACCTATATTCATACGACTTGGAACGCCTAGTGGGTTCAGCAAAACATCTACTGGTGTCCCATCTTCAAGAAAAGGCATATCTTCGATAGGTACAATTTTAGAAATAACTCCTTTATTTCCATGTCTTCCTGCCATCTTATCACCCGCTTGAAGTCTTCTTTTAACAGCAACAAATACCTTCACTACTTTTAATACACCAGGAAGCAAGTCATCTCCGCTCTGGATTTTTTCTATTTTATTTTGAAACTTTTTATCTAATAAAATTACTGCATCATTGAATATTTTCTTTTGAGAATTAAATGTTTCCATTGAAGTTTTATCGTCAACTTCAATCTTCTCTAAAAATTCAATACTTTTACCATCTAGAAGATGTGCCTCAATCCTAGAACCTTTGGAAATTCCTTCTACAGAAACGTTAGAAGTTGTATTAGCAAACAAACTTA
>Ga0181568_10005687_pt1 | contig 10943 bp, 9 predicted proteins | sample 101ome_20_FD_133758 | JGI IMG/M metagenome (GOLD analysis project Ga0181568, IMG submission 133758) | Coastal salt marsh microbial communities from the Groves Creek Marsh, Skidaway Island, Georgia - 101404AT metaG (megahit assembly) | ecosystem: Environmental > Aquatic > Marine > Intertidal zone...
CTTTTAAATATAAACTCGGCTCCATATTTATTTTTTTTGATAGGGATATTAACTGCTGATGACTAATGCTTATTTTTTTATTTAATTTAATTTTTTCTATTTCACTGTACAGGTCTCCAAAAACCGTTCCTTGAGCACACCCAGAAGTATTTACTTTTTTCTTTAATTTTTTTTCATAATTTGTCTTATTTTTGGTTCTTACAACCACAACATTTAAGTCGCTATGGTATTCAATTTTGGTTACTTCGCCGTAACTGTGAAGCATTCCTTGGTTATATAAATACCCTAAAGCTAAATACTCTGGATAATCCCCAATAGTCATCATCGTTACAATTTCTTGATTATTTAAATAAAGAGTTAACGGTTTTTCTTCAATTACAGGAATATTTTCAAACTTACCATTCTCATTAATAGATTTTTTAATTTTATAAACTTTTTTATTATTCAAGCTGGGTTTAATTAAAAATTCTGTCATATGCTCAAGGATTGTATTATGGTGACCCTGTGAAAACAATAGCAGTTATCGGTTGGAAAAATAGTGGCAAAACTACCGTAGTCTCTAAATTAGTTACAATACTCAAATCTAAAAACTTAAAAGTGGGCGTGGTCAAGCATGCACATCATAGTTTTGATATAGACAAACCTAATACAGATAGCTTCAAAATAAGACAAGCTGGTAGCGATAAAATCACAGTCGTTTCCGATAGAAGACTTGCCTTTATTGAGGAAAAAAAAAATCCTGAAATTTCGATGACTCAACTAATCCAACTAAACCATGATTGTGATGTGCTTATATTTGAGGGATTTAAGTCCAATAAAGAGTTACCTAAAATAGAGGTTTATTTATCCAAAAATCATAAAGACTACCTTTATAAAAGCCTAGATAATGTGAATTTTTTGATTACCGATGATAAGTATAACCATCCAATCAAGACCTTTTCCCATGATCAATTAGAGTTATTGGCTAAGGAGATTTTAAATGAATTATAAAAAACTAATTTCTTTTGACTTAGCCAGAAAGCTAATAATTAGCGAGTCAGAGATTAAAACTAAAAAAACTAAAAGAAATCTAGTTGCATCAATTAACTTAAAAAGCGCCCAAACTATTCGATCTCCAATAAATCTTCCGGAGGCTATGATTGCTGGGTTAGATGGATATATATTTCATAAAAAATCACTATTAGATTTACCCATATCTAGCAATTTATTAACTCCAGGAAAAAAAAATACAAAATTAAATTTAAACTGTGCATATAAAATTAATACTGGTTCAATTATACCCAAGTCCTTTAGTAATTTTATATCATTAGAAAATGCAGTAATTAAAAATAATAAAATTATTTTAAAAAAATCAAAAATATCTAACAAGGATATTAAGAAAGTCGGAGAAGATTTAAAAAAAAATACTGTATTAGTTCGTAAGAATGAAAAAATTGATTACATCAAAATAGCTCTGCTTTCATCTGTTGGAATTAAATCATTATGGACTTTTAATCCAATTACTGTGGGGGTTTTTTCAACTGGAGATGAGATTATTAAACTGTCATCAAACAAAAAGCTACCTCATCAAACATTTGATTCAAACAGATATCAAATAATTTCTTTTCTTCAAAAATGTAATGTTAAAATACATGATCTTGGTATTGTCAAAGATAATGAAAAACAAATTAAAAATTTGTTTAAAAAGTTTCAAAATTTAAATCTTATTATTTCATCTGGTGGGTCTTCATTTAGTTCAGGAGATTTTGTATCTCAGTATTTAGAATTGAACTCAAAAATAATTTTTAAATATGTGAAAATCCAACCTGGTCGTCCTGTAATTTTTGCCAAAAATAAAAAGCAAATTATTTTTTCACTCCCGGGGAATCCCCTTGCCGTCAGCATTAATTTATTGTTTTTAGTTTCGATGATATTTAATAGTGATTTACAATTGCATTTACAAAAAAAACAATGCCTATTTGAGGATGTAAAAAGATCAAAAATAACTAAATTTTATAGGGTAAAACTTCAGAATAATAAATTAGTCCCTCATAATTCAAAAGGTTCAGCCAAAATAATTTCCTTATCTGAGGCTGATGGAATTGCTATTAGTAATCAAAATCAAACTTCAATAAATAGAAATGACTATTTAGATTTTTTTAAATTTGAAAAGTAACCTTTACTATTTTATTTTCGATTAAAATTTTAATTATTTTAAATTTATTTTCCTTACAGTAGTTCTCGAAATCAAACTTTGCTAATAGATCATCGCTTTCTACGTGCAGAATATCGTCTTTTGATAGTTTTTTAATGAATTTATTTGCTTTTAGAACAGGAATGGGGCACTCATAGCCTTTAGTATCTAGATAATATTCCATAGAAAATATATAGTTATATTAATTTAATATGGAAATTAAAAATTTAGAAATAATTTTAGCTCTAGATGCTGAAAAACATTTTAACAGAGCTGCGGAAAAATTAAATATTTCTCAGCCGGCTCTGTCTATGAAGCTAAAATCCCTTGAAAATGAGATTGGCGTTACTTTAGTTAAGAGAGGCAAGAATTTTATTGGCTTAACACGAGAGGGAGAAATATTAAAAGAAAAGTTTAAATATATTGTGAAAGAATATAATGATATTAAACAAATTACCTCTGAGCTAAAAAATAATTTAACAGGTAACTTAAGGGTAGGCGTTATCCCATCAGCTTTATTGGATGTTTCTCATATTCTTAATGATTTTATTAAATCTTTTAAAAATGTTCATTTGGAAGTTTTTTCAATGTCTTCAAATAAAATTGATGAACAGCTGCATGATTTTAAACTTGATATTGGCGTAACCTATTTAGAAAATGAGCCTATTATGGGTGTGGAGAAATATTTTTTGTATGATGAAAAATATTTTCTTATCACTAAGAATCCAAAACTCAAAAATTTAAAGAAAATTAAGTGGAAAGATTGTGACGGATTGGATCTATGTTTAATTTCGCAAGAAAATCAGTTCAGAAGAATTTTAAATGCTATTTTCAAAAATCTTAATGTTAACCCTAATGTTCTTTTAGAGTCTAATTCTTTAACTCATATATTTTCCCATGTTAACAGTTCTGATTTTGCTACTATAATGCCTCATTATTTTACAAAGGCTTTTAACTATGACTCAAATGTTAATTTTATTGAATTAATTGATCCTAATATATCTCAGAAAATAGGCATGGTTTTTATAAAAGATAAGAGCCCTTCTCCTATTAAAGATAATTTCTTGAAATTTGTAAGAAACTTTAATAAGTAAAACTTATTAATTAATCATTCATTAATAATTGTAACTTAATCAAATTTATTTATTTTCAATAAAAATGCATGATAGCTCTAAAAAAATTCATCCAGGATCTGGAAGAAGAAAGGCCTTAACCTTTAATAAAGGTAGACAGGTTGATGATCAATCGATTAACGAATTAAAAAACCTTATCCCTTCTGACTATATTCGCCAGAGAGATATGTTAATAGAGTGCCTTCACTTAATTCAAGATAACTACAAATGTTTAAAGCCGAAATATTTATCTGCTCTAGCTGAGTTGATGAATTTACCTTTAACAGAAATTTATGAAGTTGCTTCTTTTTATGCTCATTTTGATATCTTTAAAGATGATGATGTAGAACCCGCAAAAATTACAATCAGAGTTTGCGATAGTTTAACCTGTCAATTAAATGGTTGCCAATCCCTTCAGCAAAATTTAAAGGATAAAATCGCTAACGACGAAATAAGAGTTGTTCGAGCACCCTGTATGGGCCGCTGTCATCAAGCGCCAGTAGTGGAGGTTGGAAAAAAACATATCCCACATGCAACTATTGATAAAATTCAAAATACTATAAACTCTGAAGATCTAAAACCGGTTTTACCAGATTTTATTAATTTTGAAAAATACACACAAGGTGGAGGTTACACACTACTTAAAGAATGCCTCGAGGGAAAAAAAGATCCCATTAAGATAATTGAGGAAATGGAAGCGTCTGGACTTAGGGGGCTAGGCGGAGCTGGTTTCCCTACTGGAAGAAAATGGAGATTTGTTCGTGCTGAAAATAAACCTAGATTAATGGCTATTAATGGAGACGAGGGAGAACCCGGAACTTTTAAAGATCACCATTACTTATCAAGAGACCCTCATCGCTTTTTAGAAGGTATGCTGATTGCCGCTTGGGTAGTTGAGGCAACTGATGTTTATATATATATGAGGGATGAGTATCCGGATGTTATTAAGTTTCTTAAAAAAGAAATTAAAGCAGTTGAGGATAATAATCTAAACATTAAAACAAGGATTCATTTAAGAAGAGGCGCGGGTGCGTATATTTGCGGTGAGGAGTCATCAATGTTGGAAAGTTTGGAAGGTAAAAGAGGCCTCCCAAGGCATAAGCCACCTTTTCCTTCTCAAGTAGGATTGTTTGGGCGTCCAACCTTAATTCATAATATCGAAACAGTTTTCTGGGTGCGTGAAATATTAGAAAAAGGTGCTGTTTGGTTTAATAGTCACGGATTAAACGGAAGAAAAGGTTTAAGAACTTTTTCAGTTTCAGGGAGAGTTAAAAACCCTGGCGTGAAACTTGCACCTGCAGGAATTACTATTAAAGAGTTAATAAAAGAATATTGCGGTGGAATGCAAGATGGTCATGTATTCAAGGCGTATTTACCCGGTGGGGCATCTGGTGGGATACTGCCTGCATCCATGGATAATGTTCCATTGGATTTTGATACTCTTCAAGAGCATGGTTGCTTTATTGGATCAGCGGCAGTAGTAGTTTTATCAGATCAGGATAATATGGGAGATGTTGCAAAAAATTTAATGTTCTTTTTTCACGATGAAAGCTGTGGTCAGTGTACACCTTGTAGAAATGGCACAGAGAAAGCACTTAAACTAATGAACCAATCATCTTGGGATGTCGAGCTTTTAAAAGAACTATCGTCTGCTATGATGGATGCATCTATATGTGGTTTAGGTCAAGCAGCGCCTAATCCATTATTGTCTGTAATTAAACATTTTCCCAATGAGGTAACAAATTAATGTCTGAAAAAATTAAATTTAAAATTGACGGTAAAGAATATTTAGCTGAAGTTGGAGAGTCAATCTGGGATGTAGCTAAAAAAAACAAAATTGAAATTCCTCATTTGTGTTACTCACCTGAGCCTGGATATCGAGCTGATGGAAATTGTCGTGCCTGCATGGTTGAGATTAAAGGGGAAAGAACCCTCGCAGCTTCTTGTATTAGAAAGCCAACTGAGGGTATGGAGGTAACGGTTAACTCTCCTAGAGCAGAAAAATCTAGATCAATGGTATTTGAGCTGCTTGTAGCTGACCAACCAGAAAAAGAAAAATCACCTGATCCTGACTCGAAATTTTGGAACTGGTCAGAAAAGATGGGAGTGCAAACTAGTCGTTTTCCATCAAAAGATAAAATTGAAATAGATCGATCACATAAAGCGATGAGTGTAAATTTAGATGCCTGTATTAATTGCAATCTTTGCGTTCGCGCATGTAGAGAAGTCCAAGTAAACGATGTAATTGGAATGGCTTACAGGGGTTCAACAGCTAAAGTTATTTTTGACCTTGATGATCCAATGGGAAATAGCACCTGTGTAGCTTGCGGTGAGTGTGTTCAGGCATGTCCAACCGGGGCTTTAATGGAGTCATCTCTCGTAAACGACCAAGGAGTTAGGGAAAATTATTCTGATCGTATTGTTGATAGCGTATGTCCATATTGCGGCGTAGGTTGTCAAACTAAAGTACACGTTAAAGATGATAAAATTTTATATGTTGATGGAAAAAATGGTCCTGCAAATGAAAATCGCTTATGTGTTAAGGGTAGGTTTGGTTTTGACTACATTAATCATGAAGGAAGGTTAACTAAACCCCTAATTAGAAAACCAGGTGTTGCAAAGGATCCAAATATACAAATTAAAGATTCTGAAATCAGTGATTATTTTGAGGAAACGACATGGGAAAACGCATTAGAAATTGCTGCTAACGGCTTAACAAAGACAAAAGAACAATTTGGTCCGTTTAGCTTAGCTGGGTTTGGATCTGCAAAGTGTTCTAATGAAGAAGCGTATCTATTTCAAAAATTGGTAAGAGTAGGTTTTGGCTCAAACAACGTTGATCACTGCACTCGCCTTTGCCATGCCTCTTCTGTTGCCGCCCTTATGGAGTGCGTAAATTCTGGAGCGGTATCAGCACCTTTTATGGCCGCTTCTGACTCAGACTGTATTATAGTCATTGGAGCAAGACCCACAGAAAATCATCCCGTTGCAGCTACTTATTTAAAGAGAGCGGTAAAGAGGGGATCCAAGTTAGTTATCATGGATCCAAGGAAACAAGGTTTAAGTAAGTTCGCAACGCATAACCTTCAATTCAAATCAGGCACTGATGTTGCAATGCTAAATGCACTTCTCTTTACTATCATTGAAGAAAAACTTTATGATGAGCAGTACATCCAAGGTCAAACAGAAGGTTTTGAAAAATTAAAAGAAGAAATTAAAGATTTCTCTCCTGAAAAAATGGAATCAATTTGCGGTATTAAGGCAGATGAATTAAGAGCTGTAGCAAGACTTTATGCTAATTCTGAGAAATCAATAATATTCTGGGGAATGGGTGTTTCTCAGCACGTTCATGGTACCGATAATGCAAGGTGTTTAATTGCTCTGGCTTTAACCACTGGTCAAATTGGAAGAAAAGGAACGGGCCTTCATCCCTTAAGAGGTCAAAATAATGTTCAAGGGGCATCTGATGCCGGTTTAATTCCAATGGTATTTCCTGATTATCAGTCTGTTGAAAATGAGTCAATTCATGCAAAATATGAAAACTTTTGGAATGTAAAATTAGATAATAAAAAAGGTTTAACTGTTGTGGAAATCATAAACAAAATTTTAGCAGATGAGATTAAGTCGATGTATATAATGGGTGAAAACCCAGCAATGTCTGACCCTGATCAAAACCACGCAAGGGAAGCTTTAGCAAAATTAAATCACTTAGTTGTTCAAGATATATTCATGACTGAAACTGCTTGGCATGCTGATGTAATTTTACCCTCATCAGCTCATGCAGAAAAAACTGGCACGTTTACCAATACGAATAGACAAGTTCAATTAGGTAGACAAGCTGTGCCGCCTCCGGGTGAGGCGCGTCAAGATTGGTGGATTACTCAAGCTATTGCACAAAGAATGGGCTTAGATTGGAGCTACTTACATCCGAGGGATATTTTTAATGAAATGGCGGAAGTAATGCCATCTCTAAAAAATATAACCTACGAGCGCTTAGAGAATGAAAATTCTGTCACTTATCCCTGTGATGATCCTAACAAACCAGGTAATGAAATTATATTTAACGAGAAGTTTCCAACTGCAAATGGAAGAGGTAAAATCGTTCCCGCTCGCTTAATACCACCAGCGGAATTACCAGATGATGATTTCCCAATGATCCTTACAACTGGTAGATTGTTGGAGCACTGGCATACTGGCTCTATGACACGTAGAGCATCTGTATTAGATCATATTGAACCAGAAGCAATTGTTAGCATGAATAGATGGGATTTAAAAAGAATGAATATTGAACCAGGTGAACACGTTCAAGTGAAAACAAAAAGGGGTTCAATTGTTATTAAAGTTAGAAGTGATAAAGAAATACCTGAAGGTATGGTATTTATTCCTTTCTGTTTTGCGGAAGCTGCGGCTAATGTTTTGACAAATCCACAACTAGATCCTTTTGGAAAAATTCCAGAATTCAAATTTAGTGCGGCTAGTGTTCAAAAAGCAAACGTTGCTTTTAATTAATTAGAGAAATTATCCAATTATTCATTTCAGGAAAGGGTAGTTCACCTCTAATCCCAAAAATTAAAATTGCAAATAAAGTCATACCAATGACTATTGAGAAAAACTGTTTGGCAAATGACCCTTTTTGTATTTGTTGATCAACTACAATCAGTGAATTCATATTGTTGTTTCTTGAATGATTGTCAAAGGCGTGAAATAAACTATTTTCATTAATAGAATTATTTCTCTCTTGAAAACCTGAGTTTACATTAAAGTTAATATTTTGATTAAATTTATTTTCTATAGAGCTCAGAGTTTTCTCGATAGTTTCAATCTTATTAAATATTAATTCTAAATCCTGTGAACTATGTTTTTCATCCATTTTTTTATTACTATAATTTTTGTTTTGTAATATTGGTTCTTTTTTGGGATTGTAATTCTTGTCGCTTAATTGTTGTTTGATTTCAGAGAGAGACTCCAAAATTTTTTTAGATTTATCATCAGCAGATGGGTTATTGCTTGAAGTACTTCTTCCAAATTGATCAACGTCTAGACTCATTTATTAAACTAATTTAAAGAAAGAAAATAAATAATCAATGAGATGTAGCGTGGTGCCGGCTGGGGGACTCGAACTCCCGACCTGATGATTACAAATCAACTGCTCTACCAACTGAGCTAAGCCGGCAATAAGGTATTTAATATACTAATAACTCTAATAAACAATAATTTTATTTAATATTTAATCTGTAATGATAAGCAGCTATTGCGATAGAGTTTGCTGCATTATAGCTATCTACACCCATAATTTTTAATTGTGGTATAGATATTATAAAATCACTTTTATCAATTATATTTTTTCTTATACCGCTACCTTCATTGCCAACAATAATAGCTGCTCTTTTATCGATTTTGAATTCTGTATCTAATAACTCTCCACCCATATCGAGGGAGTAAATCCAGTAAGATTCTTTTTTCAGCTGCTCTAAAGTTCTTCCTAGGTTTTTTGATATATGAAACTTTAAGGCCTCAATTGCCCCTGATGATGTATTAGAGGTGGTGCCTGTCATTTGCGCAGAGGAGTGTTCTGGTAAGATCAAACCATCAGCGCCCATCAAGAGCGCAGTCCTTATTATATTCCCGATATTATTTTGATCTGTAAGTTGATCAGCAATAATTATTAGTGAGTTTTCGTTGTTATTTTTTGTTATTTCGCCTAAAGAGCTAGGAGAGTAGTTCTCTCTTATTATATGTATTGCATCATGACTTTTGATGTCATTAAATCCCTTTCTTTTCTTTAGATCATTAATTTTGATGTAGGTAGTCTTATTATTTGCTTTGTATTGATCTATTAGCTTTGAAAAAAGATGTTTTTTATCAATATCAATATAAATCTCTTTGACTTTTGAAAAGCTGTGTATCAAGCAGCTTATGCAAGAGTTTTGACCAGAAATAAGCATAATTGTTAATTAGCAGTAAAATATGATTAAGTCTATTGACTTTCAAAGACAATTATCTATTAATCAACCTCTGTTTAAAACCACTTTTGGAGAGATGGCCGAGTGGTTAAAGGCGGCAGACTGTAAATCTGTTCACGCAAGTGTACGTAGGTTCGAATCCTACTCTCTCCACCACTTTTTTTACTTTTACTATTGAATTTTAAAGAAAAATAAGTAGTTTATCGGAACTCACAAGGATTTGTTTTTTTGTGAATGTTTTGTAGTGGTTACCCGCTATTTGCGGGTGTAGCTTAATGGTAAAGCTCCAGCCTTCCAAGCTGGCTACGAGGGTTCGATTCCCTTCACCCGCTCCAGAAACATTATTAAAAAAATATTTATAAAGAATAAAACAAAGAGGTAACAACTTAAATGGCTAAAGAAAAATTTGACAGGTCGAAAGAACACGTCAACATCGGAACTATCGGTCACGTCGACCATGGTAAAACAACACTGACTGCTGCAATTACTAAAGTATTAGCAGAAAAAGGTGGCGCAACATTTACTGCGTATGATCAAATTGATAAAGCTCCTGAAGAAAGAGAAAGAGGAATTACAATTTCAACTGCGCACGTTGAATATTCAACAGATAAAAGACACTACGCACACGTTGATTGCCCAGGACACGCTGACTATGTAAAAAACATGATCACTGGCGCTGCTCAAATGGATGGTGGTATTCTTGTTGTAAACGCTGCTGATGGCCCAATGCCTCAAACACGTGAGCACATTCTTTTAGCAAGACAGGTTGGTGTTCCTGCGCTAGTTGTTTATTTAAATAAAGTTGATCAAGTAGATGATGCAGAATTGATAGATTTGGTTGAAATGGAAATCAGAGAACTTTTATCTAGTTATGATTTTCCTGGTGATGATATTCCAATCGTTAAAGGTTCAGCACTTGCTGCAATTGAAGATAGAGACGAAGCCATCGGTAAAAATTCAATTATTGAACTAATGAATAAAGTTGATGAATACATTCCAGCTCCAAAAAGAGATTTAGATAAACCTTTCCTAATGCCAGTAGAAGACGTGTTTTCAATTTCCGGTAGAGGTACTGTTGTTACTGGCCGTATTGAACAAGGTGTTGTTAAACCCGGTGAGGAAGTTGAAATTTTAGGTTTGAGCGATACACAAAAGACAACTGTAACAGGTGTTGAAATGTTTAGAAAGCTTTTAGACTCAGGTCAAGCAGGCGATAACGTTGGTCTTTTATTGCGTGGTACTAAAAAAGAAGAAGTAGAGCGTGGTCAAGTTTTGGCGAAACCAGGTAGTATAAAACCTCATAAGAAGTTTAAAGCAGAAATTTATGCTCTTAGTAAAGAAGAGGGTGGAAGACACACGCCTTTCTTTGCCAACTATAGACCTCAGTTTTACTTTAGAACTACAGACGTAACTGGTTCAATTAAATTACCAGAAGGAACAGAAATGGTAATGCCAGGCGATAACCTAACTTTAGAAGTAGAACTACTTGCACCGATTGCTATGGATAACAATTTAAGATTTGCTATCCGTGAGGGCGGTAGAACTGTTGGTTCAGGAGTTGTATCAGAGATACTTGATTAATTAAATTCTCTGCAGCATTACTAATTATGAAGGAGTGTAGCTCAATTGGTAGAGCGCCGGTCTCCAAAACCGGAGGTTGCGGGTTCGATGCCTGCCACTCCTGCCAAGAGTAAA
>Ga0181568_10005689_pt1 | contig 10942 bp, 9 predicted proteins | sample 101ome_20_FD_133758 | JGI IMG/M metagenome (GOLD analysis project Ga0181568, IMG submission 133758) | Coastal salt marsh microbial communities from the Groves Creek Marsh, Skidaway Island, Georgia - 101404AT metaG (megahit assembly) | ecosystem: Environmental > Aquatic > Marine > Intertidal zone...
AACCCAACATAACTATCCCAATTGTCCTCTGGAAGAGGGTCAGAGAGTGCCACATGATAGGTGAAATTTGGATTATTCTCTTGAAGTTCTTGAAACTCTTCATCATAAAACATTTCACGCTTTGAACGAGCCCCATACCAAAATGTCATTTTACGCTTGGACTTTAACCGTTTTAATTGATCAAAAATGTGGCTTCTCATGGGCGCCATGCCAGCACCGCCCCCAATGAAACACATCTCTCTATCCGACGCCTTGGCATAAAATTCGCCATAAGGGCCCGAAATCATCACTTTATCCCCAGGTTTTAAATTAAAAATATAAGAACTTCCGACGCCTGGATTGACATCCTTCCCTGGCGGTGGCGTTGCCACACGGACATTCAATTTAATGATGCCTTTTTCTTCAGGATAATTGGCCATGGAATACGCGCGAAATGTATCTTCATCATTGGTGCATGCCAGTTGAAAAAGACCAAACCGCTCCCATGCTGGCTTAAATTCATCTTCAATGGAAAACGATGAATACGGCAGTGATTCAAATTCTGGAATGTCAATTTGAACGTAGCCGCCAGCCCGAAAGTCCATGTCCAGGCCATCAGGTAACGTCAATGTTAAATCTTTAATGAATGTTGCGACATTGATGTTTGATTCAACCGTGCATTCAAATTTTTTGACAGAAAACACCTCGTCGGGAATTTGAATTTTCATATCATTTTTCACCTTCATCTGGCAGCTCAACCGAACACACTCACTGCGTTCCTTTCTTGTTAGATGGGGGAGCTCTGTCGGCAAAACCTCGCCGCCACCTTCAAATACTTTTACCTTGCACATGCCACAAGATCCGCCCCCCCCACAGGCCGATGGAATAAAAATACGCTGATTTGATAATGCTGTTAACAAATTGGTTCCTGCAGGCACTTGTGGACTTTTTCCTTGATCATCGTTAATTAACACCGTGCAATCCCCACGTTGAACCAAAGTTTTTTCAAGCAATGCCAATAGACTGACCAACCCAATTATGATGCCTGAAAATACCGATATGCTTGCAATATAAATCATGGTTAAAATGAAATGCCTGAAAATGACATAAACGCCATTGCAATTAATCCTGTAATAATCATGTTGATCCCGAAGCCTTGCAAACCTTTTGGTATATCGGCATACTTCAGCTTTTCCTGAATTGCAGCCATGGCCATAATGGCCAATAGCCACCCAATGCCTGAGCTTACTGCAAATACCGTCGCCTCTGCAAACCCATACCCCCGCTGCTCCATAAATAAACTTCCCCCTAAAATGGAACAGTTAACCGCAATGAGTGGTAAAAATATACCTAAATTTGCGTACAACGTTGGCGAAAACTTTTCCATCATGATTTCAACCGATTGAACCGATGCTGCAATGGTGGCAATAAATGTAATGAAGACTAAAAAGCTCAAATCCACATGGGGAAGTCCAAGCCAGGATAAGCCCCCATCTTTTAGTAAATATTCATTGATTAACCAATTCACTGGAATGGTAATGGTCATCACAAATGTCACCGCTAATCCCAGACCAACCGCTGTTTTTACATTTTTAGAACACGCTAAAAATGAACACATGCCCAAAAACAACGCCAATAACATGTTTTCCATAAAAATGGCTTTTACAGCAATATTAACGAGATCAATCATTTATGTTTTGCCCGTTCAATCCATTCATTTTGTACCCAGGTAATCAAGCCAATCACAATAAATGCAGCCGGTGCATACACCATCAACCCCACATCCACATAGCCCCAATCATACAGTTGTTGAGGAATCACTTTTATTCCCCATAGTTTTCCAGTCCCAAATAATTCGCGAATAAACCCAACCACCACAAGAATCACCCCATATCCCAACCCATTTCCAAGCCCATCCCAAAACGACAACCACGGGTTGTTTGCCATGGCATACGCTTCCGCTCGGCCCATAATAATGCAATTCGTAATAATCAAGCCGACAAAGACAGATAATTGTTTACTAACATCAAACATATACGCTTTTAAGAACTGATCGGCCAAAATGACCAACGATGCAATCACCGTCAATTCAACAATGATTCGAATGTTTTTTGGAATGACATTGCGAAGCAAGGACACAATGACATTGGACATGGTCAATACAAATGTCATGGCAAATACCATCACAACCGATGGCTTTAACTGGATGGTAACGGCCAATGCAGAACAAATTCCAAGAACCAACACTGAAATGGGATTTTGTGTTGTCAGTGGTGTCATGAAGGCGTTATATGCAGGTGATTTTTTGATGGCTTTGATCATTACATTACGGACTCTTTCCGACGCAGTCGCTGTGCAAAAGCTTCATAGTTTTTGAGGCCTTCTCGCAAAAATGTTTCGACACCTTTACTGGTAACCGTTGCACCAGATATCCCATCCACATGGTAGGGCTCCTCACCCGTTGCCACGGTATCTTCAACTTTTCCTCGAACAATGCCAATGGATTTAAACGCCCCGGTGTCACTTACAATTTTTTTGCCAACAAAGTTGTCTTGAAACCACTTCGCTTCAACCTCAGCTCCCAATCCTGGAGTTTCCCCGTGAGCATAAAATGTAATGCCACGCACGGTTTCCCCATCGCCTTCAACTGAAAAATACCCATACAAGGTACTCCATAGCCCATACCCAGAAATTGGGATTGCATAGGCATCCACTTGATTATTTTTAACATAAATAAAAATGGGGAAGTCTGTCTTTTCATCCCCAATATCTCCGGTACTATTGACCCATTTATTTTTCACATATGTTGTATACAAGGCATCAATATCAGCATTTGTGTACTGCTGTGTATCCTCAATCACACGTAAGACCTTCAAAATGTTTTTTTGTTTATCAAGGGCTTGGTTTTTTAGTTGCAATGGCTTTAATGAACTTGCTGCAAAGGTTAATAAAAAACTACAAATAAAGCATAGGCCTGCGGCAAATACAAAGGGACGTTCAGATAACATTTGGAATCCTTTTCTTTATTCGATGTTCGGCCACATAATAGTCAATTAATGGTGCAAATACGTTCATTAATAAAATGGCCAACATTACCCCTTCTGGATATGCTGGATTAATCACTCGAATAATCACCGTTAACAGTCCGATAAAAAACCCATACACCCACTTTGACGTGCTAAGATCTGGCGCGGATACAGGATCCGTTGCCATAAACACAGCACCGAAGGCAAACGAACCGATGCATAAATGCCAAATGGGCGACAATTCTAAAAAGGCAATGGTGGTATCCGTGGCCACCCAATTAAATATGGCTGCCATGGTCACCGTCCCAAGAATGCAGCCCAGCATAATTCGCCAACTGCCGACCCCAGTCCCAATTAGGATGGCCGCACCCACCATACAGGCCAACACAGACGTCTCTCCAATGCTTCCCGGAATAAGCCCAACAAATGAATTCCATAATGACACACCGGCAGACTCAAGGCTTCGTGAAACACTATCTTGCAAGGGAGTATTTGCAGCAATTCCAAGGGGTGTTGCTGATGTATAGGCAGTGACAGCGCCAGGTGACGATAGCCGAGTCCAAACATCGCCGGATAAATACGCGGGATACGAAAAATAGACAAAAGCTCGTGCAGTCAACGCCGGATTTAAAAAGTTTTTTCCAGTTCCGCCAAAGACTTCTTTTCCAACCACAATGCCAAATGAAATGCCCAATGCAACCTGCCACAATGGAATTGTTGGGGGCAATGTGAGTGGAAATAACAATCCGGTCACCAAAAACCCTTCATTGATTTCGTGCTTTCGAATAATAGCAAAACAGACTTCCCAACATCCCCCAACCACATATGACGTTAAGAGAATCGGTAAAAATATAATCATTCCTTGAATGATGCAATCAACGATGGCCGTGGGTTTTCCGGACGCTAATAAGGATTGCAACCCAGCATTGTAAATACCAAATAAAGTGGTTGGAATTAGGGCAATCACCACCAAGATCATAAATCGCTTGGTATCTAAACCATCCCGAATATGGGCACCTTTTTTTGTGGTTTCTGTTGAACTAAAATGAATGGTTAATACCGCTTCATACAGGGGGTATAATCGTTCAAGTTTGGCACCCTTTTCAAATAAATGCCCTTTTGAAATCAATTGTTTATATAACCACGTCATGCATTAACCTCTCGATACAATTGATCTTTTGCTTCAGTAAACATGCTGGCCAAGTCTATTTTTGATGGGCATACATACGTGCAAACCCCACAACTTGAACAGTCCAACAAGCCATACTTCATGGCACTTTCAACATCGTTCCCTTTTAGGCTTCGCAAAATATGCTGAGGGAGTGCCGTGTCAATTGGACAAACATGGGTGCACAACCCACAACTGATGCAATCTCGGTGGCTGCCATGCAATGCCGTGGATGTTGGTGTTTTTCGAAAGGTATTCAACAACCCAGCCATATAGGCTCGCGTATAGGATACTTTGTGGAGCCCGGCGTGAATAAATGACATAAATTCAGGTTGCGGATCGCTATCAATAATATTAATTGCATCAACACCCAATGGTAAATAATCCTCTGATGCCATATGCAACCCTGAAAATAATCCACCAAAAATCATTCGATCGTTCGGATTATTCTTTGTTACCACAGCATCGACTTGGGTCCCCTCGATCACTTTATAGTGCCGATTATTTTCAACTTGATTACCACCAACGGTGATCCAGTGTTGATTAAAATATGTTTGGGTGTGAATGGTATTCCCAATTTTAACACACGACTGCCAATCGCACGCCCAGGTCTTGTTTTCGTCTTGGTTGTCTTTTAGGTGGTAGACAACACTTGCCGGATCAAACAATGAAAAGTCACCGCTGATTCGAACCACTTGTGCAATTTCAGCCAATGCATCGCAATTTAACGATTCATCGGCATCAACCGCAACGATAACCCTTGGGGTTATTTTTTTTAACAATTGAATTCCACGAACCAAATCATCATCCACATGATCATTCACAACTGATAATTTTGGATGAAATGGTTCTGGATTTGATAACATGACAACTATGGCCGGAGGATTAACTTCAGGGCTTGGAATATTTTGAAATGGCAGTTCAATAAAACTGGTCCACAAGCCTCGTTCAAGCAATACGGACTTTGCTTCACTTACGGATAGCTCAGGAATATTTACCGGTTGAAACTCAATGGCCTGGTCGACTGAACTCGGGGTCATTGTTACACGCTCCAATGTTCGTTGTGGCCCATAATCAATGGCGCTGACTGTTCCAGCTACCGGGGAATGAAAATACACTTGCGGATTTTTTTTATCATAAAAAAGCGCCTGGCCACGTTGAACCTCGTCACCAATCGAAACAATGACCTTGGACTTAATGAAGGAATAGTGTTTTGGGCAAACGCCAATGGATGCTGGCATGCCAACCTCCTGCATTGTTGGGTCTGGGCGCCCATCAAATGCAATGTTAAACTTTTTTTTCTGTTTAATTCTTTGAATTGTTTTCATTGGGGATTTGTGTTTGTATTATATTATTCTTTAAATTAGAATAACAAGAAATATTTAGGGGGACAGCATGTTTACATCCATTCAATCCGCTTGCTTAGATGGCATTGGATCCATACCGGTTACGGTAGAGACCAGCGCCACCACCGGCTTGCCTCATGAAACCATTATCGGCTTACCGGATATGGTGGTTAAAGAATCACGGAACCGAATTAAATCAGCCATTCAATTATCGGGGTTCACATTGCCCCCCATGGCTTATGTTATTAACCTAACCCCAACCGATGTCATGAAACGAAATACCAGTTTGGAACTTGCCATGTGCGTCGCACTGCTTGAGGTGACCCAACAGTTGACCATTCCAAATGACCTTTGTTTTATTGGAAGCTTATCATTGGATGGTCGAATTTTACCGGTCCGACATATTCTGCCCATGGTGCACCATTTCCCCAACCGGCGCAATACAACATTTGTTGTTTCACACGAAAATGTCGCTGACTTGGCCCCATTAAGTAACCTGCGTTACATCCCTCTTCATCATTTAAAAGATGTAACAAACTGTAAAAACAGCGCCATAAGCACCATGCCAACAATCCCCCCGAAACAACCATCATTACCGCTATCTTATGATTCTATTTTTGGGCATCATGCCATAAAAAAAGCCTGTGCATATGCCATTTTTGGCCAACACCCCATGATATTGATTGGATCTCCAGGCATTGGAAAGACCATGTTGATTGACCATATGCCATCGTTGATTCCTCCATTGGACCATGACAGTGCCATTGAAAACACATGCATTGAAACGTTAATTCACCCATCCCCAAACTTTACTAGTACGGCACCATTTCGAGCGCCCCATCACAGCATTACTTATGCTGGAATGCTTGGTGGAAAAAACCCGCCGCAACCCGGAGAAATCACCCGTGCAAACCATGGCATTTTATTTTTAGATGAGCTTGGTGAATACCAGCGATCCATTTTAGACATGCTTCGAGAGCCCATGGAAACCAAATGCATTCGGCTGTCTCGTGCGGGGCACAGCATTAATTACCCAGCCAACTTTTTATTTGTTGCGGCCATGAACCCATGCCATTGTGGGCATTACTTTGACCCCAACACCCCCTGCCAATGCCACCCGTCTCAACTAAAAAAGTATTGGCAAAAAATTTCTCGTCCCTTACTGGATCGCATTCCAATTTGTTGCATTTTATCCAAACCAAGCCAACATCAACGCAGTATTTCACATGAAACCCTAAGCACCATGGTCCGCACCGGCAGTTCACAAGCCAACCGTCGAAACCCCAATGGGTGTACCAATCATGCGTTAACCCACGAGCAATTTAAGGACGTATCAACCATGTCAGATGATGGCATGCAACTGTTTGAGACATTTTTTGCAAAGCAGCATATATCGCTTCGTGGGCAACTCCGATTAATGAAGCTGGCCCTTACGATTGCCGATGCCATGAAATCTCCCAACATTACGGCCACGCATGCGCTTGAAGCCATTCAGTTAAGCCAACACCATCAACTTCCAAGCTAGAAAATCAATGACTTTGCACCATCCGATTCGTGTCTTGAACCATGGTTAACTGATCCTTTAACTGGGTTAAAATTTGATGATGATCATTAAAATATTGATGGGTAATACCCAATTTTTTTGCGGCCAGGTCTCTAATTTGCATGAACACATCCACCGCCAATTCATCGGACCGAAAAAAGGTTGAAATGCGTTGATAGTCGGCCAAATAGTACATTTTCAATTCTTGATAATCATTTAAATCCAATTTGTTTTCGACCAACTGAATTAATAACTGCTTATACCCGATGCGATCAAACATATTGTTCAACGCCGATACGTAGATGGATTTCATGTGCCCAATGAATTGACGTGCATCCACCCATTTCTGATTGATCTTTTCGATTAAAGGCACCGTTTGAGACACCTCACTTTTCAACTCAAACAATCGAATGGCATGGGCCTCATACGACTCAAAAAACAAGTGCACCACCGATGAAAAATTGCTTAAATCCGACGTAAAATATTGCAACATGCAACATTCATACAGCCCACCTGCAATGTATGACTTGGTCCAATGTTGGTTATCGTCTTCCATCAGATGTGCCACATCAATAGCCACGACATCCTCTCCTTTGGCAATGTAATTTTCAAAATGTCGGTCCCCAAGCTCAATAAAATCACCAAAGGCCGCCGCTTTTGCATACAGTGGAACCAAGGCATCCTTTTTATTGAGGAAAATTTGATCTTCGTCCAAAAATTCTGTTAATTCCCAGTTCACATTATGCTCATGAATAAAGGTGCTCTTCGCAAAGGGCATCTGAAATGCCCGAGCAATGTCGTGAAATACCGATTGATTGTTATTGGGTTTTTCTTTAATGACATGGCTGCGATTATGGGTACTAAATTTATAAATACTGCGCGCCTTTCCAATATCAACCACATCAATAATATCCGACCGTGAACATTCCAACTGGCCGAGGACCCAATCCAAAATATTGGCGGCGGTTAGTTTGGATGTAAAAAGTGCCACCCGTTGGCTTGGATCCAGTGCATTAAAAAAGGATTGGCGAAGCGATACATGAGCCGCGCCATAGAGGGCCAACTGATGATTTGATCGCTTCAGATTTAGGGAAAACTCATGCGGATTATCATAATAGGCTTCAATGTCTTCGGAAAAAAAGGGATCAATTCGATTATGAATGCTGAACTCTTTAAACGCTTGAATTCTTGCTAAATTATCCATGATATTGCACCAATTCTTGAAATGTTTTTGGAATGTATTGGCAAAGGTCACTGGCAATGATGGACCGAAGCCCCAAATCAGCACTCGCAATCTCTGAGGCCAAGCCATGCATGTACACCCCCAATTTAGCTGCATGTACAGGTGTACTTCCCTGGGCCAACAAACTTGAAATCATGCCAGATAACACATCGCCAGACCCCGCCGTAGCCAGCCCTTCATTTCCTGTCTTGGACTGCCATATGCCATCGCTTGAGCCGACAATGCTGCCATTTGTTTTATATACAATGGTTTGTCGAATGGCCTTGCACGCGACCAACACATCTCTATTTTTTTCATTGAGTTCCGTTTGATTGACCATGGTTAAAAACTCTTTGGGGTGCGGCGTAAATACCAATCGATGATCATCAAGCGGTTGCCGAACACAGCGTTCGTACAACGGCGCCATGGCATCCGCATCAATCAACACCGGCCAGGTACATTCACGAATTAATTCATCAATTCCATCATAAAAATCTGTCGCTGACTTTAACGCCCCAAGGCCAGGGCCAATGCCAACGGCTGTGACATTCATGTCGTGGGCACATTCACGTATGGTGCTGATGGCAGCCTTATCAAAGCCCCCATTGGACTCTGGCGCCTCTACAACAATGGCTTCCGGGGCCCTGATTCGAATGACTTGAGCGGTATCATGGGTGGCAACCACGGTCACCATGCCAACACCTGCCCGAAGGGCGGCCTCTACCATCAAGGTTGCAGCACCGGTGTAGCGTCTTGATCCAGCAATGATTAATAATCGACCATAGGTTCCCTTGTGAGACTCTTTGTATCGTTTGGGAATGGCTTGAATGATGTCAATGGGGTGTCGTCGATTTAACATGGTCGTTGATCATTTCTACACGTGCAACAATATCTTCCAATGGAATCAAAGCCAAGCAATCCACCAAATTTGGCCCGGACTCATCCCCAGTCATGGACTTTCGAATGGGCTTCATGACCTTGCCTTTCCCCAAGTTCAGCGCCGCCATGGTATTATCGATGAGCGACTGGGCAATCCCCGGGGTCCACTGGGTCATCCCCTTCAGTTCCTGGGCCACATGAGCAATCACCTGGGAATCAGTCGCTGAGATATTAAGCAATTTAAATTTTTCAAACACGTCATTATTGCTTTGATTATAGACCCCCAAATAATGATTGATTTGAGATAGTGTTTCAAGGGTGTCTCTCACCGATATAATTTTTTGATCCAGCTGAGGAATCTGTTTCAAATCATTGGAAAGAAACGGGTGGATGAGGGATATTAGGGCTTCATCGGTTTGGTTGGCCACATAATGTTTGTTCATCCATGTTAGTTTTACGGTATCAAATACGGCCCCCGCTTTATTAATTTTTGCGATATCAAACAATTCACACAATTCGGTGCGACTTAAAAACTCTTTTTCATCGGGGGGAGACCATCCCAGCAATGATAAGTAATTGATTAATGCATCTGGCAAAAACCCCTCATCTCGGTACTCAGTCACTGACTTGGCGCCATGCCGTTTCGAGAGCTTGGACCGATCTTGGCCAAGAATGATGGGCAAGTGTGCAAAGGTGGGAATGGGGGCCCCCAATGCATGATATATCATGAGTTGTTTTGGGGTATTTGAAATATGATCTTCGCCTCGAACCACATGGGTAATGCCCATGTCGGCATCATCCACCACCACCGCAAAATTATAGGTGGGCACCCCATCTGATTTAACAATAATAAAGTCAGACAACAACCCGGCATCAAACGATATATCACCACGAATGGCATCGTTCACGACAATGGTTTCATTTTGAGGCACCTTGAAGCGAATCACGTGGGGCTGGCCTTCGTCTAATTTTTTGGCCACCTCGTTGGGGGTATACGCCAAACTTTTTCTGGAATACACATACGCAATCCCCTGATCCTCTGCAGCTTTCCGTTCAGCATCCAATTCCTCATCGGTTTCAAATGCATAATAGGCATGCCCGCGCTCAATGAGTTTGGCCACATGGGGCGCATAGGCATTGTCTTTAATGCGCTCAGACTGCCGATACTTCATTGTTCCCTTGGGATGATGGGGCCCCTCGTCAAACGGCAACCCAAGCCATTTCAGGCCATCCATAATGTTGGCTTCAAACTCCGGCGTTGAGCGCTCCATATCGGTGTCTTCAATTCGTAGCACCAATGTTGCGCCCAGAGATGTGGCCCACACCCAATTAAAAATGGCGGTTCGAACACTGCCAATGTGCAAGTTCCCTGTGGGTGATGGCGCAAATCGAAGTTTTGGGGGCATACCCTAGTATACGTCTTCTACAAAGACTCGGGCAACTGTTGACTCAATGCCAATGGCGTTGGCGAGCGATGGATTTGTTCTGTAATGATCCCCCTCTTTTTTAATCACTTTGGCCACGGCACTCTTTCCATTCCTTGGATGAACAAAGCGAACAAATTGACCGTTGAATGTGTGAGGCACCACCACCACAAAGGGCACAAAGGCTTCGGTGGACTGATCCGTCAAATTAAATTGGACCTGCGCCTTCAATCGGGATGCATGACCAACCGTTGACAGGGTTACCAGTAAAATGATGATCCAATGTTTCACCCTCAAATTATACTTGAATTCATTCGACCTCGCAATGGAGAGCGCCCACCATGCGAAGCACCCC
>Ga0181568_10005690_pt1 | contig 10940 bp, 7 predicted proteins | sample 101ome_20_FD_133758 | JGI IMG/M metagenome (GOLD analysis project Ga0181568, IMG submission 133758) | Coastal salt marsh microbial communities from the Groves Creek Marsh, Skidaway Island, Georgia - 101404AT metaG (megahit assembly) | ecosystem: Environmental > Aquatic > Marine > Intertidal zone...
AACATCAACAGAGGATGTGCCAGAGTTGTGCAATTCCAACCATTCCCCATTCGGCCACATTGCATCATCGTAACCGTTTGGATTGGGCATGACTTCATTGATGCAAATCGTACCCCCACAAGGCTGGCTACGTGCCGACGTGGCTTCGGTGGGTTCGACCAATGGAGTCAGTGGGACCAATAACATGAGCGCAAGAAGGAAAATAGATTCAATTCGCATACAGCATCGACAATCTTAGCCAACGCCTTCCCCCTCATATCTTTTGGTGCGACGAATCCTCTGATGTTCAGATGAAACCGAAGCTGTCTGCCATCTGTGCAAACGTGTAAATCATGATAGGGACAAGGATGATTCCCATTCCATGGCTCCGACGAATACCAATTCGTGGTGGCATCAACCCGAGAATGGTTCCTACGATCAATACGCCGATTCCAACGAATCCCGTCGAAAGCCAAACCAATGCGGTAACGAATACGATAACACCCATGACCATCGATTGAAGTGGTATAGCTGCGTGAAGTCGAAGCATACCCTTTCCGACGATTTTCATAATTGGCATTGCCATGATTCCCGCTGCGAGGGTAACTGCGAGTAACCGAACAAAGTCAGCTGTTGGTTGTGTTGAATTCCACGTCTCAATTGGATACATCATTTTCAGTGCTAACGTCGCACCTGAACGTGATCTTCCAATAATGTACAGGAATCCGAGAACCATCACGGTGACAGCAGTGTTGACAGCGGATAGGATTGCAATTACTTCCAAGTCTTGTTTGGTTTGTGGACCTTCATAACCCTCTTCAGCCTCAGCAACTGCGATTTCAAGGAGTTCCTCATCACTAAGTTCTGTGAGGCGGCGCGTTTCCCAATCCATTCCATAGCCTTCTTTTCCTTGGACCTTTGCTGCAACGTTACGTCCGCCCATTACGAGAACAGTTGCTTGGGAAGCAGTCATTCCTGGAAGTACACCCATGCTGGCTCCAGCCACTGCCGACCAGAAACACGGGGCTATGAGAGGTTTGACGGGAGGGAGATCCCAGTTTTCTTTTTGTGGGGGAAGGTGACTTGTCGTTGCGTAAATATCCAGCAGATTTGCAATTCCAAACAAACCTGCTAGACTTGGTAACAACAGAGATGGTGAAGGCATTCCAACGGGGCTGTCGACAGGAAGTTCGAAGACTGCCCAACCATACAGGCCGGCCAAGAGGAAAAAGACGGTTGCAGCGACAAATCCTGCTAAACGACTGTCGTTTCCGAGCCGCTTCATTGTCACTTTTTGAACCCATTTAGGCCAATCCAGACGGGTAGTTTCTGTGGCCAACAACAGAAGTGAAATGACAAGCAAGATCACAGGAAGCCAGTCACGCAAACCATCGTACCAATTGAGTTCTGGTCCAAACGCTATGCGAGCGACAACGATGAGGGGGAGAGAAAGGAAGAGCCCGAGTTGCGATCCTCGTGCAGACCATGCAACACCTCGTGCAGCGTTACCTGCTAAGAGCATACGATGCCCTGGTAACAAGGAGAGAGCAGTATCTCCATCTGGTGCTCCAATCAGTGCAGAGGGGATGTAATTCAAGAAGGTGTGAACCGTTCCTGTTGACACAATAATCGCTGCAACAGCAGACAACGGAATTCCTAATTCAAGCAATCCCGGTGAAAGAGCAAGAAGAATCAATGCAACGTTATTGACGTGAAAACCTGGAATCAATCCAGTGAGTGAGCCAAGCATAACTCCGAAGAACAAGGCGCCGAGGAGCCACCAAAGTTCGAAAAAGTATGCTTCAATCATTTCATCACCTAGGATTGGTCGATGTATTCTTGCCGATCGCTGATACCATCGCCATCTGTATCTTCAGTGTTTGAACTCGTTCCAAAAGCAGATTCAAGAGCGTTGCTCAAACCATCGTTGTCGTTGTCGTCAACATCAGCAGAACTCAGCGTGTAAACCATCGTCAACGAATTTGAATCCTCAACTTGGAGAAGTCGTCCTTCCCAGGTCATTGCAGTTCCAACGTGCAACTCATCCAAGCCAATGCAGTTGTTGACGGTTTGTAGAAGGATCCTCTTTTCACTTCCTGGTTCAGAGAGATACCACGTTCCATTGTCTTCAACAGCTAATCCATTGATTCGAACAATCTTGTTCTTGTCGTATCCCCAGTCGATGGCTCCATCGCTCCAAAGAAGGTTCATTGGAGATGTTTTCTCACCTTCTGTCAGCTCGTGAATCAGTAATTCTGCTCGCATGTTTTCATCATCCCATGCCACGGTGACATTCGCTACGACGGCTTGTCCTGCTTCGAGCCAAGTCGAACGTGGCCCTGGTATGGTTACAGCAATACTCGTCCAACCCGGAGTGTATCCCGCGGAATCTGCGAAGTAAGCCGCATCATCCTCGACGCTTGGTTCAAGAGCGTATTTCATGTACGCAGATACGATATAATGCTGCCCCGGAGAATCAAAGACTGCAGATGGATTCGCACTGAGCATCATTAACACATCATCGATGGATGAGGTGGCCACAAGGGCTGGATTTGATTGATCGCCTTTGTCCAAACACCAAGAGGAAACAGCCGTGTTCCACACCAATCTGCCGCGCATTTGGATGGCCTTACCGTTCCAAGTTTCTGCCATTGTCAGATCGTCTTCACTTGGGAGTACGCACAGAGGAGAGCCTGATGAGCCTGAAAGTTCCCACGTATTGTCTACAATCGACAAGACGCCTGCAACATCAACGGTTCTGCCGGAGGAATACATCCAGGTGGATTGGGATGACCAGTCAAGGAGTGGAATTTCAATTGGATGTGTTCTGTCAATACCGATTTCAGGACCTTGAACAGCTAAATTCCATCGGAGTTCTCGTTGCTGATACGAAAGAACACCCTGGACGGTGACCTTGGATCCTGCTTCAATCCATTCTCCTGTGGCAGAATGAATTGTCATCCCAATCTGGTGATTGGAATTCCCGTAGTTCGGATGATCGCCGAGCCTTGCGGTGCCAAAGGTGACATCAGGGGCTATGGACTTGGAGAGGAATCCTTCCAATTGAATGACTTTTCCATCATAGGCTTCGGGGTTAAGCGCAACATCAGAAATAGCCAACAAAGGGGCGTCCGGGATGTCGTCTTTGTCCCAATTCATCGCCCCTGCACCCAGTGCTTGTAGCCACATGCGGCCTTCGTATTCAATGACGTCTCCGATGACCGTAACGTTGGTGCCAATCGGCGGTAATTCCGCTGGACGATACCAACGCAGTTCGACAACGCCAGTGCCGTCGTCAATGATTGCATCGAGCCGATCATCACCCGAGTTGTATGGGTCTTCGACCCACGAGATAAGTTGGCCTTCGACCTTGACGACCTCGTTGATGTAATCGGTGAGTTCATCGACATCAACGACCGAAGGTTCACGCACCATTGCATACCAGTTAAGAGTTGCAACTAAGAACAGAGAAATTGCAAACATAACCCACAATCGGGGTCCGTTTGTTTCAGGGTCATCGGTCGATAATCGAGCAAGGAAGCCTTTGAGACCATCTGCCATGTTCTCACCGGTTGGCTTGTAATGCATATCACTTCCCATCGAACAATTTGCAAAGAGATGCTTTGAAATGGAAGGCAGGAACAGGAATTACCATGCGAGACCGCGTTATTCGTGATGAAATCCATCGCGACATCTTGGTTCCTGCCCATCATGCACGCATCATCGACACGCATGAATTCCAACGTTTGAGAAACGTCCAGCAACTCTCAACATGTGAATTCGTTTTCCCATCTGCTACACATACTCGCTTTGCTCATTCACTCGGAGCCTATTACCTCGCAGGCGAACTCACATCTTCGCTTCGAGAAGTCCAACCCGGAATTCTCTCGGATTCGGATGCAGAACTTGTTCAGATTGGTGCGTTGTTGCACGATATTGGTCATCCTCCGTACTCCCATCTTCTTGAAACACCCGAGGTCTTCGCAACCTTCCATTCTCACGAACACTGGGGGCGGATTTTACTTGAAAGTAAAGATTCAGAGATTGGGCAAGTGTTGGCCGATGTTCTGGGTGAAGACCGAAAACAACGACTCTTTGCTCTCCTCGATGGTCAGCATGAATGCAACGGTGTACCGATTGCTCCGTTCCTAAAAGAAATCATTAGCAGTCAACTTGATGTTGATCGAATGGATTACATGATTCGTGACCAGGCAAACACAGGAGCGCAGATTGGAGGATTCGATAGTGCACGTGTCATCCGTGCGCTTCGTGTCAACGATGAAGGACGTCTCTATGTCAAAACATGGGGGCTTCCTGCCATCGAAGCCTATCTCGTTACGCGATATCATATGTACAACCAAGTTTACTTCCATAAAGTCAACATGTTAACCCAGTCCTATCTTGTTCGTATGCTTGCAAGAGCTCGAGAGTTAGCCTCCAAAGGTGTCCTTGAGTTGGATGGCGAAATTAAAGAAATGCTGCTCAATGAATCATTGTCGCCGGATCAATACGCTTCACTCCATGACTCTCACATCAAAGTGGCAATGGGGCGATTTGCCGTTCACGAGGACGAGATCTTGTCCGGTTTTGCCTCTCGCCTTTTGGCTCGCAGAGATTATCACAAGTCTCTGCGCATACCCTCGCTAACCACTGAAATGTTTGCGACGGTTCGGGATGATGTGGCTCACCATCTCAACGAACAAGGGTACGATTCTGAACATGATTTAATCACAGCATCAATCCGCAAGCGTGGATACATGCCATACGAACAAGGAATCATCCTCGAAGATGGAAGAGATGCTGCAGAACACTCTCCGCTCATCCGATCGTTAACGCAATCCGAGGAACGAATTCTTGTCTTCGTTCCTGAAAAAATACGAGATTCCTGTGAAGCAATGGTCCGTGCAAAAACAAAACCATCTCAATCTTCACTCGCAATGTTTGATTCGGCAAACTCATGAAGGACATCTTCACAGGAGTGCCAAGGGCCTGTAGCTTAGTTGGTTAGAGCACCCGGCTCATAACCGGGCGGTCAAGGGTTCAAATCCCTTCAGGCCCACTCCATTCATTCATTCGAAGGGCACTTTGCGACACAATGGTTATGAGGGTCGATAGGGTGGCTTTAGTTAGTGAGCACGATGTCAACCCGAAAGAGTACCTTCACTGTTCTTCTGATTTACCTTGCATCTTTGTTGCTTGTGGCTGTACCAGCCCAAGCCCAAGCACCTACTGCGGCCGTTTCTATTACGTGCCAGCCTGCTGAAATCAAGGTCGATGTAAAACCTGGTTCTACACTTGTCGGTTTCACCACCTGTACTGCATCTAACCCGACACAATACATCGAGAAAATCGCCCTCTCGGTCACATCCGATGGCTTAGCAGCTGCTGCCCCGGGTGACATTTACGTCGGGCCGAACAGCGAAGAAGACTTCCAAGTTGTCGTTCGAGCACAACCGTTCATGACAATGCAGGCCCGAAGTCTCGTCGTTCAAGGCAGTGTACAAGAAATCAGCGGACTTCCTCCTTTGAACGTTGCAACATCCGGTGCTTCGATGATCGTCTCAATCACTCAATTCGCGCTTCTCCAAGTCGAAGCAGTTGAGCCATTCGTTCAATTGATGCCAAAGACCGATAAGGACTTTGAATTCAAAGTCTACAACCTTGGAAACCAGTTCGACTTCATGAAGGTTGGAATCTCTGAGAACTCCCGTGAATCTCTCGAAGATGCTGGATTCAACATCAACATTCCAATTAGCAAGGTTAACGTTGAGCCAATGGTCGCTCCTGCAAAGGTCCGAATTCAGATTCGAACACCGAAGACACAAGGATGGACTGACGCTTACCACACCCTCGACTTCTATGCAGAATCTGATTTCTCCTGCAAGAACGGTGGCTGTGATCGAGAATCTCAAATGATTACCATCTATGTCCGCGGTGTCTACCTCCCAGGTTTCGAAATCATTCCTGCTCTCTCAATGGTTGCCTTGGCAGCTGCTGTGGCAGGCAGGCGCTTCATCAACGCAGATGATGAAGAGGAAGAATGGCGTGAAGCCGCTCCCGGCCTGTAACCTGCAAATCGAAACGAAAACCGCACCCGTTGGGGTTGGGTTCATAACCTATCCATGCGAGGGTTTGTTGAGTTGAGAATATGAGTGGACTCTTGAGTAAGGCTACTGCAGCAGAAGAAGCAACCCCGACAAAAGCAGTTGAACAAGAAGCCAAAGTTAGTGCTGAGGCGCCAGTGGGCGATATTCAGCCAAGTGACGGGCCCGATTTGTCTACGATTCTAACATCTGTAGGATGGGCTGTCATTGTTGTAGGGGGGCTTCTCTCCCTTCAAGGTGGTTCTTGGGGCCTCATTGTTGTTCTCATCGTACTTGTGGTCGGTATGGGGGCACTCTTTGCTGGCCAAAACATGAGTGAGCAAGGTGTTGATCCGTTGCGCATGGGCGGAGCAGCTGTACTTGCAGTTCTTCTTGCAGCAGGACCATACGGCGTATCAATGATAATGCCTGAAAGTTCCTTTGGAATCGCTGATTTAGAACTCAAAGAGGATTCAAATGAACTCTCCTTCCGTGTGATTGGTTCAGCATCGGTGGTCGATGCCGTGGTTAAAGCAGATGGAGAAACAATGTGGTCTGAATCGAAGGAACTGTCATCCGATGCCGCCAGATTTAATGTCCCAATTGAAGAAATTTTTATCGGAAATGCTTGGGCATGTGGGGTTTCAATTTGTGACGTCAGCACAACACAAGTTGAGTATATGATTGAGGTTTCTTCCGGTGATGTAACCCAAAGCGTTGAAATCAGTCCTGAATTTATGACGAGAGAAGTTAAGGATTCAGGCGTCCGAATCACTCCAATCATCAAGCAAGAAACGAATGATCAGGATGAAAATGAGAAACGCGTTGAGGGAATTCTTGTAGAAATGAAGGCAGGCCTTCTCCCCTCATCCCACACCCACGAAGATGGTGGATCACACTCCAACACTGGTGGGATTTGGGTGGAATCGGATTATGTTCTCGAACTTGTTATTCTAAAAGGTAATTCGGTTGTTTATGACAGCACGAATTGCTCAAACCCCTCTGCAGAAGGATTCCCAACGATTGATGTAAACGGGGTGGATGGTATCTCTTGCAAGGGAGATTCTGGAGTTTCCATAAACGGCTGGTTCTCAATGCCTGGCGACGCCAATGACGATGCGTATGGTGAATACTTGAGCCTCGACGCAATGGATTACAGCGACAATGGAGACGGTTGCTACACATTTGAAGTTCGAATCCACAATGCCTTCTATGAAGGAATGAATGACCCTGATTCTACAGCAAGTGGCGTCACAATTGATTCTGACGTGGTATGGGAACTTGATTTCGATTCCTACAACAGCAATCCTGACTCGCAAAAGCCTGACCCAAGTATGGACGCTTGCTGATTCTTTAACTCAGTCATTACTAACGATGGGATTGCCATCAGCATCAAGCCATTGTTCTTGATCTTCAGACTCTGGAGATTCATCTACGGATTCCGATTCTTCGGACTCAAGCTCCGTTTCTTCAACAATGTCATCCTTTGGCATCTCTTTCCGTGATTGTATTGCAATCACAGATGCAAAAATCACCACCATAACAATAATTGCTGCATAGAGAATGATAGGGAATTCTTCGACATCTTCAGCTGTTGTCCATGAGACTTCCCCAGAAGATGTTCCTGCTTCACTAGCGATGAGGTTACTCACAGGCTCAAGAACATCTGGATAAAGGAATTTACAATTCAATTGGACTGCCTCATCAGAGTAATGATACCAAGTAATGGGTACGTCCTTGGTTTCACCAGGCTCGACGCCCCAATTGGCAGTGTTTGCTGTTGTATCGGCTTCAACATCATCGACATAGCAACGTACGTTTGGATTGACTGCGATGGTTCCCGTATTGGAGATGGTAACCATGACTCCATGAGTACGACCCGTGTCCGCAGTTACTGCTTCAGGCTCGATTTTGTCGATGGATAACTGTGGATAAACCACATCGATGGTCGCACTTGACGTTTGAGGAGCGACAGTGTCTGCAACGAAATTACCCCAGTTTGTCTCGACTGTAATCTTGATTGTTCCAGATTCTTTGCCGTATACACCGTTTCCATCAACCCATTCTACGATTCGTTTTTGTTCATTGGTACCAATGTTGACAATCCATGTACTCGAGTCATCAAGATCTCCATTGATGATTGTGTTGACGGTTGAACCACTGTAGCCAATTCCAGTTGCGACCACGGTTGCGATTGGAGCATTGACAATCAATTCACGGTTTGAAAGAAGTCTAATCCATGCATCAGTATAACCTCCTGTTCCGCTCGAATTCGTGTAATCGATGCTTGCTTGATCGTGAAGGATGATGTCTTCATCAGTGCGTGAACCAAGCATAGTTGACTCAATGAAATCGAGGTTCATGCCATCCGCCACATGGATTGGACCGCTCCCGTACAGATTTGAATCACTGATAGAGCAACTTCCTTCACATGTGATGTTTGCACCCATCACCATCGATTGTTCAACGGTGAGTGTTCCATGATTTTCGATGCTGAATGCTGCTTGGTTCCAAATGATGTTTCCGCCAATCTGTGTAAGTTCATCCGCAGTAATTGTCATGAGTTGAGCATTCGAATGAAACAATTCAATGTAAGTTATTCCAAGAAGCAGTGGATAATGGTGATCTACTGTGATGTTCACTGGCTGGGATAGATCAACGGTGAACGAAGCACTTTGCCCTGTAATATCGTTCGTTGTCGCTTCATCGATCGTTAGGTTGAGATACGCACTTTCTGGGACATTGATGTTGAAGAAAACAGTCATGGTGGCGGAAGAATCATCGATATCCTCATCGATTCCAATTTCTGTACCGTCGTAGATCAGTAACGTAGAAGCCGAATCTTCAGTGTGCAGGTTGGCAGCATCGAGATGAAGAGTTCCTCCTTCTTCAATTACGATTCTTGAATCCTGTTCGACGGTGATTTCTCCAGTCCAATGTAGTTCTGCCCCACTTTTGATGATGATTTCACCGTCAAATGTTCCATCGGTCCAGGAGACAGTATCTGTGACAGTTACGGTGTTTCCCTGTGAAGGAGGTGAAGCGAGAACAGGCCCGTATAGTGTAATGGAAGTTAGCATGATGGTAGCCAAGAATAACCCTGTTCGCATGACTAACCCAACACAAAGGGGAAAATCAACCCTTCTCTGTTTAGTACGGGACGTCTTTCCAACCAATTGCATACCCAATCAAGTTGAATGAGCGGTGGAGAATTGGTGTGATTACGATGATAATTGCCATTGGAAGCAACAAGTCACTGGAAGCAAGAAGAGAAGACCCCAAGAAGAGTTGGCCCCATAGGAACACCATGATTGCAAACGGCAATGTATCAAGCAGTGGTGCTTTTGATGAGACATCACCTTCGCGTTTGAGACCACGCCGACGCTTGAAAAAAGATCCTGTCATATCCCCTACAAGGCAAGCAAATCCGAGGAATGAACCTAGGATATAGGCAGTCACCCATGGTCCGCCAATGGAAAACCATGCGTCTTCAGAACCTGTCAAAGGTGAGACGAAAACAGCTGCCTCGTCGAAGGATGTTCCAACAATGGCAACTTGAAGCATGCATAACAAACCGGCAGTCAGCGATCCACCGATTAATCCATTCCAGGTCTTTCCATCTCCAAGCATTCGATTGCCGTCCTTCATGGTTCGGCCTCCATCGATGGGCCAAGGGCCGTATCCTGTCTTTGGAAACCATTTACCCCACATCATGGCGAAGGTGTTGGCAATGAAGCCCGGAAGGTAGAGCCATAGGGTCATCAATGCGAGGAAAAAAATCCCCATGTCTGTTGCATCAGTCACGTCGCTCATGAAAAGGTGTGATTCCATCAAGCACATGAAGACTGTTGTCTTCTGAAGGTCGAAGCGGTTGAATTATCAGCCCAATACATCAGGGCGAAACATGGGTCGAACCGTGCTCGTCGTTGGTGGTGGAGGCCGGGAGCACGCATTATGTCTCGCTCTATCAAATTCGGATTCCGTCGATGAGATCCATGCCACTCCTGGCAATGCGGGAACGTATCATTTCGGAACCAATCATGACGTTTCTGCCTCGGATATCGATGGCCTCATTGAATTGTCTAAGAGGCTAAATGTGGATTTTGTTGTCGTTGGACCTGAGGCTCCTTTGTGCGATGGGCTTGCAGATCGACTCTTGGAGATTGAAATTCCATGCTTCGGACCCCAACAAATGCATGCAGAACTCGAAGGCTCCAAATTGTTTGCAAAAAAGGCAATGGACGCTGCCGGTGTCCCTACTGCAGAGTACGATTTCATTGATGCATCAACCGATATGAACGCCTGCCTCGATGCTCGCTCTCACGAACCATGGGTCATCAAACGAGATGTCCTTGCTGGTGGGAAAGGTGTAGTTGTTACTTCGAACCGAGATGAAGCCATGGATTTCATCGAACAATCGATTGCTACGGATGGACACATTCTCCTCGAACGATTCTTGCCCGGAGAAGAGGCAAGTATGCTCGTTGTTATGGACAAGTCTGGGTATGTCTGTTTACCAGCAAGTCAGGACCACAAACGTGCTTACGATGGTGATCAGGGTCCAAACACCGGTGGCATGGGTGCGTATTGCCCTGCACCAGTGGTCACTCAAGCAATCCATCAAAAGACGCTGGAACGTATTGTTGAACCAATGTTTTCCTACCTGTCATCAATGGAAGTACCCTATCGTGGTGTCTTGTATGTTGGACTCATGATCGATGAAAAGGGAGATCCTTACGTTGTAGAATTCAACGTACGATTTGGGGACCCTGAATGTCAAGTCACGCTACCACTTATTGATGACGATGTGGGGGAACTTCTTTTTGCAGCGGCGACCGATCAACTCTCCAAGATGGACGTCTCTTTCAAATCGCAACA
>Ga0181568_10005691_pt1 | contig 10940 bp, 4 predicted proteins | sample 101ome_20_FD_133758 | JGI IMG/M metagenome (GOLD analysis project Ga0181568, IMG submission 133758) | Coastal salt marsh microbial communities from the Groves Creek Marsh, Skidaway Island, Georgia - 101404AT metaG (megahit assembly) | ecosystem: Environmental > Aquatic > Marine > Intertidal zone...
CGTGCTGATCGGCGAACCCGGCGTCGGCAAGACCGCCATCGTCGAAGGCCTCGCCCGCCGCATCGTCGAAGGCGACGTGCCGGAAAGCCTGAAGAGCAAGCGCATCGTCGCGTTGGACATGGGTTCCCTGATCGCAGGAGCCAAGTTTCGCGGGGAATTTGAGGAACGTTTGAAGGCCGTTCTCCACGAGGTCACCGAAGCCGCGGGGGAGATCATCCTGTTCATCGACGAGATCCACACCGTTGTCGGAGCCGGCAAGACCGAGGGCTCCATGGACGCGGGCAACATGCTCAAGCCCATGCTCGCCCGCGGCGAGCTCCACTGCATCGGCGCCACCACCCTGGACGAACACCGGAAGCACATCGAGAAGGACGCGGCTCTGGAGCGGCGCTTTCAGCCGGTCATGGTCGAGGAGCCGACGGTCGAGGACACGATCTCCATCCTGCGCGGACTGCGCGAACGCTACGAACTCCACCACGGCGCGCGCATCCAGGATGCGGCCCTGGTCGCGGCGGCCCTGCTTTCGGACCGCTACATCTCGGATCGCTTCCTGCCCGACAAGGCGATCGATCTCGTGGATGAGGCGGCCGCCAAACTCCGCACCGAGATGGAGAGCATGCCCGAGGAGCTGGAAGCCCTGGAGCGGCGCATTCTCCAACTCGAGATCGAGCGCGAGGCCTTGAAGAAGGAGAAGGACAAGTCCTCGCGCGAGCGGCTCGCCGCCCTGGAAAAGGAGCTGGCCAACCTGCAAACCGACCGCGACGCACTGCGCGCCCAGTGGGACAACGAGAAGAAGGCGATCGAAAACACGCAGGCGCTGAAGACGGCCATCGAGACCACGCGCAACCAGATCGAGGAAGCCCAGCGCAACCACGACCTGAACCGCGTGGCCGAGCTCCGCTACGGCCGCCTGCCCGATCTGGAGAAGCAACTCGAGGACGAGGTCGCCAAGCAACGCGAGGGCGACCATGGCAACCGCCTGCTGCAGGAGGAGGTCACCGAGGACGAGGTCGCCGAAGTCGTTTCCCGTTGGACCGGCATCCCGGTCGCCAAGCTGCTCGAGGGCGAGAAGGAGAAACTCCTTCGTCTCGACGAGATCCTGCATCGGTGTGTCGTCGGGCAGGACGAGGCCGTTCAAGCCGCGGCGGACGCGGTCATTCGCGCGCGGTCCGGATTGAAGGATCCGAACCGCCCGATCGGCTCCTTCATTTTCCTGGGGCCGACCGGCGTCGGGAAAACCGAGCTGGCTCGCGCGCTGGCGCAGTCGTTGTTCGACTCCGAGGACAACATCGTCCGCCTCGACATGAGCGAATACATGGAGAAGCACGCGGTCGCCCGGTTGATTGGCGCGCCCCCCGGATACGTGGGTTTCGAGGAGGGCGGTCAACTCACCGAGGCCGTCCGACGCAAACCCTATTGCGTCGTGCTCGTCGATGAGATCGAGAAGGCGCACGGCGATGTGTTCAATGTCTTCCTGCAGATCCTGGACGACGGTCGCCTGACCGACAGCCAGGGCCGCACGGTCGACTTCAAGAACACGATCATCATCATGACCTCGAACATCGGCAGCCAACACCTGATCGACGGGGCGACCGACAACGGCGAAATCTCGGAGGAGGCCCGCCGACGCGTGCTGAACGAACTGCGCCAGGGCTTCCGGCCCGAGTTCCTGAATCGCGTGGACGAAACCGTGCTGTTCAAGACGCTGACCCTGGACGAGATCAAGAACATCGTGGACCTGCAGCTCGAACGCCTGCGCCTGCGCCTCGCCGACCGCCACATCGGCCTGACGCTGACCGACGCCGCCAAGGAGCACGTCGCGCGCGAAGGCTATGACCCGGTCTACGGCGCGCGCCCGCTCAAGCGCTACCTGCAACGCGAACTGGAAACGGCGCTTTCCCGCAGGATCCTCGGCGGCGAGGTGACCGAGAACAGCGAGGTCACGGTCGGCTGCCAGAACGGGGAGCTGACATTCGCCTGCGCGACGCGGGACGCCGGCGAACGACTGGCGGCTTGATCAAGGCGCTCAGGAAGTCGCCGGGGCGGTCCGGAAACGGGCCGCCCCGTTCCTTGCTGTCGTGAGGCGCCTCAGGCATGGGCGCGCCTCGGCCGGATTGGAGCGATTGCCAGGAACGGTCGGGTGAATCGGCCGGGGCCTAGCCCCCGGTTTCCGCCGCCCCTTCCGACGCTGTCCGTCTCAACAGCAACGCCCTCTTGACTGCGCCCGAAACGGATTGGCGGGCGTCGTCGAAGAAGGTGTAGAAGACGGGAATCACCAACAGTGTGAGCAACGTGGCCGTGGTCATGCCGCCGATGAGGGTCAGCCCAAAACTCTTGTAGCTCATCCCAATGGCGCTGGGTTCGCTGACCGTCAGGGGCAGCATGCCGATGATGGTGGTCAGCGCCGTCATGAGAATCGGCCGGAAGCGCCGGTCGGCGGCCTGTAACAACGCTTCGCTCCGCGCCATGCCCTCGCGGCGCAACCGTGTCACGTAATCGATCAGCACGATGCCGTTGTTCACCACCACGCCGATGAGGAGAATGATCCCGACCACCCCGAGCATGTCCATGTCCTTCTCGGTGAGGTAGTGGATCCAGGCAACGCCGACGCTGGCGAGGGGAATGGTGAGAATGATGGACAAGGGCAGGATAAAACTCTCGAACAGAAATCCCATCAACAGGTAGATGAAGACCACCGACATGACGCCGGCAAACTGCATGCTGGCCAGGTCCTCGTTGTTGAAGCCCTGGTTCGTCTGGCCGAAGCGCACGCCTTCGGGCAGGTCAATCAGTTGTTGCAGCAGGGCGAGCTGCGCGCGGGTTTCCGCCATCTTCTCCTTCTCCTGTTTCTCCAGCTCGAAGGTCATGTGGTGCGTGACCCGGCGGTTGCGTCGATTGATGGCGCGCGGGGTCTTCAGCATCTTGGGATCGGTCAGCGCCGACAGGGGCAGGACGGCGCCGCCTTCGGTGGGCACGAGGAAATTCTCCAGGTCGTTCAGGGTCTCACGGTCCGATTCCTGGTAGCGCACGCGCACCGGGATGAGTTTCCCGTTCTCATTGTATCGCGGCAACACGCTGCCGCGGAGCGCGTAGCCGACCACGCCGGCGATGACGTTCGGATTGACCCCGCTTGCCGTGGCGCGATCACGGTCGATCACCAGGGCCAGTTCGCTGGGAGCCTCCTCCTCGCCGGCGCGCTTGCCGATGACGCCGCGGACAGATTCGAAGATCGGCTCCAACTGTTCGGCGACATCCGCGAGCAGCACGGCGTCGTCGCCTTCCAACTGCACGCCGAACACCTCCTCGCCCTTGGCCTCATTGACCCGGTCCTCCGCCGCGTAATACAGCCGGACGCCGGCGCGTTTCGGCAGGGCCTTGTAGATCTTTGAGCCGATCTCCTTGGCCGTCAGTTCGCGCTCCACATCCTTGTCCAGCCAGGCTTCCAACGCCCCGCCCCGGGTCCCGTGCTGGATGAAATAGCCCTTGAGGCCGAACTCTTCCTTGCGCTTCGCCACCACGGCCTCGGCTTCGCGGAAGTAGTCGTAGATCTCCTCGAAGGTGAATTCCTTGGACATCTGGATGCTGATGCGGAAGTTCAGCTGATCCTCCTCCTGTGTCGGCTGCAGCTTCACCTCCTTCCAGGCAATCTGGATTGTCACGGCGAAGACCGCGATCAACAACCCCACCAGATCCAGCCGTCGTTTCAGGAAGAACGCCAGCGCATGGTTGTAGAGCCACTGCAGTCTGCCGAAGGTGAGATTGTAGAGGATGGCCATCCAGCCAAGGAAGCGGCGGTAGGGGTTGGGCCTGGATTTCGCCGCTCCCGGGACGCCGCGCTTTCCGGGAAAAGTGAGGTGGACGCTGAGGGGAATGAACACCAACGCCACGATCAACGACGCCATCAACGAAACGCAGATCGGGATCGAGAGCCGCAGCATGAAGAACTTGCCCTCGCCCTCGACCAGGGACATGGGCAGGAACACGGCCACCGTCGTCAACGTCGCCAAGGTGATGGCCAGGGCGATCTCGGCCGCGCCGCGAATGCAGGCCTCGCGTCGGGGCAGTCCCGCATCGCGCAGGCGCAGGATGTTCTCGGCGACGACCACGGAATTGTCCACCAGCAGGCCGACGCAGATCACGAGGCCCAGAATCGTGAGGATGTTCAGGGTCTCGCCGGAGAAGAACATCACGGCCAGGGCCACCAGCAGGCAGAGCGGAATCGACAGCGCGATGATGACGGTCAGCCGCGTCTGCCTCAGAAACACGAACAACACCGCGGCCGCCAGCAACCCCCCGAGGCGCCCGCTCTTGATCAGGTTGTTCAACGAATCTTCGATCACCATGCCCTGGTCGAAGAAGGGCTCCATATCGACGGAGGCGAGCCGTGGATTCTCCTTCATCTCCTCCAGCACATCGCGCACCTTGCGGCAGAGGTCGACGGTGTTGGCGTCGCCCTCCTTCTTCACCATCACCGCAAAGGCGGGCTTGCTGTTGACCCGGACCGCGAACTTCTTCTCGGGCGCCGCGTAGCTGATCGTCGCGACATCCTTCAGCTTCGCCGTGGGCGTCAACTGCCGGTTCTCCAACTGCTCCACCGACTTGTAGGTCGCCACCGAACGCAGCAGGAACTTTTTCCCGGAGTCGCGCACCGTGCCGGACGCCATGGTGAAGTTGTCGCCGCCCAGGTCCTGCGCCAGTTGGTAGATGTTCAGCTTGTGCGCCTCGGCGAGTCCCTTGTCGATCTCAATCAGGATCTCCTTCTCCAGCAATCCTTGGGCATTCACGGAGGCCACGCCGTCGAGCCGCGACAACGGCAGCACGACCTCCTTCTGGATGAGGTTGTAGACGTCGCGCAATCCCGGGTCCACCACCACGCCGATCATCATCAACGGAATCGCCGACAGGTCCTCCTTGTAGATGAAGGTGCGTTCGACATCCTCCGGAAACAACAGCCGCGCCCGCTCCATGCGATCGCGCACCTCGCGATAGGCGACATCCATGTCCGTGCCGGACTTGAAGCGCAGGTAGGCCCCCGCGCCGCCGGTGCGGGTCCAGGAATTCAGGTTGTCGATGCCCGGAACCGTGCTGAGTTCCTCCTCCAGCGGCAGCGTGATCTTCTCCATCACCGCCTGCGCCGGAGCGCCCTGCCAGGGCACATTGACGTGCAGCGAAGGCGATTCAAACCCGCGCGGAAAAGTCTCCAGGGGGATGCCCAACGACGCGATGATCCCGACCACGATGATGGTCATCAACAACACCAACACCGTGATCCGCCGCTCCAAAGAGAAGCGGGTCAGGGAACCGGTGATGTTCTCGCGATCCACGGTTCGGTTGTTGTCGGAAGCGCTCATCGAGAATCTCCAAATCCCAATCTCCAAGCTCCAAAAAAGCTCCAAATCCCAATCTCCAAACTGCCGTGGTCGATTCGTGGCTCATCCTGACGGTTCAAATACTCTCCCCGGATCAGGAAGGATTTGCCGGGCGCTGGGCAACGTCGGGGTCCCCGAAAACAGGCGGCGGATTCGGCGAGCCCAAGGAGGATCGACATTCCCGGTTGCGACCGACTCCCGATTGAGACGTGGTGCTTGGAGCTTCTTTGGAATTTGGAGCTGGGAGCTTGGGATTTCATATCCTCAATCCTCCTCTTCCCCGGTCGCGCTCGTCCTCACCACCTTCATCCGCAGACTCTCCAACAGGAAATAGATCGTCGGAATGATCAGCAGCGTCAGGAATGTCGAGGTGATCAGGCCGCAGATGACGGCGATGGCCATGGGGGTGCGGATCTCCGCGCCGTCGCCCAGCCCCATGGCCATGGGCAGGAGCCCCAGGACGGTTGTCGCGGTCGTGATAAGGATCGGGCGCAGGCGCACGGAGCCCGCGTCCACAATGGCTTCGCGCAACCCCGCCCCGCGGCGTTGGAGGATGTTCACATAGTCCACCAACACGATCGCGTTGTTCACCACGATGCCGGCCAGCATGATCATGCCGAGGAACACGACGATCGAGAGGCTGATGCCCAGCGCCTTCAGGCCAAGGACCGTCCCGAAGAACGCCAGCGGGATCGTGAACATGATCACCAGCGGCTGCATCAACGATTCGAACTGCGCCGCCATGATCACGTAGACCAGGAACAGGCTGAGCCCCAGCGCCAGGTAGAGGCTTCCCTCGCTGCGCTCCCACTCCTCATTCTGGCCGGTGATGAACCAGGTCATGTCCGTCGGCCATTCGATGCCGGAATCCAGGGCCTGTTCGATGGCCTTCACGGCGGAGCCAAGCGAGGCCTCGCCCAGATTGGCCTCGACCAACGCGACGCGTTTGCCGTCGATCCGCCGCACCTCGCTGGGGCCTTCGCCCACGGTCAATTCGGCGACCGAACTCAGCGGAATGTCGCGCTCCCCGCCCGGATTGACAATCAGCCGCCCAATGTCCTCAACCCGCGAGCGATTCCGCTCCTCCAGCCGCACGACGATGGGGATGCGGCGGTCCTTGAGATTGAAGCGCGTCGCTTCGGCGCCCTTGACCATGTCCCGCACCTGCCGGGCGACCGCGCCGATGTTCAGGCCGAAGCGGGCGATCTGGTCGCGTTTGTATTCGATCTGCACCTCGGGCGCGCCGCTGCGCAGCGAGGGTTCCACATCGGCCAACTCGGGAAGGCGTGAAAGGATCTCCGTCGCCCGGTCCGCCGTGGCTTTCAAACGGTCGAGCTCGTCGCCATGGATCTCCACGACGATCGGCCGATGCGAGCTGAACAGCACCGGCCGCACAACGCGCACATCCAGATCCGGCACGGGCGCGAAGTATTCGCGCAGTCGGCTCATGACCCGCTTCTCCACCGCCACCGGGTCCCCGCCATCATCGAGCAGGATCTTGAAGCGGGCGGAATGCTCGCCTTCGTCGGAACGCTGCATGTTCGCGACGTCGTAGCCGAAGGTGGCCAGCACGGCCTTGATGTCCTGTCTGTCCGCCAGAATCGCCTTCTCCACCGCGCCCAGCGTCGCCTCGGTTTCCTCCAACGGCGTGCCGACCGGCAGGTCCACTTCGAAGGTGAACTCCCCCTGGTGGACCTCGGGCAACAGCTCGGAATCCAGCTGCTTCGCCGTGTTCCACGTGGCGACAAAGCAGAGCGCCCCCACGAGCAGCACGGGCAGCGGATGCTTCAGGGACCACTGGATCGAGAGCGGATACGCCCAACGCATCGCTCCGAGAAGGCCGTTCATCAGTTTCACCGGCAGCCAGACGACGACCTTGCCGATGACGACCGCCAGCGGCGCCAGAATGCGCGCCACCAGGAAGACCAATCCCGTAAACAGCAGCAGCCACAGCTTGCCGACCCATTCGAGGGCGAACCCGATCACAAATCGCGCCAGCGCGTAGATCGCCAGGACATACCTGCGCCACTTCGGGCCGCTTGTGAAATGCTCCTTCAACTCACGCCAGGAACGGAAGGCCAGGAACGCGCCCCAGGCCTCGTCCGGACTGCGGAACTCCACCTTTTGGCGACTCGCCAACATGGGGATGAAGAACAACGCCACCACCAGCGAGGCCAGCAATGAGATCACCACCGCCAAGCCCAGATCGCCGAACGCCTGACCGGCAATGCCCTCCACGAAGACCATCGGAAAAAACACCGCAATCGAGGTCAGCGTCGACGCAAACACCGCGCCGCGCACCTCGGCCGTGCCGCGGATCGACGCCGCCTTGATCTCGTCGCCCTCCTCTCGGCAACGGAAGATCGATTCCAGAACCACGATGGACGAGTCCACCAGCATGCCGATGCCCAGGGCCAGCCCGCCCAGCGACATGATGTTCAGCGACACATCCAGCATGTTCAAGGGCGCGAAGGTCATCAGCAGCGACATCGGAATGCTGACGCCGACGATGACGGTGGGCTTGACGCTGCGCAGGAAGAGAAAAAGCACGACGATCGCCAGGCAGCCGCCAATCACCGCGGTGTTGCGGACCTCGTTGATGCTGTTCTCGATGAAGACGGAGCGGTCGGCGACAACCTTCAGATCCGCGCCTTCCTCGCGCTTGATCCGGGTGACGATGCCTTCGCCCCTTCGCTGGCTTTGCTGTTGTTTCTGAACCTCCTTCGGCGGCCCGCCCCAGAGCTGTTTGCGCTTCTTCTCCGGAATGCCCTCCAGCTTGCGGATCACGGTCTTGGCGACCGTGACCATGTTGGCGTCAGCCTCCTTGTAAATGTCGATCTGCACGCTCTCGGCTCCGTCGGTGCGGGTGACAATCTCGCGTTCCTTGTGCGCGCGCACGACGCGCGCGACGTCCTTCAATCGCACCTCCCTGCCCTCGACGCGCCGGATGACCGTCTCGGATATCTGCTCCAGGTCCTGGTATTCATTCAATGTGCGCACCATGTATTCGGCGCGGCCTTCCAGGATCTGCCCGCCGGCGACATTGATGTTCTCCTGTCCGAGCCGGCCCACGATCTGTTGCGCGGAAATCCCGGTGCGCAGGAGATCCGCCTCATCGACGAGAATGTGAATCTCCTCCTCCAGACCGCCGCGGATGCGAACGGCGGCCACGCCTTCGACCGGCTCCAGGATCCGCTTGATCTGCAGGTCCGCAATGCGACGCAGACGACGCAGACCCTGCTCGCCTTTGAAGCGATCCCCCGCGCCCGAAAAGCTCAACTCCATGATGGGATCCAGCGAGGGATCGAAGCGCAGGATCAACGGCCGCTCGGCCTCGCGCGGCAGGAACACGAGGTCCATCTTCTCCAGCGTGTTCTGGGTTGCCTCGGCCATGTCGACGCCCCAGTTGAATTCCAGGACCACATCGCTGACGCCCGCGCGGCTGACGCTGCTGATCCGGTTCAGGCCGCTGACCACGCCCAGGGCCTCCTCAACACGGCGGCTGATGTCGTTTTCCACCTCTTCAGGCGCGGCGCCGGGATACTCCGTGCGAACCGTAAGAGTGGGGTAGTTCAACTCCGGCATCAGCGTGACCGGAAGCCGCTTGAAGGAGAACCAACCGAAGACCACCGCCGCGGTGAAAACCATCAACACCGCCACCGGGCGATCCGTCACAAAACTCGAACTGGGGAGCTTGGGCTGCATCAGAGGCGCTGCAGAGTTGAATTCCGATTGATGAATGTTGATTGCTGAGTATTGAAGGAGAGCCTCTTCCTGAACCGGACCGCCGGAGCGCGACTGTGTCCCGTCTTCGGGACCAGCCGCAGCGGCCTCCGATCCGCATGCGCTCGAAAACCGGCCTGGCATTGGTTGTCGCCAACGTTGCTGCGGCTGGTCTCCGACACAGTCGCGCTCCGAATGAAACCACGACTGCGCGCCATTTGGAGTCCCGCCTTCAGGCGGCTTGGGCCCAGGGCGTCGCCGGACGCAGAAACCGCGTAAACGCGGAACTCCAAACGGTCCTCGCCCATCCCGTTGTCCACGCGATTCTCCATTATCGCCTACTCTGATGCCTCGGCTTCCGTCTCTTCGGATTCCCCGTCCGCATCCTTCTCTTCCTCCTCGACCTCTTCGCCGGGGAGGGTGACCAGGGCGTCGTCCTTGAGGCCGGTCTGGCCGGCGATCACGATCCGGTCGCCGACCTCAAATCCCCGGGCCGGTTCGATGTGCTCCTTGTCGGCCAGGACAGGCTCCACCAGGACGCGGGTCACCCGGTTGCTCTCGCCAAGCCGGAACACGAACATCTGGTCGTTGTCGTAGACAATGGCGCGCTTGGTGATCAACAGGGCCTCGGGGCGGCGGTCCACGATGATCTCAGCGTCCACGAACATGCCGGGCAACAGGACGCCTTCGGTCTTCACACCCAGGGTCACCTTGACCGTGCCGGACTTGGAATCGACCACCGGCGCAATCCGCTTGATCGAGCCTTCGAACACCCGGTCGCCCAGGGACTGCGCGGTGATCCGGGCTTCCTTGCCAACCTCGAGATTCAGCAGGCGCTTCTCGGGCACGTAGACCCGGGCGACAATGGAATCGAAATCAATGATGTCGAACAGGTGCTGCCCCGGCGAGACCTGGTCGCCCAACTTCACCAGGCGGTTGACGATGGTCCCGGCGATCGGCGCCTTGATCCCGGTGAAGTCGAGCTGGCGTTGCGCCTCATCCAACGCCAGCTGCAATTGCTCGACGCGGTATTTCACGTCGTCGAATTCCCGTTGGCTGACAAGGTCGTCCTTGAACAGGCCTTCCTGCCGCTCGAAGTCGGCCTTGGCCTGATTCAACTGGCTGAGCGCCTTGTTGTAGGTCGTGGTCTGATCCTCATCCTGCAGCCGCAGCAGCAATTGATCCTTTTTCACCTCGTCGCCCTCCTCAACGAACAGTTCGACCGCCCGGTTCGACGCGCGCGAAAGGACCCGGACCTCCTGCTCGGCCTCAAGATGGTTCGACGCCCGGATCACATCCTCAATGGGTCCGCGAAAAACCTCGGTCAGATCGACCGGCACGCCCTTTTCCTTCTTCTTGTCCTGGTCCTGTTTTTCCTCCTCCTTCTTCTTTTTCTCGGCGGCCCGCTTGGCCATGAATCCGCAGCCAGTGGACAGCGGCAGGGCGGCGAGCAGCAGCGCGCACAAGACGGCGTTGGCGAAGGAAGGGAATGGAATGGGCGGCAGACGTCGTTTCATGGGCAGGGGCGGACGCAACAAATGAGTCGGAAGAGGATCAGGAAGCGACCCTCGCGCTGGACTGGGAAACCAATTGGCGGGCGGATATTCTCATTTCGTCTTGAATTGAGACGATTCATACGGAAGATCGTCACGTTGACGATGACAAAAAGGCGGCCGGATTGTCGCTGCCTTCAGCAACCCGGGAGAGCGCGAAGAGGGAAGAGGATTCAAAGAATCCCGGCCGGGAGCGGAACTGCCTTCGGATCCGTTAACGCGCCAAGCCCCCCTCCGAAGCGCCGTTTTCACACAGCCTCTGGGGAGGGGGAATTCACTCCGGCCGCGACCTGTC
>Ga0181568_10005694_pt1 | contig 10935 bp, 7 predicted proteins | sample 101ome_20_FD_133758 | JGI IMG/M metagenome (GOLD analysis project Ga0181568, IMG submission 133758) | Coastal salt marsh microbial communities from the Groves Creek Marsh, Skidaway Island, Georgia - 101404AT metaG (megahit assembly) | ecosystem: Environmental > Aquatic > Marine > Intertidal zone...
ATTGATTTAATATATTCAATTATTGCAACTAGCTCTAATTTTGCTGATCTATCTGCTTTTGACCAGGCTAGATATTTAGCCAATAGAAGTCATCTGATATATAGTCTTAATAATGAAACACAAGAAAAATTAGATCAAGATACAATAGAAAAAATACAACAGTGTCTAAATAATACTAAAAACTACCATAAGCAACAATGATAGATTTCCAAAATCTAAAAAATATCTATAATAATCAAATTTCTATGTTGTTGGCAGATGATGGTCTGACAACCCCGTGCAATTTTTCTTTCACCTCTTCTCAAAGAAATTTATGCATTAACTGTATATATGATCCTAATACTAAAAGATCTTCTGGTCGATATAAACTCGGAGGTCCAATTAGTTTCGCTTTAGGTCAGATATGTCCTTATTGTTCTGGCTTAGGATTTTATGGTAATTCTAATACAGAAGAAAATATTTATATGGCTATTATATGGGATAGCGAGTCTTGGATTAATTTTCCTAATGATATACAGTCACCGCAAAATTATATTCAATCTATATGCTCAGTCAACCTACTGTCTAAAATAGATTCTGTAAACTTTATTAGTATAAAAACACAGAAATATCAACTAGACGGCAATCCACAATTTTTGGGCTTGGGTGATAATAATTATTTGATATCTACCTGGAAAAGAATTAATGCTAATTAGTTTTAAATTATTGGATAGTAGCTCTGAAATTACTAACAAAATATTACAGAGCTTACTTCCAGAGGTAAGAAGAATTCTATCAAATAGTCAAAATAGAATCAAATCTAAACTAGCAGATGTATTTTCATCAGCTATAAAAAGCTCTCCAGAATATAATTCTATTGTCAATGGAACATTAGGTTACGAACTGGGTCTACCAGACGGTGACTCTAGAATTAATAGATTAATTTCAGCCTGGTCTAATAATATGTATGTCAGATTTAATCAACCTCAAATTAAAGCATCAAGGATCACTTCTTCATTATCTATTAGTATGGTTCAGGCAGATCTTTCCGATGTTTTAGATTCAGAAGCAGCTGTTTTGATTGATGATAGAACCGGCAGCAGGGTGGACTGGCTATATTGGTTAAGTTTACTGGGCGACACAACTATAGTTAAAGATTATGAGTTTGAATTAGGTCCTAGCCCATATTCTAGAACAGGTGGCGGTATTATGAGAATGGGTGGTAGGTGGCAGGTTCCATCTCAATATTCAGGTACTATTGCTAATAATTGGATTACCAGAAGCATTGATTCTGTTGAAGATCAGGTGTATTCTATACTAGAACAATCCTTAAAGGAATCATTATGACTATCTGCCCAACAAGCAATACATTTCAGCATGTAAATAATTTAGTAGACAATTTAATACTAAATACATTAGAAGTTAATCTGAAAGCCTATCTAGATCACGCTTTTCTAGATATTGGAGCATTTACCAATATAGATATTGACCAGGAGAATATATTCAATTCATCTGTATCAACTCTTACTCTTTCTGATGACCAAGATTTTCCTAGCGGTTCTGTATGGAACGGAATGAGAAAAGATTGGGTTTATGAGACTTATGTAAACTATAATGGCGTATCTCCCATATCTATAAATAGTATTAATATTAATGGCTCAGAAATAACCACTGGTTTTAATGTAGATTATATTAATGGTAGAATTATATTAGATACTCCTATTAGTACAGATTCTGTAGTTAAGGCTTCTTACAGCTACAGAAATGTACAAGTTAATAGGGCTTCTGATGTACCTTGGTGGAGGTTGTTACAATTTAATTCTCTTGATACTGACACCATCATTAATACAAATGGAGATTGGAGTATAGGTCCGTATCATAGAATACAGATGCCATCTATTGTGATAGATTCTGTACCACGCTCTAGAAATCTACCACACGAACTAGGGTCAAATAGTCTAAGAATAGAACAAGATGTAATATTTAATGTCTTATCAGAGACAAAAAATGACAGAAATCAATTATTAGATATTTTAAGATTACAACACGACAGTAAAATCAACCTCTATGATCTCAATAAATCTGCTGAAAATGATGTTTTACCATTAGATTACAGAGGCTACATTAATCCAAACGGTCAAATTTATACCGATATTTTGGCTAATTATTATTGGGCTGGTGTATACTTTAAAAACACCACACTTTCCGAAGTACAATCAATTAATATTGGCCTATATGAAGGCTTGGTGAGATCAACAGTAGAAATAATTTTTTATGGTTTTAACACATAATGTGTATAATAATAGTACCAACACAATCAACTTTTTAATCCACGGAGTTTAAAATGGCAAATAACAGAATTTATTATGCTATCCAGCAAGTAGCTATGGGTCCAAGCGGCTCTGAGGTAGTATTACATGGTTTACAGAGCATCGGGATTACTAGCACTTTCAATCTCGAAGAGGTTTTTGAGCTGGGCCAATTAGCCTTATATGAGAATGCTGAAACAACTCCAGACGTAGAAGTTACGATGCAAAAAGTTCTCGATGGCTATCCATTGGTTTACACTTCAGCTACCGAATTAGGCTGCACCGATGATGGCCTTGCCGTTGCAACTGCTGCCGATTTGGCTGGTAGATCCAATGCAAAGACCGATGTTTATCTGACCATCTGGCCAGACGATAAGGTTAGCTGCGGATATGATGATGGAACTGGTCCTGCAGCAGCCCTTTCTGGTGCTTGCGCAGAACTTGTTTGCTCTGGTATGTACGTTAATTCCATCTCGTATTCTTTTCCTGTAGATGGCACTTTTACCGAAGACGTTACTCTTGTTGGTAATGCCAAAAACTGGAGAACGGCCAGTATCGCTGGTGGATTCACCGATAATGATGATGCCCCAGCTGCTGAAACCGGCGTTGGTCGTAGACAAGACCTTAAAATGGATGATTGTATTTTCCCTGATGACATTCCTGGAATTTCTGCACAGAGTTATGTAGACAACTCAGGTGATCGTAAGGGTGGTTACGTTAGCGGTGGCTTAAACGATAGAGCCGGTAGTCCATCAGAGTCTGCTTCTCTTTCCAGAGGCCATGAGGTCCACTTCCAGAATATCACCTTGTCAACTGATTTTGGTGGTAGAGAAGCAATTTATGAGCTTGGTTCTTTCAAACCTTACTTCCGTTACGTTCAGTTCCCGGTTGAAGTTACCGCTGAATTTGAAATAATCGGTACTCAAGGTGATTGTGTTGAGGTTGATGAAAATCTTGGTGCTAGCGATACCGAATATTGCACCACCGACGTTAATCTTAAGAACAATAAGATTAGAGTTGTTACTTGTGAAGGCACTAGCATTGATCTTGGAGACAAGAACAAACTTCAGTCTGTGAACTACACGGGTGGAGACACTGGTGGTGGTAATGTTACCATTACTTATAGCTACAGTAACTTCAATGACTTTACTGTTGTTCATTCGAGTTCAAGTAGTTTTACTAGCTTATGATAAGGTAATTTTAGTGACAGAGGAATCTAAGATACTATCTAGGATAGTATCAGGAACATATAAATTTAGATATAAATCTAATAGCTTGAAACTGATATATCCGTCCATACAGCTGAAGTATGAGGCGGATATATTATTTCAGGAAGTATATGATGAACATAAATATGAGGATTGGTTAACTTTAGAATCTGCTCAACAGGTTCTTATAGACAATGGGATATGGCACTCCTCTAGTGACCAACAGTTATTCGCATTAGAAAAAGAATTAGAGCAAATCAAGATCAATCTATTTCTGTCTTTTACTAACCCCATTCAACAATTAGGACACAGATCTAAGCTAGCAGAAACAAATAAAAAATATGATAAATATTATGGTATTAGGCACTCATTAGATCACTTTACTCTAGAGGCCTTTTGTGATCACGCCAAAAACTTTTATATTTTATCAAACAGTCTTTTTGATTCATACGGTAGAAAGTTTATCACACACCAAAATTATGACCATTCTGCCTATCAAAATATATCAAATATAATTGCTAAAGATTCCATAAGCACCAAAAAATTTAGGAAAATAGCCAGATGTGATTTGTGGAGGAATTATTGGTCTGCTGGTCGTGGTAATGTTTTTGACAAACCTAGTGCTGAATTAACAGATGAACAAAGAGCATTGGTTATTTTTACGAAAATGTATGAATCAGCCCGTGAAAGTGTAGAGTCTCCACCAGATCCAGTATTTGATGATGACGATATGTTTGATGGTTGGTTGGCATATCAACACCAGAAACAAGACGAGAGCAAGAAAGAAAACAGTAGTAAAAACAATAGTAAAATGTCTAATGCTCAAGAAATGTTTATTATGGCTAATAACAAAAAGCAAGCTAGCAGTATTCATAATATGAATTCTGGTAAAAGCAAGTCTGTTATTGAGTCTAGAAATAAAGCAATAAGTAAAAACCAAAACTTGGATGCTTCTAAACTACCAGATATACAGAATGAAATCAGGCAACAAGCGCAACAAAAAATGAGACAAAGATTAAAGGGGTAAATTATGCAAAATAAAAAACATGTAGAATATACTATCAAAAAGAAAATTGAGACTACAATGATTGGAGCATTAGCTAGATTTGAAGAAGGTTTTGGTAGGCTTTGGGGGCATGATTCTGATGAACCTCTTTCTCAAGACCAGATTAGAAACAAGATGGTGTGGGATAATGTAAGAGAATCTATATTAGATCATGGTAATTCCCAAATACGCAAAGCTTTATCCGAAATTAAAAATAATAAATTAGACAAAGTTAAATACAGTTACTATTATAAATTTAATCACAATGAGGAGGAATAATAATGGAAGTTAGAGAATTTACAGTAGACGGAAAACAGCTCTTAGTTAAATCCCCATCGTCTGAGGACCAAACAGAAGCTAGTAAGGTATATAATACAGCTTTTAGCGATGCTATCAAATCCAAGGCATTAGTCCGGGCAAAACTAGATGATGTACTTACAGAACAGGGCTTATGGGATGACGCTAAACAGAAACAATACGAAACCTTACAGAATGAAATTTTAGATGGAGAAAAGACCCTGGCCAAAGGTGGTATATCATTGAAAAAGGCTAAAGAGACTGCCTTAAAAATGAAAAAAGCCAGAGGTTCCCTCAGAGATCTTATTTCTGTTAAAACAACTCTGGATACCCATACCGCTGAGGGACAGGCTGATAATGCCAGATTTAACTATCTTGTATCTGCTTGCTTGGTGTATAAAGATACTAAGCAGCCTTACTTTCAAGGATATAAGGATTATTTAAGTAAAGCTGGTGAGCCAGCAGCCATTGAAGCAGCCCAGCATTTGGCTTCAATGTTGTATGGCTTGGAAAATGATTATGAGCAAAAATTACCAGAAAATAAATTTTTGAGTAAATACAAGTTTGTTGATGATCAATTAAGATTGGTTAATGAAAAAGGCCAGCTTGTTGATGAGTCTGGTAGACTTATAAACGAGAAGGGTAGGTTTGTTAATGAAAAAGGTGAGTTAGTTGATAAGCAAGGCAATCTTGTTGATGAAAAGGGTGATTACATCACGGAGTTTAAACCATTTTTAGATGATAACGGAAAACCTATAAACGATGAACCACCAAAAAAAGAAGAACCTAAACCAGAACCAAAGCCAAAGGAAGAACCTCCAAAAGAGTGATTGTGTGTTTGTTTTAGTAATTGATAATGAGGCCCGAAGTATCTTCGGGTCTCTTTTTATATAGAAGGTAAAACTTTATGGCTAAAGCTTTTAATTTAACAGCGCAGATTAATCTACAAGGCCCAGCAAATATTAAACCCATAGTTGGTAAGATTAAAAGAGAGCTAGGTTCTATCAAAACTAATCTTGATATTAAATTCAGTAGCAAAGCAGCTAAAAATGTAGATGCATTAACTAAAAAGCTTAAGTCTTTAAATTCTGTACTCACACAAACTACCACCAATGCACAAACCTTATCTGCTGCTTTAAATAATCTGGGTGATTCTCTTGGGCGGGTCACATCTGGTAATATTGATGCAGCACTTGATAAAACCTCAAGAGGCATAACTGCTACAGCAAAAGCTACCGCTCAAGCTAGTTCACAAATGGAAGACTTTGGCAAGCAATCAGCTTTGGCTATTCGTAGATTTGCTGCATTTAGCGTTGTGACTACTGGCGTGTTCGGTCTTATTAATGCAGTTAGTTCTGCCACAAAAGCTTTCATAGAATTTGATAGACAAATCATTAGACTTAGGCAAGTTACTGGTGCTGGTGCTGTTGGCATAGATGCTCTCAGGAAAACAATTCGAGAACTAGCAAAAGATCTTGGTGTTTCTAGCGAAGAACTCGCCAAGGTTGCCGTCACACTGGCTCAGGCTGGTTTTTCTGCCAAAGAAACGCAAATTGCCCTTAGTGCGTTAGCTAAGACAGACCTTGCTGCTACATTTGATAATCTTGAAGATACAACTGAAGGTGCTATTGCCGCTATGCGTCAGTTTGGTTTAGAGGCTAATCAACTAGAACAAGCTCTTGGTAGCATTAATGCTGTGGCCGCTGCTTTTGCTGTTGAGTCTAGCGATATTGTTGCCGCTATACAAAGAGCTGGTGGAGCGTTTGCTGCCTCTAGTAAAGGCGTAAGCGAGGGTACAGATGCTTTGAATGAGTTTGTTGCTGTGTTTACTAGCGTTCGTGCTACTACTCGTGAAAGTGCTGAAACTATCGCCACTGGTTTAAGAACTATTTTTACACGAATTCAGCGTGGAAGCACTATAGATTTTCTGCGTGAGTTTGGTGTGGAACTACAAGATGCAGAAGGCAAGTTCGTGGGTCCGTATGAGGCTGTCAGAAGACTAAGCGAAGTGTTACAAACTCTTGATCCTAGAGATGTTAGATTCTCACAAATCGTGGAAGAGCTTGGTGGCTTTAGACAGATCGGTAAAGTTATCCCTTTGATTCAGCAGTTTTCAACAGCACAAGAAGCGTTAAAGGTTGCACAACAGGGAGGAGGTAGTTTAGCAGATGCTCAAGCTAAAGCACAGCTTTCTCTTGCCAATCAGATTATTAGGGTTCGTGAAGAGTTTTTAGCTCTAATAGGTGCTATAGGTCAAAGTCAAACATTTCAAGTTTTATTCAAAACAGTTCTTGGTCTTACTAGCGGTTTAATAAAATTAGCGGGCGTTCTAAAGCCTATATTACCACTTTTGACTATACTGGGTGCAGTAAAAGGTGTTGGTGCAATTAAACAATTTACTGGAGGTTTCTTTGGAGGTCTTGATAAAGGTGGCGGTGGAGGTGGTGGACCTACAGGAGGAGGAGGTCCCTCTGGAGGCAGCGGTCCATCAGATACTACAGATCCAGACGGAACTGGTCGTGCGGACTCTAGTGAAGCTATAGTTGCTAATACTATAGCTCTTGCAGCCACCACAGATGCTTTAAATGCTCACGCTACTATTGTTGCTAGTAACACTACAGCTTTAGCTGCACAGACAAATGCTACAAATGAACTTGCTCGACAAATACAAGGACTAGATTTATCTGGTTCTAGACGTCCTGACATTGATGACGAGCTGGGGCTCAATAAAGGAGGTCCGGTTTTAGCTTTTGCTAGAGGTGGCACCGTTCCCGGAACCGGTAATCGTGATACCGTTCCTGCTATGTTACAGCCTGGTGAATTTGTTATTAGGAAAAAGGCTGTAGAAACTATTGGTACTCAAAATTTACACAAAATGAACAAGTATGCCAGCGGAGGCAATGTTAAAGCAGGTCTCTCTGCCATAGAAGATATAGAAGTAGATGATGGAGATACTTTTAAAGCTACTGTAACTCCCAAAGAAGATCCCTTTCAGGCAAGTTTTCGTATGTGGGGTTACGATGCTTATGAGACGGGCAACAAAAAGAGTAGAATTAGTCAGGACAAATACGAAGATATCAAAGCTTTTAATAAAAGAAAATCTATTATGGACTTTCCTACTCAAGATATTGCGAGTACGGAAGGCAACAATATTAAAGTTAGTCCTGCCGCCAATGCAGACAGAGGAGGTTTTTCTGTTGCTAGTGCTGCATCAGAAGCTACATCACAACTAGAACAAAAACTTAAATCTTATTCGTCGGATTCTCTCATAGACACTGTTAATAAAACCTTAGATGGTGATGGTGGTTTTGGAAGATATAGATTGAATCTGGGTAAAATAATAGACGATAGGCTTACGACAGGTAGGTATGAGGATCAAGCTAAAAATTTAGGAGGTTTTATACAGGCTTTTCAGGGCGGTGGAACAGTAGAAGAAATTGCAAGAAATAAACAGCTATCCCTGGAAGAGGCGATACTTAATGAAATTCAAGCTTATGGTGGTATTAAAGGAGTTAAAAGTAAGCTTGGTATTCCTGGTGGTAATAGAACTTTGGATAGTTTACTTAGAGCTGGTAATATTAGAGCTGGCAGAAACATAACGGATGCTGCCGATGTCATCAACCAACTGTTACAAAATGAAACCATACAGAGAGAACAAACAGAAAAAGATATTGCAGAATCTATGAAGGTTGCTGTTGTTGGATTACAACCATTAGATTATCAAGAAATTAGAGGGCCGTTACAATTAGGTGGTAAAAATGTAACCATGTACATCAGCGGGCTTTCTTCCCAGTTTGCCGAAGCTGTGAGTAAGATGAGGCAGCAACTCTCCGATGTTGTAACAGGTTTTGCTGGTAATATTCAAAACCAAGCTATTTTTGGAGGTAAGAAGAAATTAAGATTCGACTTCGATGAAACTCTTGTGGGTGGTGCAGATATTTATGATGAAAATGGTAATGTTGATATTGCAGCCTATAATGATTTAGATAGAGTTCAAGAAGCTTTAGAAAATGGCTATCTAACACCATTAGGACAAAAACTAAAAGAACTTATTAATTTAGACCCATCCATATTAGACAGGGTAAGTATTCTTACTGCCAGACCACAAGGTAGTGCGGATCTATTATCTAAAAAGTTAACACAATTGGGAATCCCTATTCCATCTTCAAAAATCACAGGTGTTAGTGGTGGCAATAAAGCTGAGTCTATGTCTGATCTTGATAAGCTGGTGGACGATAATATACAAAATATTAAAAATGCCAGAAAATCAGGAAAAGAAGCAGTAGAGTATAGACCTGTAGAAGATTTAACAGATACGCAAGCTCAGGCAACAGGTCTCTATAATACTGAAGGCCCGATAATGGAAGCCACATTGACGGCTTTAGGTGCCAGAGGCGGAACAATACAAAATCAAGCAGTAGATTATGCTGCTGGCTTAGGTCCAGCCGCCCAATTTTTCCCTAATATTAGTCCATCATGGCCAACCGAAGTTAAAAGAACACTTGATAGCACAGCTATAAAAAGAGCAGAAGAAGAATTTGCTCGATATATTAAAGAAGGCGGGCTGCAGGAGTATGCTGCTGGTGGTAGTGTACAAGACACTGTTCCTGCATTATTAACTCCTGGTGAATTTGTAATTAATAAAAAAGCTGCATCAAAAATCGGTTCTGCTAAACTTAATAAATTAAATAAAGCTGATAAAATCCAAGGATATAATAAAGGCGGGGCTGTAGGCAGCATTGTTCAAAGATTTGCTGGAGGTGGCACTGTTGATCCTATTGTGTTGGAGCAGTTAGAATATCTTGCTAGACAAGCAGAGATGGCGGGTAAAAGCTTAAGTAAATTCTCCAAAGACGTTAAGGAAGAAATTGGTGATATGGCAAGAGGTATTATCAAAGAATTCCAAAACCGTCAACAAAATATAGCTGATATTGTAGTTACTGGTAGACGTAAGGCTAAGAGTGGCGATGATGATATAGAACAAGATCTTAAAAATACAATAGAGGCCGCTATACAAGAATTTGATCCATCTATACCTCAAGACGAAATCAATGCAGGTGTTCTTGAAATTATAGAAGGATTAAAAAATGATCTTACTCTACATGAATTAAGTCAAAGTGTAGATATTTTAAATAGAGTTTTGGAAAAAGAAGCAGACGTTCACGGAGCACTTATTACTGCAGAAAAAATAATGGAAGAAAGGCTTGGGGCTCTTTCTGATGAAATGAAATTAACTATAGAAGAATTGGAGGGCATGGAATATAAGAAGAGCGGTCAAGCAGAAAGAGATTTTGGTAAACTTGGTAATATTAATCCTGCTGCTGCACTCGCTTTTAGAAATAGTGATTTTGGTGCTGGTGCTATTGGTGCTGCCCAGGAATTTCAAGATACTGCTTTTATTGGCAGGCTTATACCCCAACTGAATGGATTGGGAGATGCATTGAAAGCCTTGCCTGGCCCTGCAGGAGCCGCTGCAAAAGCCATCGGTGGTTTACCAGGTGTATTATCAGTAACAGCTTCAATCATAGGTAGTGAATTAATACCAAACCTTGAAAAATTCTTTAACATGACTGACAGTGTAGCACTGGCTGGTCTTGGAGAAGGCTTAGCTCAGGGTGGTTCGATGGCAGCAAGCCTGGGTACGCTCGGTAGTCAAATTGCTGGTCCGATAGGTGGTATGATCGGCACGATAGGAGGTGCTGTTGGTGGTTTAATTTTGGGTATTAGTGAGGGCATACAAACTAGAGCATTAGAAAATAGTATCAATAAACTTGGGGAAAGTATCGAGTCCGTTAATAAAGCTTTTAAGGAGTTGGCAGAATATGACAGTGTTGAAAATTTACAGAAAGCTCAAGTTGCAAATGATGCTCTGACAGATAATATCAAAGATTTGGGTATGCAGGCAGAACGAACAGCAGGAGAAATGGCAGCAGAAGCTGCTGGTTATGGGGTTCTGGGTACTACGTTAGGTTTGCTTGCTGGTACAGCACTAGTTGTTACTGGTATACTAGCAGAAATTCCTACTCTGGGCTTGAGTACAGGCGCTATTCTGGCTGGAGGTGCTCTCATAGGGGGTAGTCTAGGCATGGGCTATGGA
>Ga0181568_10005695_pt1 | contig 10935 bp, 14 predicted proteins | sample 101ome_20_FD_133758 | JGI IMG/M metagenome (GOLD analysis project Ga0181568, IMG submission 133758) | Coastal salt marsh microbial communities from the Groves Creek Marsh, Skidaway Island, Georgia - 101404AT metaG (megahit assembly) | ecosystem: Environmental > Aquatic > Marine > Intertidal...
GATCTATCTTTTCATTATGACTCTTAATCCAATCAGTCATCATATGCTGTTCACCAGTTTCATCATTTTTAACTTTGATATAATAGTCCTGTTCATCACCATAAGGATATAGGAGTTCTTCAAGATCTAATATACGTTCATACATCCAAATTCTAAATGACTTAAGCATTTTTCTCAATCCATTCTTGTAAACTGATTGTAGGTGCCCAGTGAAAAGTTTCGCAAAGTCGAGTATTATTTGCCAAACTAACTCTAGATTCACCTAAACGAGGTGGAATATTAATTGTATTATCAGAGATCATTTCGGCAACTTCATTAACAGAATAGTTAACTCCATTACCTACATTATAAATTTTACCAAATACATCTGTAGTAGTATCTTTTTTCAATGCTGCTAATACATTTGCATTCACAACATCGCCAACATAAGTAAAGTCACGACGTTGTTCCCCATCACCAACAATAGTGAGTGGTTCTCCTGCCGCACGTTGACGTAAAAAGATTCCAATCACAGGAGCATACTGACCTCTCAATGGTTGACGCTCACCATAAACATTGAAGTATCTAAAGATAACAGTTTGGAGACCAAAAAGATCTGTATACATCTTACAAAGTTTCTCACCAGAAACCTTGGATACAGAATAAGGATTCAAACAATCATCTGGTTGAGTTTCAACATTAGGAGTTTCATTCATACCATATGCAGAAGATGTGGATGAATACATTACTCTCTTAACACCTGCTTCTCTTGCACATTGAAGAACAGTACATGTGCCAACAGCATTGATGTTTACTGCTCGAATTGGATTTTCGACAGCAGGTTGAATCCTTGCCTCAGCAGCAAGATGAAACACATAATCTACACCGTCATATAAAGGACGAGTTCCTTCATAATCACAAATATCTAGATTATAATTTTTTGCTTCTTCATTATAATAAAATTGATCATGAGCATCAGAATACTCATTGTCAATGACTATGACTTCATGTCCTAAATCTATGAGCCTATCTACAAGATTAGATCCAATGAATCCTGCTCCCCCTGTTACCAAACTTCTCATTCAACCTTTCCTCTGTAAAAGAACTTGATATTCATCCATTATAACCTCAAATCCATTCTCTTGCAAGTAAGGAATAGAATACTTCGCTTTACCGTAATCAGAAGGATCTTGTGATTTAGATTGAATATTTCGAACATCATCAATAAGGATGAGTCCATTGTTGGAGATTAGATCATTCTCTACAAGGATCTCCGATTCCCTGAGATGCAGTTTTGCTGTTGGTTCAATTGGAGTTACATCTCCAGTATCCATATACAAGAAATCAATTTGCCCATCACCACTCGTCAGAAATTCTTCAGATGACATAGAGAAGTATTCAATATTCTCAAGATCTTGAGTCATTGCTCTTGATCTTGCAATATGAGTGGACATTAGATCTACAGTAATTAGATCAATGTCAGTCCCTTGAATCAGTTCTCCAAAAACTCTAGTAAAGCAACCAGCAGACCAGTCCCAAATTTCAGGGTTATCTGGTTCCCAGAACTTAACATCATCAGAATTACATCCTGGATACTTCCCATCAACAAAACTTCTAGAAGTTCCAAGTTCTACGATTGTCTTCAGTTCTTTCTCTTGAATCCAATCCCAACAATACTTAAAGGTATCATATCTAAACTTAGGAATTCTTCCGTAAGATTCAATGAATTGTTCATCAGTATAATATGGTGCGAATGCACCATCCATGTATTCCTTATACTGTTCCATAGATTTCTTTCCACTGATTCATAGTGTGTTCTTTATGTATACGAGCACATTCACTCATGTTTTGCAGAATTACGGTCCTATTTTCTTGAACCATACTGACTGCATCACCAATTCCATCCAGGTCTTCAAAGTAAACAGCAAAGTTTTCGTAGTGTTCGTTATACCATTCACAATATTTGACTGTGCTTGTAGCAACACCTGTACTGAAGAAGTAGTTTGGTCTCCTTGATAGTTCTAAAAGAAGTTCTTCAGAAGGAAGAATGACTGGCATCCCAATCTGCATCAATTCAAAAGTAGTAAACTTAGAGTATGCATCAGGAAAAATTAAAAAGCAATCATATAAAGATGCAAGTTGCTTTAACTCTTCTGCTCCTCGGTAAGTAGCAGTTCCTGTTTTAAGTCCAAACTTCTCACAGATATTTCTGGAGTTCTGGAACTTTGTATCATTATGATATCGCGATACAAGAACATCCCCTCCTTCAAGATTCAATTCATAGTTACCATCGAATCCCATAATATGAGATTCATCTTCTGAAAGAGGATCGGGGATGGTCAATCCAATAGGTCTGATGACTGGATAGTTTGTTTTGATTCCAAACCTAGTCATCCAAACATTTTCAAACTCAGTATATGGAACAACTTTTACTCTAGGATGATTAATATACTTTCTGAATAGATCATAATATGGCATATCGCCATTCATATCGTAATCAAATCTATTAGATACCCAGACAATTAAAGTTCCATCAAACTTATCAAAGTTCTCAAGAACAATTCTGGATAATGGTGCAGTGTCAGATGTAGTAATAAAATCAAAACTTTGGAAATACTTTTCGTTCTTTTCCCAAATACTATTAGCAAGCTCTTGGGTCATACGAAAACTTCCCTTCGGGATTACAGTATCCCAAAGGGAAAAGACGCTAGTAAGTTCTAATCCAAGTTCTTTGCAAACATATTGATGATCTTTCAGACAACCATAATGATGCGATAGATGTAATACTTTCATAGGATTTTAGTTGGTAAAAACATTCCAGGTATTCCACTAACATCTCTTTTCATAATTAGATGTTTAATTGGAGATCTAAACTCAGTATTTTCAATTCTATAATAACTCTCACCATCATTTAAAACAGATTCATATAAATTTTCTGCTTTTCTTTTATTGTAAGAATTTTCACTAATTCTTCCAGTTGTTACAGCATTCCATTCATACTGTCTGAATATTGGATCATCAAAAGAATATACATTGTAGAATTTATGAACTTCGGCAAATCCAATGTCTAAATGATCTTCAATCTCATATCCATGATGGTATGCAATTCTTTTACACATACTAACATATTCTTTTGAGAAATATGCAATTGCGTGTGTTGCTAGCATATTATGAACTCTCACAATCTCATTATCAACTTTTGTTGTATGAACAAAAGGACCGGAATGTCCGATATATCTTCCCCAATGAGAAATTCCAAGATAAAGTGAGTCGGCATTGTCTGGAATTTCTATTTCATTTTTAAATTTTCTATTGGTAGCACAATCATCTTCAATGATAATAAATGGAGGTTCTATATCCATATTAAGAATCTCATAATGAGATCTCGCACATCCAACAATTCTACCAGCTTCATGTCGGACTGCATTGAATCTTTGGACATATTTAAATCCAAGATTTTTTAACATGGATTCTGTATTTTCTCTTTTAATATCTTCACCATCCAAGTTTATATAATAAACTGGAATATCTGTTAATTTAATTTTCATAATACTTTAAGCAAAGATTCTACTCTGTTAATGTAGGTATGGTTATCTTCGATAAACTTTTTATTATCTAGAAGAATTTCTTTAGTAGCTTTCTTTGAATCTTCTTCAGTTCTAGAATACAGTTCTTCAAGATCTTCACATGCAGTCACTCTACCATCAAAGAACTTAAGAATTTTCTCAGAGTTAGTTCCAACCCAGCATCCGTAACTAAGTGCTTTGAAAATTCTGCAGGGGATATATCCATTCTGAATATGTCCTTGTGGACGGATGTCAAGATTCAAATAGGAATCCTTCATCAACTTCCTTGCTTCAGTGTCATCAACGAATCCACCAGCTCCACTATATCCACCATGATTCACAAAAGTTTTACCTTTGCCAGAAACAATAGAACTGATAGAACTGCTATAGTCGGCAGAAAGAGATCCCACATAATTAACAACATCTTTACTCTCATCAAATGTAACTACACTTTTCTCAGCAATTTCTCTAGGAAGAAGATCTGTCGCCCACATGATGACTGATGTTCTCGTCTCAGGATCATACCAAGAATAGTCATCTACTTTTTGAATACTTTCACGTTCCCATTCATAATTTTCATGGTAGACAAGAAGGTTATGAATGTTATCACCTTCAAATGTCCTGAAATCATCTGCTAGATTATGAACAAAGTATTTCGATGAACTATCAATACGAAGATTTCTGCAGCAAATATTTGCAGTAATGATAATAGCATCGCTAATATCTTCGTCTACATATTCTCTATCGTCATCATACCAGATAACATCATAATCAAGGTATGAAAATGCTTTTGCAAATCCAAGATGAATGTATGAATGAGTGTGAGTTCCCGGAGGAAGACCCCAAATAACAACTTTTTTAGTCATGCTTAACTCCTGACCTTAGCGTGATTTTTTTCAAGTGCCACAATCTTGGCATCGAATGGAACGTTCCATCCACCTGGATTGAATCGAACAGCTTCTGGATAACAGTAAGAAGGATTAAGTTCAATTGATGGTGGATTATCAATCAAGTAACGGTTCATGTGAGATTCATCATGCCACACTGCAACCAATCCTTTCTTAGCATCTTCATCAACATTCTTGACGATCTGCTCAGACATCTTCAGGAAATGTTCTGGTTTACCACCATTAAATCCTCCAGCGTAGTACATGTTTCCTTCACCCATGGGAACATATGCTGTAGAGATTTGTCTACGTTCATAAGAGAATTGATTCTTATCTTTCCACCAGAATCCTGGATGTTGAGTTGCTACAAGATCACCGAGGATTTCATCACCGACTTTATCTTCGATCCTCATATCTACATCCATGTAGAAACAGTAATCAAATTGAGAGATATACTCTGCTTCACTCATGAAGTAATGATACCTCTTTAGGGTCGGGATAGGCCAAGGTTCATGTTCAATCTGAGAGATCTTCACATTATCAGATACTTCTTCAATCTCATGGTTGGTAAACACCAGAGCAGAGATATCATGACCATTAAGAAAGTTCTCTTCTACAGATTCCAAAAGTTGTTCAACAAAGTTGATGTACTTATTGGTTGCAATATTCAAAATACAAATTTTCATTTCACTCTTGATAATTGTTGTACTAATGGAAGTGACTGATACCACTCCATAGTAGCACCATACTTCTTAGAAAGCAAATCTTTAATTTCTTGAGGTTGCTGTGTCCAATCACTCTTCCTCTTTTTGAATTTATAGATTGCAGGATCCATACTCACATCCCAGAACTCAAGAAGTGGTTTGATTCCATAAACATCAAGAGCTTCATATTTAAGAAATAAAAGATCATATGCTCTGTCAGGATTATTCAGATATCCCTCCGCATGTTCTCTATATCGATAAGCATCATGAGGATCTTCTAAGTATTCTTTCAGAGTTTGACCTTCCCTATCCCTGAAATATTCGTGGTCGCCATTACATTGATCAGGGCGATTATGTACTTCGTTAAACTTTGCTCCACGATTAAAAGAAGAAATAGCGTAGTCATAGGGATTGCAGAAGATGTATGCCAATCTGGATCCATCAAAAGAAATATCTCTATCAGGATCTAAGTTTGGATTTCGACAATGGTGATTAATATTTCCATGTCCTCTACCAAAATTAAAATGGTCGCCCAGAACGTCAATAATAGAATACGTTCCGGTGCAACCCTGGGTAATCATTAAATTAGTCATTAGCAAACCTGAATAAACAATAAACCATACTGCACTTTTCTAAAAACCCAATCTCATCAAACGTGATATCCCAATTTAAAGTATTACAAACTTTTTCTACAACATTGGGAAGAGTATAGATTGAGAACCAATAATTGTGATCTGGATGAACTGTTTCAAGATAAGTATCACCCTGAATTTTCATTTCATCTAACTGACTCTGCACAAATGCGTTGGGTGCAGTAATCATGATTTGTGTACCCTCATGGCAATTATGTTTAAGGGAGGTAATAAAACCTTCTACGTTATTGACATGTTCGATTGTTTCAGGGATAAGAAGAAAATCATATGTCTTATCTGGAGGTGTGTCATAAAGAGATCCTTCACGGAAAAGACCACTTTCTCTCATCTTTTCAATAGTTGTTGAATCAGTATCAAGTCCATCTACTTGATCAGAAAACTTACACAGATTTAAATGAAGGTTTCTTGATTCAGTAAAGATAGGCCAATCTGCACAACCATAGTGCAAAACTGATTTGCCATCTATTAGTTTTTTAAAATATTCTAACCTACGAACAGATACATTTTGAATTTGGACTCTGTGTTTGAAAAAGTCCCCAGCACTTCGTTGAATAAGCATCAGATAACAATCCAGTTTTCACAATAAAGATCCTTAGTATCGTGACCAGCACAGTCGCCAGCGAACCAATTCTTTGGAGCAACAGTTTTCTCACTATTTGCTAACCAAGATCCCCACCAACTGTAAGAACTATTAGCAATAATGTGATAGTTACACAAAGTCATGATACACAAATCTGCGATTGGATCTCCACCTTTAGAGACAAAAAATCTTTCTCCTTCAAAAATTTCTTGCTGTTCGCACCAAGCAGGATCATCAGAAAAAATTAATACTTGAGCATCTTCTTCAAACTGTTTCAATGCTTCTTCATAATATGAAAGATCTTGTACAGGGTGATTTGGGTTAGACACGTAATCCCCCCTACGAACATGTAAAGAAATTACTTTTTTATCAATAAAGTACTCATCAAAAAATGCTCTACAGTCAAGAATCACATCGGACTTAAAAGTAAAATCTTTTCTAATTTCATCTTCAATATGCTTGAAGTATTTTTCTGATTGAAAATATCCAAGAAGATCTACATTATCTTCACAATTATTAAAAAGATCTTCGTTAAAATGAAACCCAGATTCTTTAACTACTTTATTTCCAGTTACTTGAATACTATTACTTTCTTTAATATCAAAAAGATCGTAAATCTGTGTCAGATCATTTTTTACATTCTTATCAAAAACACCAAAAAGTTCTTGTGGAGGAATACAAAACTCATAACCTCTATGAGTTGCAATTCCTTTAAGTGCAGCGTATTGGAACATCTGGTTGGCAAGCCTGCCAAGATTTCCGATATTATTAAACGATAACATTGTCTTTATACCATTCGTAAGTTTGTTCAATGCCTTGATAAAGTTCAATCTTTGGAGACCAACCCAGCGACTTCATCTTGTCAATATTTAGCAATTTTCTAGGAGTACCATTTGGTTTGGTAGTATCCCAATCAATTTCATTTTTATATCCAACAACTTTGGCAATACTTTCAGCGAGTTCCTTAATTGTTACATCTTGACCAGTACCGACATTAATAGGTTCCGGTTCATCATAATTCCTCATAGCAACAAAACATGCTTCTGCAAGATCATCCACATGAAGAAATTCTCTTCTCGGAGAACCATCTCCCCAAAGTTTGACTTTCCAATGTTCACTCTTACCAAGAGAACCATGAAACTTAGCAATCATGGCAGGAAATACATGAGAACTTTCTAGATCAAAGTTATCGAATGGACCATATAAATTCGTTGGCATCAATGAAATTGCATTGAATCCATATTGTGTACGATATGCTTGACACATCTTAATGCCAGCAATCTTAGCAATAGCATAAGCATCATTGGTTGGTTCCAGAGGACCAGACATCAGGTACTCTTCCTTAATAGGTTGTTCACACATCTTTGGATAAATGCAAGAAGATCCAAGGAAGAGAAGTTTTTTAACTCCAAACTTACGAGCAGCATGAATGATGTTTGACTGGATCATCAAGTTGTCATAAATGAAGTGTCCAGGATAATCTCTGTTCGCGATGATTCCACCAACCTTTGCAGCAGCAAGATAAACGTATTCTGGTTGATTAACTCTAAAAAACCTTTCGACATCTTCCTGCCTACGAAGATCCCAATGAGATGAAGGCGAAGAAACTATATTAGTATACCCCTTCATATGAAGCATACGAACAATAGCAGAACCCACCATTCCGGTGTTTCCTGCAACATAAATTTTACTCTCAGTGTTCATTGATACACATGTCCTGTACTAAATGTTCAAAATCAATAAGTGGTTCCCAACCCAACTTTTCTTTTGCTTTAGTTGGATCTCCTAAAAGGTTTTCAACTTCTGCAGGTCTAAAATATTTTTTATCAACTTTAATTACAGTTTTATTTGTCTTTGTATCGATCCCAATTTCATCTAAACCTTCACCTTTCCAAATAATATCCATACCAAAATAAGGTGCTGCTCTTTCTACAAATTGCCTAATAGAATATTGTTTCCCTGTAGCAATAACATAATCATCTGGCACATCTTGCTGAAGCATTAACCACATCGCATAGACATAATCTTTTGCATGACCCCAATCACGGAATGAATTTAAATTGCCCAAATATAATGTGTCTTGTTTCCCATTTGAAATTCGTAAGAGAGCCCTTGTAATTTTTCTTGTAACAAAGGTCTCACCTCGTCGTGGGGACTCATGATTGAATAATATTCCAGAACTTGCATGTAATCCATAAGATTCTCTATAGTTTTTGACGATCCAGTATCCATAAACTTTAGCAACTCCGTAAGGTGATCGAGGGTAAAATGGCGTTGTTTCTTTTTGAGGAACTTCTTGAACTTTACCAAACATCTCAGAAGTTGATGCTTGATAGATCTTAGTTTTCTTTTCTATACCAAGAAGACGAACTGCTTCTAGTACACGTAAAGTTCCTAAAGCATCTGTTTGTCCCGTGTACTCAGGCATTTCAAAAGAAACCTTTACATGACTCTGAGCACCAAGGTTATAAATTTCATCTGGATGTACTTGTTGGATAACTCTTACAAGATTTGTAGAATCTGTAAGATCCCCATAATGAAGATTGATTTTTTTGTAGATATGATCAATTCTATGAGTATTGATTAAAGAAGATCTTCTAACAATACCATGAACTTCATACCCTTTACTCAAAAGTAACTCGGCAAGATAAGATCCATCTTGCCCAGTTATTCCACTAATTAAAGCAATTTTCATTCAGACACTCTCCCATAATCATCTTCAAGTCGAACAATGTCATCTTCATCGCATGGATCACCAATTTGAACTTCTACTATTGTAATGCCCATCTCTCCCCCAGTCAAGCGATGCTGTGTTGTTCTGGGAACAAATATAAAATCTCCAACCTCAATCTCTTTTATATTTTCTCCCACAATAACAGTACCATTACCCTGAACTACAGTCCAATATTCATTACGGGTTTCATGGTATTGGAGAGAAAACCTACTCTCTGGATTAACATACAATCTTTTAACTTTATAATTAAGAGTTTCTGAAAACTCTTCTTCATACCAACCCCAAGGTTTTTCTACTCTTTCCATAATTTTAAAATATAGATTTAATATCTATACAACTTTTACAATTAGCGTATATTATTTGATATTAAAAGATATCGTGTACTTGGTCTTTTCTACTGGATTTACATAGTGAAGTAACTCTGAAGGAAAGATAAGAACTGTACCTTCAGGATATTTTTCTGTTGTTTTAGTTTCTGTAAGAAATATATTTGCATGTCTAGATAAGAATGCAGTTGTATTTGGACAATCTAAATGCATCAGATAAATTCCAGAATATAAACAATCATCCCCATTCAAATGATCATGAACTTCTTGAAATCCACCCGTTTCATAATAATTAAACCAAATACGGTCGCATCTAAAAGAAGATGGATGATTCCTAAAAATTCTTTTCCCTTTTGCTTCATCTAAAAATTTGTCAAGAGGATCCCAGACAACACTCTTCATAAAACTTTTATCACTCAAAAATTTAAGTTTATAATCAAATGATGTATATACATTCGAATTCCATCCAGAATTTTTTTTATTCTTTAAATAAAGATCTTTATTAAGTTCTAATGTTGACTTAATAGATGGGAGAAATTCTTCTTTTATTGATTGATGATTAGGAACTAATGTGCTGAAAAGAAAAGGACTAAGGAAAGTTTCAATCATTTTACTAAAACAATAAAAAAGATGGGCGTATGCCCATCTTCATGTAACTCAGGCTCGCCACTTGTTCTTTTACAGGAAACAAGAAACCTGGCGGGAGTATAACTCCATCCGCACCACTTACTTTTTAAGGAAGCAAGAAACCTAATAGGGTCATATTGACTCCACCAGTATTTTTAACGTCTTTCCATGACGAGGGGATCATCACCGACCAGTGCTGTTAGAGACCATCCGTGTCTTAAAAAACCTCAACAGATTCAAGATCTTTGTAAATGTATTCCATGAGAATTTCATAATCGTCGAGGGGTTCTCCAGAGAACACCACTCCATTATTTTCGTAAAAGCGTTTTACCTTTTTATAAAGTTTCGGATTCTTTACATCAAGGAAAATTGTTCCTTCTGCCGCCTCTCGGAGAGTAGAAAGGTCTTTTTTGAATTTAGAAGTAAGTGCCATTGTATTGTGTTGACTAAAATGTTGCCAGAACTTCTGGCAATCGGGATGACAGGATTCGAACCTGCGACCCCTGCTTCCCAAAAGCAGTGCTCTACCAAACTGAGCTACATCCCGTTGACGATGGACTTATCCGAATGCTTGCTATGGGGCATCTATCCAACCCAACATTCTGACAGTTTCACATCGGAGTAAGACGCAGGTCCTCCGCGAATATCCAAAGGGGGCTGATTCCCAACTACAGGGTTTCGGTATATCCGAACCGCTGGGCACCTTTGGTTGGAACGTCTCAAGTTCCTTATGAAGTAATTATACTACTTCTTGTGCCCTCTGTCAAACGGTTCCCAGTGTTCCCATCCATATTTGTGGACTGCCCACATTCCGAGGATAGGAACAAATACTAAGCACAAGGCAAGTGTTCCCATCGTCCACGGATTATTTAGCAACCA
>Ga0181568_10005696_pt1 | contig 10935 bp, 8 predicted proteins | sample 101ome_20_FD_133758 | JGI IMG/M metagenome (GOLD analysis project Ga0181568, IMG submission 133758) | Coastal salt marsh microbial communities from the Groves Creek Marsh, Skidaway Island, Georgia - 101404AT metaG (megahit assembly) | ecosystem: Environmental > Aquatic > Marine > Intertidal zone...
CCACCGGTTTCCCCTGAGGAGTCAGGTCTTCCTGAATCAGCTGTAATGCACAGGCAAGGTTTACCGAAAATGTTGATTTGCCAACGCCTCCTTTACCACTGGCCACAGCGATAATACGATCCACTCCAGACAATTGATCTTGCACAGGAGCAGAAGTGGGAGCACTCGGTGAAGGTGCGGTTTTGGGTTTGGTTACGCTAACTCGTACCTCTGAAGAATCGAGTCCTGGCTGATTCCCCATAACGGCTTCCACCTCTTTTTTGATCTGGGCAGGTATGGTGGCATCTCCGGTAGTAATATCGAGTTGTACAATCGCTTTGCCTTCCGAGACTTGGATATCCCGGACCAGGCCAAACGACACAATATCCCTGGAAAAACCAGGATACTTGACGGCGTGTAGAGCTTCTTTGATTTGATCAGTTGATGAACAGGACATAATTGCCAAGTTCAAAAGCATAGCCTGACCAGAATTGCGAGCTGGAATTACTTCTCAACTATAGAGAAGCGAAGTAAACAGGATTTAGAAATCCCTCAAAATGGAGGATCCTGAAAGTCAGCATTCTCGAAATAGCGACATTCTCCAATGATCCTCAGGTAGAGTTCACGAAGATCAAAGAGACGTACATTAATCTCCTGACGATACTCGGCATCTGACTGGTCTTTAAAGATAGTCTCCAATAACGTGAAGCAGTCGTTAATGCCAGTGAGAGCTCTTTTGAAATGACAAATAGCCAGTGAGTAGTCAGCCATATCCAATGCCTGAGTCCCCATCATCGCGTGATACTCCGCATCCTGTAGAGTCATGGAGTACTTCCAGGCAAAAGATGCTGTCAATTTGTCCGATGCCGGATGATCCAGAAATTGTTCAAAAGTTTTTTTCAGCCAGATGAAAAGCCCCTGCGTCACAATAAACACGGGATGACGGTGTATCGTGTAAGGCTCTCCACCGTCAAAATCATCCTCGGACTCTGGAAAATCTTCGTGATTCATATCCGGCATACCATCTGGAGTGTCATTTGCAGACCAGTCACTGACCTCCCACCCCATCAGTTTTGCAATTTCATCAAGGTGTCCGGGTTCCCTGTTTGATTTTTCGTAAAAGGAAAGGAATTGCCCAACGTCCTTGGTGCAATTGGTAAGGTACCGACTCCAATCAGCTTCGCGCCAAGATAATTCGCCGCGATCTTCCCAATCTCCATCCCCCGATGGTTCCGAATTGAATGAATTCATAAGTTGATTCTGTATCGAGAATGGGGAGCACGATTGGTTGGCGCAACCCAAATTCCTTGTTTTTTTCCAAATTGCCAATTTTGCTAGGGAATCAAGATGCAGCAAAAAACTCCCGCCATCGCTCTCATAGATTTAACTCGTGACTTCCCTATCGGTCTTCGCGGGTACAAATTACGGGCACTGGAAAAAGTAAATTTACAGATCCCTGCCAAGGGAATCTTTGGTCTTTTGGGCCCAAATGGCTCCGGGAAAAGCACGGCCATCAAAATCATACTGGGCCTGCTCAAGCCTTCTGCTGGCTCCTGTGAAGTCTTTGGAAAACCTGCTGGAAACCTGGAATCCCGTAATCGAATTGGGTATCTTCCCGAGAATCCGCATTTTCCATCCTTTTTGTCAGGCAGGGAGTTGGTACTTTATTTTGGAGGTTTGAGTGGAATGAATCATCCTCAGGTAAAGGAACGAGCCGAAGAAGTGATTGAGCTGGTGGGTATGGCTCAAAGTGCCCATCGCAAAGTCCGGACCTACTCCAAGGGAATGCTGCAAAGAATTGGGCTGGCGCAAGCCTTGGTACACAACCCGGATGTGCTGGTATTGGATGAACCTCTTTCTGGCCTTGACCCGCAGGGTACACAGGAGGTGCTGGACCTTCTTCTGACACTAAGAGACAAGGGAAAAGTTATTCTGATTTCCTCCCATTTATTGACCAGGGTGGAAGAAGTTTGTGATCGTGTCGCGATATTACACCGGGGCCATTTGCTAAAAGAGGGAAAGCTGGACCAGCTCCTCCAGGAACAAGGAAATACCCATACGGTTGAAGTGACTGGATTGAACGAAGGAACGACTGCGGTTGATCTTAAAAAGCTGCTTCAGGCGAACAATCTGAATGTGGAAAGTATCCAAGCTGCCAGACGTCCTCTGGACAGAGTCTTTCTGGATATTGTGCAGAAAGATAAGGAAACTGAAAAATCATGATTGCACCAAGATCACTCTGGATTGCCAGGCTCACTTTCGCAGAAGCAGTACGGGCCAAATTTTTTAATGTATTGCTGCTCATGGCCTTGGTACTGGTCATGCTGGCAGGGTTTTTCCAGCGGTTTGACTTTGGCACATCGCAGCTAAAATTCATCGTTGATTTTGGCTTTGGAGCCGTATTCCTGCTTGGGAGCATTCTCACACTGGTAATGACCACTCAATCCTTCTACCAGGAGCTGGAGAGTCGTTCCATTACCTCGATTCTGGCCAGACCCATCCATCGCTGGGAATACCTCCTGGGAAAATTGCTGGGGGTCCAGGCATTGCTTCTCATCTTCTGCCTCCTAACTGGGCTGATTTTGGCGGGATTGCTGACATGGGAGGAAAGGCTTGTCTTGTCGGAAGAATCGGGAGCTTCAGAAGAGAATGTGGTCAAGCAGTCAGAAGTATTTCTCTTTTTGGGAGTCCAATGGCTCCGTTTTTCTGTTTTGGCGGCACTCACATTGTGGATTGCCTGCCTCTCCAGAAGCAGCCTCTACGCTATGTTTGTATCCTTTCTGGCCCTACTTGCCTGCCAACTCCAATACCTTGCCGCCGAAATGTACGCAGATGCAGAAACCAAGGCAGGCCTCTGGTTTGCCTGGTTTTTAAAGACAATCGTCCCCAATCTCCAAATTTACAACATCGGCGACCTACTGGTTCTGGAATCTGTACAAGAGCCCCTGAACCAGAGCTTGATTGGAAGCATCCTTGGATACTCCGTGCTGTGGTACTTTGCCTTTTTCATCCTGGCGATCCTGTTTTTTAAGGATCGTGAGGTTTGAGGACAAAGTTGGGTTTAAACCAATAATTCGTTCAGTCCACCAGTGCTGTCAGCGAAGTGCTCAACTGGGAGATTCATACGATCAAACAGCGTGACGAAGAGATTGGCAAATGGGGTTTGGGCATTGTAATGCAGGAAGTTTCCATGCTGGATGCCTAACTTTCTGCCTCCAGCCATAAGCAATGGGTAGTTATTGTTATTATGGGTCTTGGAATTGCTGCTTCCGTAAAGGACCATGGTGCGATCAAGCAGAGTGCCATCGCCTTCCTTGGTATTCTTTAAACGGGTAAGGAAATAAGCCAGTTGTTCAGCGAGAAACTGGTCAAACTTACCGAGGGCATCCGGCTTTTTGCCAGCACCGTGAGCCAAGCCATGCCAGTTGCCGTTTTGACCGACCACTGTTGGGAATGAATTCGCAATGGTCGTAGCGCCAGCAACCTGGCCAAGCATAAAGGTGGCAAGCCGGGTCGAATCGGTCTGGAAGGCAAGGTAGAGCAAATCGTACATGACCTTGATGTATTCCTTTGGTCCTTCCGGTGTGGCACTCAAATCCAAGGTTTTTTCCTCTACCCGTGGTTTGGGGATATCGAGCCATTGCTGAGATTGCTCCACTCGTTTTTCAATGTCCCGGACAGAATCCAGATATTCGTCAAACTTGGCTTTGTCGTGCTGAGCCAGCTGAGTTCTCAGAGACTTCGAATTGCCGAGCACAAGGTCTAACAAGCTTTGAGTGCTGTGGATTCTTTGTTTGGAAAGTTGATCATCCGAAGTCTGCCCGAAGAGATTGGCAAAGATCTGTTTAGGATTGGCCAATGCAGGGACAGGTCGTCCGGTGTTGGCAAAAGAAAGGGTGGTAGATCGGGTGGGTTCACCGACTCCGCCATCACAGGAGAGCGTGAGGGAGGGGAAACGGGTTTGGCTGCCAATAAACTGAGCGGCCAGTTGATCAGCAGAAATGGAATTGGAATAAGCCGGTGGCTCAAGAAAATGCCCGGTAAGAAAGGTATCACCGGTGTCATGCCCACCAAGTTTGCGACATTTGGGGTGGGATAAACCATGAATGACAGTCACATCATCCCGCAGCGGCTCCATGGATTTCAGTACATTGGTAAACCGATAGTTCTTCCCTTCTCCTCTTGGATACCAATTCCATTCAGCCTGCGGATGTTTTTCATCAGGAAGAGCAACACCAAAGGGAAAGTAGATGAATGCCATCCTGCGGGGCAGGCTTTTGGCATCGGCTGCCATGCTGAGAGAATCCAGAAAGGGAAGGGATAGGGCAGCTCCAGTTCCTTGAAGAAGTGTACGTCGGCTAAGCATTGGAGATTTCATAATTTGGAGTATGGGAAGGTTTATCGCGTAAGAAATTCTTCAGAAAGAACGAGTTCAGTAATCAAGCTTTGAAGTTGATAATGACTCTCCTCAAAGCGTTTTGCCAGATTTTCTACCGATTGCTGATCAGAATATTCAAGAGTTCGGCCCAGAGAATAGGCCATGATTTTATGGGTCAGAGCCTTGGCAAACTGGCCCTTTTCTTTGGTAAGAAGGTGCTGTTTTAATCCGTCCATTCCGTCCAACTGGCTTCCATCTGGAAGGTCGGCTTTGGCATCAACAGGAACAGGCTTCGCATTTTTGGAAGGCTTCCAACTTTCACGATGAGAACCGACGGCATCAAACTGCTCAAAGGCAATGCCCCATGGATCAATATCCTTGTGACAATCGGCACAGGCCGCTTTGTCCCGATGAATTTTCATCTTTTCACGAATGGAGAGATTCTTGGTCTTGGATGCATTGGCATCCAGGCTAGGGACATCAGGAGGAGGTGGAGCAGGAGGAGAACCCAATACCCGATCCAGAAGCCAAACGGCCCGGCGAATAGGGTGTGATTGCTCTCCATCAGAGTTGGCCAATAAAATGCTCCCCTGAGTGAGCAGACCACCTCTATGCGGAACATCTTTCAAGGAAACCTTTTGAAAATGGCTTCCCATAGGCGGATTCGGGAGTTTGTAATGCTTAGCCAGAGAATGGTTAACCATGGTGAACTCAGAATCAATCAACTGGAGGGCACTGGTATTGGACCGGAGGATCTCCGCAAAAAAGTGAAGCGTCTCCAGCCGCATGTCTTCCTTCAGTTGGTTATCAAACTTGGGATGAAACTGTGGATTGACGGCCACTCTCTGTATTCCTGAAAGGTTGAGCCATTGGTCAGCAAAGTTTTCCACAAAATTCCAGGACCGGGAATCAGCCAGCAGCCTCTGGACCTGTGCCTTCAGGACTTCCGGCTTACGTAGTTCTTGCTTCTGGGCCAACGAGAAAAGTTCCTCATCCGGCATGGTACTCCAAAGAAAATAAGAGAGCCGGGTCGCAATTTCAAAATCTGTCAATGGACGACGTTTTCCCGGAGAAGGTTCCAGTAGATACAAGAACTCTGGAGTCACCAGGACCAAGGCCAAAGTTTCCCTCATGGCGGATTCGTAAGAAGACGAATTTTTTCGAATTTGCCCAAAGAGCCGCAACATACCCTCGACTTCCCCCCCTTTGGCCGGACGCCGGTAGGCAAGAGTCATGAATTTCTGAAGTGCCCGTTTTGCACGTTCCACTTCCGAGCCATCCCCCGGCTTGCCCACTAGCCGCACATGGTTACTGGGAGGCCAGGTATCAAAAACCGGTCCTTTAAATTCTACCGCATGAATGTGAATCTGCGGTTGCTTATGTTGATCTGGATCAACGGGAACCGGTTTGGGCTTTTCCCCTTTTTTGGGTTTCTTTTGTTTCTTTGGCTTACGTTTAATAAAGCCCGAACCGTCATCATATTCATTGAAAAACTTTATGGAGAGTCCGGGAAATTTGGGATTGTGGCCTGGCAATGGGAAATTTTCAATTCTCCCCCGAAACTCCAGAACCTGCCGATCCGGATGCACATCTGTGACAACCAAGGTTTTACTGGGCGAACGAACATCTGCTTTCACACCGATGGTGATTTTCATTTGAGGAATGCCTGCCTCTTCTGGGATGGAAGCACTGGTATGAACCCGCAGGACAAACTCCCCTTCCCGAGGAAACTTATTCAACTTTGCCTGAAAGACAGCCCCCGGGTAGAGAGCATTGCCATCTACGGGCGGTTTGGCATTTTTATACGGGGTATTTTTCTCAATCCTGGACTGGATGACTTCAGGTTGCTCCCCCTCCACAATGGCCTTGCCCAAAGCATCTCTGGCAATCTTCAGATAATACTCCAGTTGGTCTGCAGAAATGCCGAGAGATTGACCATTATTGCGAAAACCATCTTCCGATGCAGGTTCTGGAGGAAGGTCTCCAGCATAATCCAAATCCAGGCCAATCAAGTCCCGCATCGTATTGGCATATTCGTAACGGGTGAGCCTTCGCATCACCCCTTGCCCGCCTGTACTCCGACGAGCCTTGGCCGCCTGATCCAGGTGGAAACGAATCCAATTGGTCAAGGTCTGGCGTTCTTTCGCCGTCGGTTGCGGCTCGTCTTCTGGAGGCATCTCTCCGGTTGCCACCTGATCCAGAGCATCGTGCCAACGTTCAGCAGATTGCCCACGGTCGAAATTCAGCTCCAGAGTATCCAGACGTAATTTCCCTTTCTGCTTCTCGGGACCATGACAACCGTAGCAATATTTCCTGAGAATCGGCTTAATTTGAAATTCAAAGGCACCTTCTGCCCAAGCGGAAATTCCACTCAAGAGCATCCCGGCGAGAACCAATGCTGAAACCTGTTTCATATTCATTTAATAGATCTAAACTGAAAAATCAGAGAAGGGCCCTCTGGTCAAACCTTGCCAGGGAATGAAACCGACCCGGTAATTTTGGACCAATTTCCAGCAAGGCTCAGGGTGGACAATTGCGAACAATCTCTACATGCTGAGCCTGTTTTCATGCAAATTCGTAAACTCACATTTGTCGTCAACAATGCAAAACCAGGTGCTGTGGAACTGACAGAACGGCTCAATTCCCTGGCCCAGCAAGCTGGTGTGGAAACCCGCTCGACCCTACACTACCCAATTGAAGACCATGCCCTGCAAGATACGGATGCATGCTGTGTCATTGGGGGAGACGGCACCCTGCTCGGCATTGTTCCCAAGGCCATTGAATACAATGTTCCAGTATTTGGCATCCGAATGGGAAAACTTGGTTTTCTGGCCACCTATTCCCCGGAAGAAGCCATTGAAAAATTCATTCCCCTGCTGGAAGGACAATTCCGCATCGAACACCGCTCCCTGCTTGAATGCCACTGCCCAGGCTCCCCTTCTGCCATCGCATTAAATGATATCGTCATCAAAGGTGAGGACGCCTCACACCTCGTCTCCCTAACGGTCAATGCCGACAACGAACAAGTGACTGATTACTTCAGTGACGGACTGATCTTTTCCACCCCAACCGGCTCCACCGCCTACAACATGTCTGCCGGAGGCCCACTGCTTCACCCCACCTCCGAGGTGGTGGTCATGACGCCCATCTGCCCACACACCCTCACAAACAGAAGCGTAGTTTTCCCCTCCTCCACCAGATTGGAAATCTCCTGGGGTCCCACCTCTTCGCACAGCCACCCACAAGTCAAAGTAGACGGCTACCTCACCCTTCATCCGAAAAAAGATAACAACACCCCAATCACCATCGGTCCTGCAAAACAGAAACTGGCCCTCCTCCAAAGCCCGAATCATTCCCACTTTGCCGTGGTTCGCAATAAACTCAACTGGCGTTAATCATTTCGGCTTGTGAAGAATTCTCTCACACGTTGGATTGACAGCCCCGCATTCCTCCTTTTCCTCCGCAAACCCTAATTCGACAGATCATACTTTTTATTAAAGCAATCAAATGATTACATTCTTTAATCGTCTTCTGGCCAAAAGTGGCAGCTGGATCATCACCATCCTTTTGGCAGTCCTCGTAGTCTCCTTTGTTTTCTATGTAGGAAACTCTCCGGGCCTCACACCCCGTGAGGAAGGTCTCGATGACTTCAACTACTACGGAGTCAGCCTCACTCAAAATAGCAAAGAGTGGAGAGACATTCAGCAACGCTCCGCCATCCTGGCCGAAATGGAAAATGGTTCCCTTCTGAACAATCCACAATTCGCCCGCTTTGCTCCACAAATTATCCAATCCACTGCTCAGCGCTACGCTCTGCAAAACCTGCCACTCTCCATCCTTGCCAACGAAATTGGCCTACCCGAAGCCTCAACCGAAGAGATTCAGGAATTCATCACCGAACAAAGCCTTTTCCATGATAGCCAGCCCAACCGCTTTGCTCCAGCATCCCAGGGAGCATTCAATCGGGAAAAGCTCACGGACTTCCTCGATCGCCTGGAAGCCAACAGCACACGAGACGCCTTCGATATCGCGGTAAGAGAGGCACTCCTGGTACAAAAACTTCGCGAAGCCATTGACGGCCCTGGTCGCACACTTCCTTTTGAAGCCGAAGCCAAAGTCCGCACCGACCAGACCCAATGGTCCGTTGGATTGGCTGTACTTGAAAAAGCCAAAGGCAAAGACGCCCCCAAAGTGGAAGACCCCACAGACGAAGACCTCCAGCCCCTCTACGAAGAAACCAAGGATACCTACGCCCCCAAAGCACGCCGTAAAGTTTCCTATCTCGCCTTCACAGCCCAGTACCCTCACCCAACCTCCGCTCAGTTGGAAGAATACTATAAAAAGCATCAAAAACGCTACGCCAAAGATCTGGAAGCTGAAGAAGACAAACAAGATGCCGACAAACCAAAGCCGGAGGTAAAAGAAGAAAAGAAACCCGAGGAAAAGCCCATGAAGGCCTACGCAGAGCTGGATTTCTTTACCCGCCAGGAAGTATTAGAAGACTACAAAGTCGACAACAACCTCGTCGCTCCCGCTCTCAAAACCGCACAAAATCGTGCAGAAAGTCTCCTCGACCAAATCTACAACGAAGCCAATCCACTTTCCCGTGAGCAAACCAATGAACTCCTGGCGAAACTGAATCTCAAACCCAACACTCACCTGGCACCCTTCGTAGAAAAAGTATACCCCAAGAAGCAACTCATTGGAGCCCTCAATGCTCCCTTTGTTCATCACAAAGCCACCGACCAGGAAAACACCCAGGCTGAGAAAATTCTCGAACTCGCCTTCACCACTCTCGATACAGACCGTTACTACACCGAGCCCTACAGAATCGGCGATGCCTACGTCATTCTCTTCCTCGACAAAATCCATGATTCTGCTCCACCAACCTTCGAGGAGATCAAGAAAAACCTGGGTAAATTTAACCAACTCAAAAAGGCATGGAAAGAACAGAAAGAAGAAGAAATCTTCAGTGAAAAACGTGAAGAAGTCGAAAAGGCACTCAAAGAAAAACTGGAAGCCGGCAAAACTCTCCCCGAAAGCATCACCACTACAGATGTTGGTAAAGGATGGGTTCTCTCACACAAGACCCAGGACAAATTCAAGTCCACCAAGCTCCCTGATGGACTTCCTCAACAAGTATTCGATACCGTTAAGGAACTCTCCCAGGGCCAACATTCCGACATGGTCGCCGTGGAGGAAAAAGCCTACCTCCTGACTCTCAAGGAAAAGCTCGTACCCGGTTACACCATGGACAACAAAGAGGTCAAAGACGAACTCTTCCGCATGTCCCGCAGTTCCAGAGATTCCGTGAGCCAGGAGTTGGTCAAACGCGGCCAGGCCGCCATGAAGGTCAACATCTTCGCCCCCGCTGACACCGACAGCTAAACCTCTTCTCCGAACAATTCCCGGACACTCGGTTCCGGGCACTGATCCAGGTCCACAAGTCTGGCCGATGGCAACTGCGTCCGAAACCACTTTTTCTGTTTCCGGACCAATTGCCAGGTATTGCGGTTAAGAATCTCCTCCAACTCCCCTCTGGATGCGATCTCTCCATCCAAATAGGCCAATACCTCCCGGTAGCCAATGGCCGCACTGGCAACAGGATTCTCCCGCAAACCGGCTACCACCAACCCCTCCACCTCCTCAACAAGTCCACCGGCAAGCATGGCAGCACACCTTTGGGCAATACGGTCTTTGAGAACATCATCACCTCGAATTAATACGCAGACCCTCTTCTCCAGTTCAGGATAAGGCGCCGGCAAGTCCTCCATTTTTTGTCTCAACCCCAAAACTGACATACCTGAAGCCAGACAACGCTCCAACGCACGAATCACTCGCCGAGGATTTTGCAAATCCATTTCGCCTACCCCCTCTGGATTTAACTCCAGCAACCTCTCCACCATTGCCTTCAGCCCACCCTCGGCATACATTTGCTCCACTTCCCCCCGAATCCCATCTGGTACTTTTACTTCATCACATACCGGCTCCAGAAATGATTTGAGATAAAAGCCACTCCCTCCCGTCACCAAAACCTTCTTTCCCCGGCCAAGGATATCCGCAACCGCTGCCTGGGCATGCTCCACATACTTCTGAACATTGCCAGGCTCCCTCACGTCAAAAACATCCAGACAATGATGAGGAACGACTGCCAATTCCTCCTCCGTCGCCTTCGCCGTACCAATGTCCATTCCACGATACAACTGCATCGAGTCACAGGAAATCACCTCGGCCTGCAACTCCCTGGCAGCCTCCAAACACAACGCGGTCTTCCCCACAGCCGTAGGTCCTGTGACTATATGGATACATGATTTCATCACCCCTATACTCTTTTGGGACACCCCCGACTGGCAAGCCACAACCATTTTGTATTTTTTTTCAAAAAAAGCTTCTTTTTTCACCCCGCATGTGAAAACTGGCACGGCGACTGCCAACATGCTCTCATAATCAACGGGCAATCTTCACAAGCTCGTAACCAAAACGATTAAAATCAGTCTCCATAGTAACCGATAATCATTACATTGAGGAACACAGCATGAAGATCGCCATTGTCACAGAAACTTTCCCTCCCGACGTCA
>Ga0181568_10005702_pt1 | contig 10926 bp, 15 predicted proteins | sample 101ome_20_FD_133758 | JGI IMG/M metagenome (GOLD analysis project Ga0181568, IMG submission 133758) | Coastal salt marsh microbial communities from the Groves Creek Marsh, Skidaway Island, Georgia - 101404AT metaG (megahit assembly) | ecosystem: Environmental > Aquatic > Marine > Intertidal...
TACACCTTCCAACAGGCACTGGCCGCCGTATTCGTGGCGGGATTGGTGTTCATCGTGCTATCGGTCACACCCGCTAGGAGATACATCATTAATTCAATTCCGAGAAGTATGAAACTTGGGGTTGGGGCCGGTATAGGATTATTCCTTGCCATAATTGGCTTCAAGAACGCAGGTATCGTAGTAGATAATCCTGCCACCCTAGTTGGACTTGGAGACATCTCAAGTTGGCCTGTTTTATTAGCAGGTTTAGGTTTTGCCATCATGGCGATACTTGACAAGAGAAAGATCCCAGGTGCAATCATCATTGGAATACTTGCAGTCAGTATCATTGCTTGGATATTTGGAATATCTGATCTAAATGGCGTTGCTGGTGCAATACCAAGTCCTGCACACGCTTTCAGCCTAGACTTCAGTCTGTTGGCAACTGCTGGATTCATTGGAACTGCGTTTGCATTCTTGTTCGTGGACTTCATGGACACGGCAGGTACTTTGACTTCCGTTGCTAATCTTACAGGTAAGGTGAACAAGAACGGAGAAGTTGAAGGCATTGACAGGGCGTTGCTATCAGATTCTGTGGCAACATCCGTTGGTGCACTTGCAGGTACATCAAATACCACTTCATACATCGAGAGTGGTGCTGGTATCAAAGAAGGTGGGAAGACTGGATTAACAGCAGTGACAGTGGCCGTGCTATTCTTAGCATGTCTATTCTTTGCTCCGTTGGCCCAGAGTATCCCTGCTTTTGCAACGGCACCTGCGTTGATCTTCATCGCAACCTACTTCTTGAGAAACCTCAAGGACATCGATTGGGATGACGTCAGTGAATACGCTCCGGCTGTATTAGCGGCTGTGATCATGCCACTGACATTCAGTATCGCATATGGTATCGCACTGGGTTTCATAGCCTATGTTGTGATCAAGGCGGCGAGTGGCAGACACACAGAACTCAACGGCGGCAGTCTGGCGATTGCGGCAGTGAGTGTTTTATACTTCATAGTATAACCTATATGGGGGGATTATTTTCCCCCCATTGACAACTCATCTAAATATCCTATATGAATTATCTGATTTTGACCCCAGACGGAGTTGGTTCAACTATTTTGCAAAGGTTGATTACAATGACGCTGTATATGGAAAATTGTGATGTCATGAATACTCACGAACTTACAAATGGTATCACACTCAAAAACAACGTTGCAATTAAAGATTCCACACTGGGGTATTCACAAAGTCTAACTGAAATCGGAAGCATAATAGGTAAATCGCACACACACACATCATTAGTTAGTAGAGTGGCCAAATATCATTTAGATAGTAGGAAAGATAATGCAGACGATCGTAAAAGTTTTTACAAATTCCTTAACGAACATTTTGAGAAAAAAATAATGTGTGTGAGAGAAAACATTTTTGAATATGCAATGAGTTGGAGTATCCGTGATCGGTCAGGAGTGCTTAACGTATACGACACACAAGACAGAGAGAAAGTTTCAAAAGTTTCTAAAGTCAATGAAAAATACTTCATCGATAAATGCAAAGAATATGTAGATTACATCCAATGGATCGAAGAACATTTTCCCAATGTAGAAAAAATATCATACGAAAAACTTGTAAAGAAAAGCGACGAAATAATGAAAAAAATCACAGGATACCCAAATACCTTTATTAACAAAATTGGAAAGCCGTTAAAATTTTTGTTATTGTGTGAATATGATTTTTTAAGACACACAAAAGACATCAATCTTTCCAGTGATGAAGCAAAAGCACTTGTAAAATATAGGATTATGTGTAAAGAAATAATTAGTCGGAAAATATCTCTTGGCATACCTTTGAAAAATACAACATTAGCAGAAAAGAAAAATCAAATAAAAAATTTTGATAGTTGCTTGAATAAATTTTATGACTTTGCCAAAAACCATAATTGGATTGATCAGTCAATAGCGACCTATGACTTTTGGAATGAAAAACATATATGATGTTGGTAGGAAATAAAATAGGAGATCCCGAAAGCAAAACATCAGGTATAGATTCACTTGAACTTTGCATGAATCAGGAGCATTACAAATCATACACAAAAAAGATATCATACCGATACAATTCCAAAGGATTCAGAGATGATGAATGGCCGGAGGATCTATCAGATGTCATTTGGTGTGTGGGTGATAGTTTCACTGTAGGAGTTGGACAACCGTTTGCGGAAATTTGGCCGCAGTTGTTAGATAAAAAAATTGATAAAAGATGCCTAAACCTTGGCGAGGATGGTTGTTCCAATGATACTATGTGCTTGAGAATACAAGAAATCTGTAACCTGTACAATCCAAAAATTATAGTAGTGATGTGGAGTTATTTGTCGAGGAGGCGAAAAAATAATGAGGATGTACAGTACGATAAAGATAGTTTTGGAGATCAGCAAGATATAGCAAATTTTATAAAAAATTACAAAATAGTAAACCAATTGGATGCTAAAGTAATCAATCTTATTATTCCTAATGCAATCACACGTCCGGACATCGTGGACTATGTTTTAAAAAAACAATTTAAAAAAAAATCACACCTGATACATTTTGAGCAACTAGATTGGGCCAGAGATTTTCACCATTTCGATATCAAGACGTCAAAAAATATCTGTGATTTGATAGCCGAAAATATTTAAACCAATTTTTTCGAATCTTATTGACAACTTACCTAAATATCCTGTATAATATCTACTAGGAAGGTAATAAAGTTATGGGAAACAAAGCAGGAAAAATTTGGGGGGAGACGGAACTGATCCTCGCAAACAATTCACTTGAGTTCCACAGGATAGATTACAAGGCGGGCGGTGTGTGTAGCAAACACAAGCACGAATGGAAGTGGAATGGTTTCTACGTGGTGTCTGGCAAGATGAAAATCAGTGTCTGGGCTACGGACTATGATTTAGTTGACGAGACTATTTTGAATCCGGGAGACTTCACTGCTGTTAAACCGGGACTATACCACACGTTTGAAGGTTTGGAAGACGGAGTTGCATTTGAACTGTACTGGGCGAACTTCTCACACAATGATATTGTTAGGGAGAACACCGGATACATGAAAGAACCAGACGACAAGGTCGTAAGGTTAGATAAAAACAAAAAGAAATAGCATGATCCCAATCAAAGGGTACGCAACTTTTGATCCATTGAAGCATTGTTGGATAGGATCTGGATTCAAGACAGAATGGTTCCAGGATCTTCCAATTTATAAAAATAACAAAATCATGGATCCTTTAAAGCGCATAGCAGAAGAGACAGAAGAAGACTACCAAACACTCGAAAAAATATTGAACGACGTAGGAGTACAAACCTACAGGAGTTTCCTCAACATGGACAAAGTGAAAAGTCTTAAAAACATATTCAGACCACCAGTCAATCCAAGGGATAATTTTGCAGTGATAGGTGAGAAACTGTACGGGGGCAGGTATGGTGGATACACCGACCAGAACGGCTATGAGGACGTGTTGAATATGATCGACCCAAAAAATATAATGCTAGAGACCGCAACAGGTACAGACATTTCTACAGCAACAATTTGCAGGGTTGGAAAAGACATTTGGTGGGACTACATTGAGGATTCCCCAAAGGATGTGATACAGAAATACAAAAAAATATGGGAAGATCAAGGATTCAGAGTACACACATCAACTAGGGGATATCACTTTGATGGAGCCTTCTGTGTGGTCAAACCTGGTTGTATCGTATCGCTTTACGATGTGCAAGATTACCAAACAGAATTTCCAGGATGGGACGTATTATATCTACCTGATCAGTCATGGGGCAAAGTTAATCCTTTCCTAAAAATGAAAGATAAAGTTGGCGGAAAATGGTGGCTCAAAGGTGAGGAGCACAACGATCAATTGATCGAGTTCGTTAACACCTGGCTTAACGACTGGGTTGGTTATGTCGAAGAAACAGTGTTTGACGTCAACATGCTTTCCATTGACCAAAACACTATCATATGTAACAACTATAATAAGGAAGTATTTGCTCATTTCAAAAAGCACAAGGTCGAGCCTATCGTTTTCAACTTCAGACATAGGTATTTCTGGGACGGTGGAATACACTGCATCACGCAGGACCTATACAGAGAAGGCACACAGGAGGATTATTTTGGATAATAAAATACCTATCAAAGGATACGCAACTTTTGATCCATTGAAGCATTGTTGGATAGGATCTGGATTCAAGACCGAGTGGTTTTCAGATCTTGACATCTACAAAAACGATAAGATAATGGATCCCATTAAAAAAATTGCAGAAGAGACAGAAGAAGACTACCAAACATTGGAAAAAATTCTCAAAGATGCCAACGTTAAAACATATCGCAGTTGGTTAGATATAGATAAAGTAGGTTCTCTTAAAAATATATTTCGTCCACCAGTAAACCCTAGAGATCATTTTGCTGTGATAGGTGAAAAAATTTATGCCGTGCCAGGAGGATTTCCCGGATATGCCGATGTGCTTAAACAAATAGATAGGAAAAACTTAGAAATTGTTAATGCCACGGGTGTAGTTGCCACTTGCAATATATGTAGGGTAGGAAAGGATCTTTATTGGGACTATGATATAGCAGGTAACTCTCATGAAATAGTTGATAGTATGACAAAGAAATGGCAGGGCGAAGGATTCAGGGTACACACTTCCAACAGGGGATACCATTCAGACGGTGCTTTCTGTGTTGTCAAACCAGGATGTATAGTTTCACTCAATGCAGTTCAAAATTACAAAGATGAATTTCCAGGATGGGAGGTTTGCTATGTGCCAGACCAAAGTTGGGATAAGGTTAAACCTTTCCTAAAAATAAAAGACAAAGTAGGTGGACGTTGGTGGTTGAAGGGAGAAGAACACAACGATCAACTGATCGAATTCGTAAACACTTGGTTGACGGATTGGGTTGGTTATGTCGAAGAAACAGTGTTTGACGTCAACATGCTTTCCATTGACCAAAACACAATAATATGCAATAATTACAACAAGGAAGTTTTTGATCATTTCAAGAAGCACAAAGTTGAGCCTATCGTTTTCAACTTTAGGCATAGGTATTTCTGGGATGGCGGAGTACACTGCATAACACAGGATTTGTACAGAGAAGGAACACAGGAGGATTACTTTGGCTAACATATACACAATATACGCTGACCACAAGGAAAACATCTCGGCACACGAATTCGTTGCCAAAATGAAATTGTTTCTTGATAAACTTGTGGAACACAACAAAATGATAACATACAGGATCACTAGGATGAAGTTGGGTTTCAGATCAATGGACTTGCCAGAATTTCGGATAGACATGGAGTTTAAATCAATGCAACAACTTGATGACGCAATGGATATTACCATATCAGATAAAGGTGTAGACAAAACACACGTTGGATTTAACCTATATGTTGACACAGACACGATACAACACTTTCTTTACAGAGATTTTCCAGATGATCTAAATAAACCAAAGTTGACAGAAACTAACAAACAGTTTACAATTAAAGAAGTAGTCGAAGCAACAAAAAGGGTAGATCCGGAAATATGGAAGTAGAAAGAAAATATTACTATTCAGAGATATTCCACAGCATACAAGGTGAGGGGCACTACACAGGCACACCAACGGCCTGGATAAGATTCTTCCTGTGTAACCTACAGTGTAATGGCTTTGGACAAAAGGATCCAACTGATCCAACTACCTATGAATTGCCGTTCCAAGACTTCGACGTGGATAGTGTGAAAAGGGTTGAGGACTTGCCAGTATGGGAGAAAGGCTGTGATTCGAGTTACACATGGGCAAAAAAATTCAAGAAGTTGATGGGATACGAAACGCCCACGGTACTTGCAGACAAGATAGTGAACATACTAAAAACTGACACTAATCAAAACGGTCTATTCCTACATCCTAATTCAAGACAACACCAGCACCTGTGTTTCACTGGCGGTGAACCGTTGATGGTCACAGGTCAGGCCGCAAGTATGGGAATATACAAGTCACTAGAACAGAGAGCAAACTTGCCAAGTTCAATGACATTTGAAACCAATGGCACACAGAAACTAACCGAGCCATTCAAACAATGGATAAAGGACATACCCGAGGAGATATTCTTCAGTGTGAGTCCCAAACTGTTCACTGTGTCTGGCGAGAAAACTGAGAAGGCAATTAAACCCGAGAACGTGAAGGAGTACGCAGAGTGTAGCAATAGGGGACAACTGAAGTTCGTTGTGGGTGCTAGTCGGAGAGAATGGGAAGAACTTGAGAACACAGTCAGGAAATTCAGAGAGGCAGGCATAGACTGGCCTGTTTGGATCATGCCAACAGGAGCACGGGAAGAAGAACAAACAACCACAGCAGGACAGGTGGCGGAAGAAGCCTTCAAGAGAGGATACAATGTGTCTGCAAGGGTACACGTTTACTTGTTTGGTAATGCGATTGGAACATAACACTAGACTAATTACTATAAAGAAAGTATAATAATTCTATGAAGGTAAAGAAAACAGCAAAAAGCACACTAAAGAAAAAGACAACTAAAAAATCTAAGAAGAGCGAAGAACCAGTGGTCAAGGTGTTGAACTTGAACGTCAATCCCGAGAATCCAAGAAACGGTTTCTTTGAACTAGACTGGAATGACGAGTTCGTAAACATGTTACAACAATCTGGGTATCAGGGGTCTTCAGAAGAAGAAATTGTTGACAGATGGTTCCAAACACTTTGTAGGACTATAGGCAATGAGCAAGGCATAGACGTTACTGGGTCTGGTTATGTACAGATAAACAGACGAGACGACGGCAAAACCGAAGTATCATAAAGTGGATGCGAAAGTCTATATCTTTAATTCTCCTGGATGTCATGGACATTTTCTCACTTATCTAATCGAGAAACTTAGTACCAAAACTCCGGAACTAGAACGATTGCCATTTAATCATTTAGGCAACTCCCACTTAAAATTAAATTATTCTGGGTATGCGGAATTTGTTGATGCTCTTGAACATCATGAATATTCGTTATCAAATAAAAATATAATTAAACTCGTATTTTCTAATGATATATTGTACTACGAAAGGGTGGCAATGAATAGGGCGGCCGATTCGGACAGAAACATGTATCACATGAACGAAGATATATCATTTTTGAAAAATTATAACTTAGGATTTTATAATAAAATACAAAGCCTTTACAAAGTCAATAAAGATCACATTCCGAAATGGATGTTTCGTGATGCATTCAAAATAGGATTTTTAGACTGGAACAATCAAGGGAGTGTAGTTTATGATAAGAATCAAATTATTTGGATGAACGAAAACTTCAAAACAAATAAAATACATTACACCCAGGTAAATGTTTTTTTCACTTATGAAACTTTGAAAAAAGAATTAGAAGATATAAACAAAAAATTCGATCTGGCGCTAGATTTAACCGATCTAGAAATGATTTATCACGAATTCTCCAAAAGAAATAAAATATTACAAACACATGGATACACCGAAACTGTTTTAAGTGCAATTAAAAATAACAAGGATATTGAGATTCCTGAGTTAGACATAATACAACAAGCATACATTTATGCCCACCTTGAAAAATCATATAGATTTATAACAATGCCTATGACTGACTATTTTTTTAAGACTACTGGAGAAATATTAGATTTAGTACATTTTTATCCAGAACATTATAAGGCAATGAATCCAAATTTACCAACATTTAACAATATACCGAATCCGTTTTTTCTACATAGACAAAATACAAAATAACTGTTATAATACTTTAATATGACACATATTTTAGTAGATACCGCAAACACATTCTTCCGTGCAAGGCACGTTATCAGAGGTGACACTTCCGAGAAGGTGGGAATGGCCATCCACATCATGATGAATTCAATTAAGAAAGCATGGCAAGACTTTGAAGGTACGCATGTTGTTTTCTGTCTGGAAGGTCGTAGTTGGCGTAAGGATCACTATGCACCCTACAAGAGAAACAGGAAAGAAACCATAGAAGCCATGTCAGAAAAAGAGAAGGAAGAGAACGAGGTGTTCTGGGAAGTATACGACGATTTTTGTGATTTCATAAAGACAAAAACTAACGCCACAGTTTTAAGAAACGCACGGACAGAAGCAGATGACCTTATAGCCAGATGGATTGACAAACACCCCGATCAAAAACACGTGATCATCAGCACAGACAAGGACCTAAACCAACTCGTTACGCCAAACGTAAAACAATACAACGGTGTGACCGAAGTCACACTCACCAACCAAGGTTGGTTTGACGCGAAAGGCAATCCAGTAATAGATAAAAAATTGAAAGCACCAAAACCTGCACCAGACACAGAGTGGATTATTTTTGAAAAAGCCATGAGGGGTGACCCGTCTGATAACATCTTTTCAGCATATCCCGGTGTGCGTACCAAAGGCACAAAAAACAAAATTGGTTTACAAGAAGCATATGCGGACCGTAAAGAAAAAGGATACACATGGAATAACTTGATGTTGAGCAAATGGGTTGACCACGAAGGCAATGAACACAGAGTACTAGAAGACTATGAAAGGAACAAATTGCTAGTTGATCTACACGCACAACCCGAAGCCATAGTAGAAGAGCTAGATCAAACGATAGATCAAGCAAAGGCCGAGAACAAAAGTGTGGACCAAGTTGGAATCAGATTCATGAGGTTCTGTGCCAAGTACGATTTAAATAGGATTAGTGAGCAGGCGCAACTGTATGTTGAGCCTTTTAATGCGAGGTTAGTATCATGACAGTACGTGCGAAGACCCTAGTCAAAGACAAGTTTTGGATAGTCGAGCAAAACGGCCAGAAGTTGGGCACCCTACAGAAACAAGCGGACAACGGGTGGATATTCCTCAGCAAACAGGACAAGCGTCAAGTGTTCCACACGCAGGAGAGCCTGTTCACAAAGTTTGGGTTTGGTATATTTGATGAATCTAACACGCATAAACCCGAGGAAGAGTTACAGACAGACAACTATGACGTGCATGGTTACCCTTGTAGCCAACATCCTTACAATCCCATGTTCGACGTGCAGAAGCAGTTGCCAGTGTACACAAAAACACCCAAATCAAAAAGTCAATTCTGCGCTGGTTACTACATCATATGTTTTGAGAAGGGATGGCGTAAGGCATATTGTCCCAAAATGATCACACTGTCAAGGTACGAATACAAAGGTCCAATGAAAACCAAACTAGAAATGCAACAGGTATTGAACAATGCAGTCAAAGAATTCCAAGATACAAACAAGACCAATTGAAGATCTCATAGGTAGGATCAGAACACTACGACAGAAAGGTGAACGTCAGATAGTGATCCCTGCCAAGGAAGCGGACCAGTTGGCCGACAGCCTAACACAGGTTATGACCCGTATGGTCACCATACAGGAAGAGATAATAGAGGCGCTCAAAACCGCCAGAGAGGCCCAGACCATAGACATAGAGATGGACGGCGGCAATTTCAAGTCTAAATAACACACCTCAAATTTTTGGTAAATATAGTTGTAGGAGAATCTCACGAATGAGCAGACCAAAACCCACGGTGTTATTACAACACAGCAACAAAGCCACCTTCAAGATGGACGAGGTCCTAGCGGCCGAGGGCATCTGGGCGGTTTTCTATGATGGTAAGCCAATAAACTTGAAATCATCCAGTTTGGTGGCCAACTATCCCGGACCAAAATACAAGAAGGTTTCATTCTCCAACCCTGGACACGCGGAGAACCTGGCCAAGAAGTTGAACGCACAACACAACACAGACAAGTTTGGTGTTTACCTTTTGAAAACAGGCGAAAAATTCAAGCGATAAATACCACTCACAAATGTCTATTCATAATAAAATCAAAGAGGCTCGCCACGTTTGGGCATTTGGTTGTAGTTTTACAAGTTATTGGTGGAAGACTTGGGCAGATATCATCAGAGACAAATATGGAAAACTTTCCAACTGTGGCAAGATCGGTGCTGGTAACCAATTCATATTCCATAGAATCATGGAAGAATACACCAGCGGACAAATACATGCAGACGATCTAATAATGATATGTTGGAGTGGTCATTATCGTAAGGACAATAAATTCAAAAGAAAATGGTACACCTCTGGAAACATATTAAACCAAGACTATTGGCCAAAAGATTTTGCGGAAAACTATTGTGATCCAGAATTTTTCCTGGAAAGAGACCTATACTATGCGTTCGTGATCAATGAAATTTTTAAAGACAGGGTAATTAATTTTTCCATGGGAGATATCCAAATTGTTGACCAATACTCTGATAATAGAATACAAAATCCTATCGAAAACGCAAAGATATCCGAATTGCTAGAAAAATTTTATCCAAGTTTTTACAAGGTGCTGTGGGACAACAATATAGAAAATATCAAACACAGGAAGGATAAGCACCCTACTGAAGACGAACATAGATTATACCTAAAGAAAGTGTTTGACATATAGAAATGGACACAAAGACAGTATACACACGCACCTTCCTTGAACTGTTGGAACAACCAACCCACGACGAGAGTATAAAAACCAACTACTATGCATGGTGGCAGAATGTACGTGAGAGTTACCAAGCAAGGTCATTGCGTCTCACGAAACAAGGATTAGAAACTATAGAAAAACTTGAAATCAAAACCTATACAATCAAATTTCCTGCCAAAGTCATATACACACCTCAGACCTACCTCTGGTTAGATGAATTTGTTGACTGCCCTTACTACGTTGACAAAAAACAGATAGTGGTGACCATGGAAAAAATGGCGCTACAACTGATGCTTTTCGCGGGAGATATCACCAAGTACGGACTTGCCAGAGCGATGGGCAAGGCCGACGAACAGAAACACGAATAATGTATTTCAGATTTCTAAGCCTACTACGATAGTATTTTTTTAACACGTTGCACAAAATCAATGTTTTGGATTATTGTAGGA
>Ga0181568_10005704_pt1 | contig 10923 bp, 2 predicted proteins | sample 101ome_20_FD_133758 | JGI IMG/M metagenome (GOLD analysis project Ga0181568, IMG submission 133758) | Coastal salt marsh microbial communities from the Groves Creek Marsh, Skidaway Island, Georgia - 101404AT metaG (megahit assembly) | ecosystem: Environmental > Aquatic > Marine > Intertidal zone...
AGAAGAATGAAGAAAAATGTCTTTACGAACTAATAATCCGACTTTAGGTCAACATATTCAATGCCTTGCTAAGAAAGGTTGGCTTACAGTCGATGTAACACATATTGGTGAACCCGATAGTTATTTACTTTCTCCGTGTTGTGAGCATGGTTATCGAGCCATGTATACACCAAGACCAAAATTGGACTTTTTCAAAGCGTCTAATAACATAACAGAAGAATCTTTACAAAATAGAAGAAATGCTGCTCGTTTACTTAATATAGGAACAGATGATATTGTTTCACAAGAACAGAGAGAACTTCTCAATCAGTTGGCTGATTTTGACACTGTAAGATTAACTTCAAATTTCACTTGGCTTGATTCAGCGGGTGCAGATCAACCCGGATTTTTTACTGAGAGGCAAGTTAACGATCTTAGTGGAAGTTGGGTTTTGGTTGCAGGTGCCTCATTAGATGATACTGGGTTTCCTACAGATGCTAAAGCAAAATGGTGGGCTACTTCTCAAGGAAATGCCGCAACATTAGAGGAAGAACTTATACAAATTCCAGATGCTCCTACTAACAGAAGTCAACGGAGTTATTATGGAGATAGGGGGGCATATTTTGATGGTCTTCCTACAGTAAGCACTTTTAGAAGATGGGTATCTGGTGTCGAAGGTAGCGTAAAGGGGGCACTTGATATTGATCCTAGTGGAAGTGTTTTGGGTGAAGAATCTCTTTTACCAAATCCGTTCATGGGAAATGAATCAAGTGATCCATATCGCGGATTTAGACCAGAAGAAATTTACTGGGTTCTTTATGGGGAAAGATCATTTGAGGGAATTGTGATATGTAATGATTCACAAGGAAATTTTTCTGCTCTTCACAGAACTCATGGATCTGGGGCAAATTGGTCAGGAAGCACTTTAATTGATCCTTTGGCACTAAATCTTATTACGCCTAATGCTACAGCAGAAGGTGGATACAAAGCAAAGGTTATATTTTATGGTGGTGACGTTATAGGAGCTTCTGGAACAAGTGTTGTTGATTCAAGTGGAAACATCACTGGATGTACGATGGATGATCCCGGTGCCACTGTCATTACAAATACGGAAAATTCTTCTGTAGAGGCTCCTAAAGTTACAATAGATATGCCACTACATTATCAAGGATTTGATGCCAAGGCAGTAGTTTCAACCGATCCGCAAGAAATTAAAAGTGTTCTAGGCGATCAGCTTTTTAGAAGCAAAAATGCTATTTTAGCAGAGCTTTGTGATGGTTATGCTGACCCTATCGCACAAACTTTTATGGTTTCAAAAGATATTCATCCAGATGGTGTGTTTGTTCCAAGTATTGACCTTTGTTTTGCCACAAAGCCAAATTATGGAATTTATGAATCTGTTGTTGTTGAGATTAGACCAACAGTAAATGGTCATCCTGATTCCGAAAAAATAATTGCTAAAAAAACATTATTACCACACAAAGTAAATGTTGCTTCAGGAAGATCGCAAAACGACACATCCCTTAATCCTTGGGACGATCCGATAGCATTGTATGATGGTACAACTAGGTCAAATTATTATCCTTCATTTAGTGATATTGATTCTTATACAAGAGTTGAATTTGATTTTCCGGTATATCTCTCTCCGGCAGAATACGCCATTGTGATTCATTCTAATGACAGTAATTACCGATGCTGGATTTCCGATATTTCTGAAAGGGCAGTCAATTCTAATGAATCGCTCGCTGATTATGGAACAACGGATTATCCAGATTTACAAACTACCTCAAACATTCAACAATATGGTGGTGTGTTCTTTAGATCGTCTAATGGAAGAACGTGGCAAGCAAATCACAATCAAGATTTAATGTTTAGGATAAATAAGTGTGATTTTGGTGGAAGTGTTGCTTCTCCAAAAACGGCAACGGTTACTTTGGGTGGATCAAAAGTTTCAGAAAGTTTCAAATATGATAGGATAGATTTAAAAGTAGAATCTATTTTTAATCCAAATCCAAATTCCACAGAAGTAAATGCGACACTCAAAACCAGAAAGGAAGCCGATTCTGCGGTTTCAACTCTTTCTGGAATTAGTGGAAACTTAATTAGGCAAAGAACAGATAATAAAATTAGAGATTTGTCTGAAAGAATGGGATATACCGCATCCTTACCTGCGAAAAATTCTGATATTCAAATTGATTACACGTTAACTACTCGAAATCCAGATGTTTCCCCAATCATAGATACTAGAAATATTTACGCAATTCCATATACAAACCAAATTAATTCTGGGGAAATTACTTTAGATAGTATAAAAATACTTTCTAAGGGGTCTGGTTATGTGGCAGGATCGGATCGCTTTACTATAACTGGTGGAGGAAGCACATCTGATTCAGTGGTTGAGGTAGCAGCAGTTGATGGTAGTGGTGGAATAACATCTCTTAGTATTGTTGATGCTCGTTCTGGATTTTATAAATTTCAGAATTCAAATGGAACAGATAAGATAACAGTTACACATACGACAATTAGCGGTGGAAGTCCCACCGGAGCAACATTCCAAGTTCTTTCTGAAGAAGGGTTTGATGGCGGAAATAGTCGAATGCGTTATGTTACCAAAAAGATTGATTTGGCACCCGGAATGGAAGCCCGCGCATTAAAGGTTTTCTTGTCCGCAAAAGAACCTTTTGGGTCTAACATATATGTATATTATAAAGTTCGATCGAGGGAGGATTCTGAAATTATGGGTTTGAAAAAGTGGAAATTGATGGAACGAACATCTCCAGATCAAGACTTCTTTTCTCCAAGTGTTTCTCCGATTGCTGGATCTTTAGGCGACTCTGTTATAGAATATGAATTTAATACAGATCCAATTATTTCATACGTTGATGGAGATAACAACACACACGACACTTTTGGTTCGTTTGCGATCAAGATTGTGGGGCAAGCTAGTAATCCAGCACAACCCCCTGTAATTAGTGATTTGAGAGCTGTTGCTGTATATTAATTTATGAGTGAAGAAAAATATCAAAAAACAGAAAATCCAAACTTTGTTAAGGACATCAATACAGGAGCATTGGTGTCCACAGACCTTGTTGCATTTAAAAAATATAAAAATCAACGTAAGCAATTTGAAGAGTCAAAAAGTCAAATAAACGAACTAAATACTATTAGGTCTGAAGTCTCCACTCTAAAAGAACAGATGTCGGAGATCAAGGAAATGTTGCAACAGATTTTGAATTCATAGGACGTTTTAATTAATGCCTAAGTTTGACTCACCGATAAAAGTATCCTCCATCAGAAATCTTGGAAACAATGCTCTTCTGCATTTGGGTGTAGATAATCGTGTTGGTATCGGTACAGAAAACCCAGAGTCTAAACTTCATGTTAACGGTGCTATAACAGCGACCGGACTTATAGTTCCGGCTTCGGTTCTTTCTACCCAAGGAGATTCTGCTGAAATTTTTGGGTTTACTCCCAATATGGATTCTTGGTATATCGACGAATCTGGCAGAAATATTGTAACTGGATATGTTCAAACTAGCGGTTCGGGTAGGGTTTCGCAATCTGAAGATGCTCAACTTGGTCAATATAGCGCAGAATTTGTTGGAACAGGTGAAGGTTCAGCAGATGATGTTATATGGAGTAGAGAGGTTGTTTTTGATTCGCCTCTTTATGCGAATATTTTTGTTCAGGGAACAATGTCATATAAGTTTGACGAGTTTGTTTCTGGAACACCCGGAATGGCTGTCACATTAACACACAGAGAAAAAGCAAATTCTGAATACTTTTCAATTGATAGTAATGGAAATTATAGATGGAAATCCGAATCGTCTAATACATTTATTATTCCAGTTTCAGATTCATCGCGAGAAATTTCTGGCATAGGAAAATTTACAACTGGTGCTTGGAGAGCATTTACACCGGGTAATAGAGAGATTACAAAATTAAAAATTGAAATTATTTCATCTGGACCAGTCATATACAGTACGGATACAGATGGTGTTCAAAATGATGGTGGTTCTGGAGACGATTCTTTTATTGGTGGTGGGACCAATTATAATTGGAATCTTGATGGGTTCTCCTTCCAATTTATGCATCCTGATCTTCGTGTTGACCAACAGGGAAGAATCACTGGTGCGTTGATCGCCGCTGCCACCATTGAAGACCTTCACATCAAGGATATGATTTCGTCCACATCATCTTTGATATTAGATAATCCTACCACAAGATCACCCGGTGATCCTGCTCCGAAAGGAACGGGTCAATATATCCAAGGTCTTGTTGCCAATTCAAGTTACGCAAAGGGTTGGAGTATTGATAAGACGGGTGGAATCAAAGCAACCGACTTAGAAATTTATGGTCCAGACGGAACTATTTTTATTGATGCTCGCGGAGGCGATAGTGGAACAAATCCGTTTGAAAGATGGACTGGGCGATCATTAAGTGATTTAGATCAAAATGCTTTTGACTATCTTTATGGATTGGACTTTCAGGAAACCAATCGTTCAAATGTAGCTTTCAAGGCTGCTCATATTGCCACAAAACCAGATGGAATCGTCGCAAATGTTTCGTCATTATACATCGCAAACATCGCATCATATACATCAGGTTCATTTACTCAACTTGCGAACGGAACAATTAATTTCAACGGTCTTAGCTATGATGCTCCTGTTGGCTCGATCTACACAGGCAATAAAAATATTGTCAAGAATCTTCAAGACGCATACATTCTATTTTTGTCGAATACTCAAAAGTGGTCAACAACAACAGGAACATATGTAGATTATCATGCCAGCGATCTTCTTGGTGATTTTGGTCTTTATGTAATTGGTAGACCTACTGTTGGTGGATGGGTATATCATCCACATGCCAATGATACATGGTATTCGATTGATTCTGTTCAGAATGGTGAAGCTCTTCACGAGAAAGACTTTATTACAATCGGTAAGATTGGTACAACTTCAGCCGGGCATATCAACCAGAGTTTGACTTCGATCAACCCACCAACAAGTTTGGATGCGATTGTTGCTCCCGAAAGTCTTAGCACGGCACCGCCCATCGGAATTACTGCTGGTGGTATTTTGTTTGCCGACATTCATATCAATCAATACAACCACACAGCAAACAACGGTGAGATTCAACTAACAAATCGAAGAAACACTCCCAATACACGATTTACGTTTATTCACCCCGGAACAAGTGACCCGAACGATAGTACGGTACACACGGTAAATGGCGCACATGGTATTTTGACCAGCCATGAACATTTCCCCGGATCACGATACATCACATTCATTGGAACTGATAAAACAAGATTTCCTGATCTTGTGGAAGGACATTCACCAGACTTCGTTGCGGCATATCCGATTGGAAGTCGATGGTTCTATGACGTAGATGAAGGAAACTCTTTAGAGTTCACTCCTTCTGATAAAGACTGTATCGTTGCTCGTGTTGATTCAAATGGAGTTTCCTTTGCTTCCGGTGATGGTTCTACTGGAATCACTAATCTCTATCGTTATGCCGAACGTGAAGCTGTAACCTCTGAAGGCGCTCCTATCTCTGATATGATTATTGATCCGCCGAGCGGAATGACGGTTGGTGGTGTTGTCTTTGCCGAGATGACGATCAATAAAGAGTTTGAATCCACTACCAACACGTTCACAGCAAATGATGGTTTTGTTTCACTTACGAATCCGGTGAACAATCCAAGAAACCAGTTCTTTGTTGCTCACCCAGAAAACCGATATTATTTTTGGCAAACTTCAAATGTAGCAAGAGGTGTTGCTACCAGCCTAAGACCTGATGCCGACGTAACAGGCACACGACACATTGCGTTTGTTGGTCACGACTCATCTCGATTCGTTTCTCTTTCAGCATACGAAAATGTTTCCAATGACTTCATCGCAGTCTCAAAATATGACAGCCAAGGAAATCCACATCCAGACGGAAAATGGTACTACGATCCCGGCACAGGTATTTCTGATACCTATACATTCACCGTAGACGCAAACGACTTCATCGTTGCCACTCTTTCATCGTTCAATCCAGAAACACAAGGCATCGACCAACTCACCAGATGGGCAGCAAGAGAAGGTGTTGTTTATATCAATGGTGAACCAACAACAGTAGATAGTATCAAAAATGAGCTTGATGGTCGGATTGAAACTGCTCAACAAGCTGCTACCGATGCCGGCTTGGCTGCCTCCGCCGCCCAGACTGATGCTACTAATGCTAAAAATGATGCTCTTGAAGCACTTGGTTTGCTTGATGGTGCTATTACATTATATCTGAAAGAAGAGGGTTCTACAGAACCCGGAACAGGTGGTGTTTTATTCTTAGAAAATAGCCATACCCCCGGTAATCCCCATGAGGTATTTGACTATGGCGACCTTTGGATCAACGTAAGCACCTACAATCGCGCGCTTGATGGTAGTTGGGATGCCAATGCGATTTTCCGATTCCAAAATGCCACGGGTGGGTTTACTGATGTAACTGGAGATAACGGTCTTTCTTGGAGACATGATCCAACAAACCCACAAGGGTTGGCATATCTTCAGACTTTACGAAACCGAGAAATAACTGATAGGCGTGCTAATTTTTATTACAGCTCTAGTTTTGGTGGTGGAACATACGGTCCAAATGTGGCACTCATTACGACAACTGGTCCAGATGTAAAAACTGAAAGGCAACTAAAAAACTTCAATCCAGATGGTGATCTTTGGTATGACCAAACACCCGGAAACGAAAACCATCCATACGTCTATAGAACAAATACATCGTTTAGTGAATCCACTCCACTCCAATGGGGTTATCCTCTTGGCATTGGCACCACTGGTGAGTGGGCACAAACAGTTCATTCAGGTACGGGAACATTTAATGCTAGTTCCTCACCGACAGGTTGGTATAATCTTCAAGATACCGCTTTTGCTGGTGCGGTTGATAGCACAGCCCGAGATAACGCTGCTCAGGCACTCGCGGAGGCTGCCGCCGCTCAGGCGGCTGCTGATCGAGAGATTCTTGCGTTCTTTGAACCGTCTACTAAAAGTCCAATACCAACCGCATCAGGTAATGGTGATGTTTGGATTCACACTGATAATGCCATTGATTCAACGGGAACAAAGAATACGGGTGCGATTTTTGTAGCAAACTCTACATCACCCGGCGATTACAATCCCGGCGCACCGGGTCCATATTGGTGGCAGGCACCTAACAATGCCATTGGTCTGATGTATCTCGAAAGTTATTCTGCTGGTGTGAGTGGTGAGTTCCAACGTGGAACAAACTTGATGCCTCGTGGATACTCTCTGTTTGATTCACCGTTGACTGATTATAAAATATTCACCACTGATCCCGGTGATGGAATGACGGAAAGTCTTCCTATTTATATTACAGCAACGGGGAACGTAGCAATTGATAGAACAGGTGGAGCAAACGCATATATCGGTTCTTCTAGTTTAAGATTTGATACTAGAGCCGGTTCACAATATGTATTTTTTGGAAGAAGTGATACTCAAAGTGAATCCGAACAAGAAAAAAATGTAAAATATAGAATTGATATACCCAAAGCAAAGAAGTTTATATTTTCATTTTATATAAAGAGTGATGCTACTGCCACACCCTCTTTAGTTACTTATTTTTCAAATACTACTCACGACGATGCTGGAGCTGAAGTATTAACACTCTCCCCATTATCCCCTTCTGGTTGGCAAAGAACTGAGAAAGTTATTGACTTAACTTCCGGTGATACGGCACTTTTTGGATCGTATGCTGGACCAAAGACTGAAATTACTTCATTGAGTTTTCGGTTACAGTTGTCCAGCGCAGCCAACACTTTCATCGACGCAATCCAACTTGAAGAAGTTCCAAACACAGTCTTCACCGCATCACAATTCAAAGAGCCATCCGACGCAAGTTCCATCGTGTTTGGTCGAGAGATCACAGACGGAAAGATTGTCACACACTATGGTCCTCATTATGGCGATGGAAATCCTTGGTATGGTCCCATTCCCAACACCACACCAACAGGTTATCCAAATCCAGAACCACATGGCGACTTCTGGGTCAATACTTCCAATAACAACATTCTTTTCCGTTATCATCAAGACGGAACTGACATCTCAACTCAAACCGTTTTCTGGTCAACATCTACAATCTATGGTTCGGGTTGGTATACAACAGAAGACCTAAGAACATCAAATGCTCTCACTACATCCTATCAAGCACTTGCCAATGCTGCCACGGCACAAGAGGCTGCTGACCGAGAGATTCTGGCATACTTTGAAACCGAAGCTCCAGCGGCTTCTGGTTTCGGTGATATTTGGATTGACATTGATAAGTATGCCACACTGAACACTTCTGCGATTTATGTTGCGAATACACAAGATGATGGAATTGCGGCTGGCGATTTTTTCTGGCATTCCGCACCTAACAACGCAGTCGGTCAGGTCTATCTCAATGCCTATCTCGCACAGAGGAAGGCAGATCGCGGCGAGTCTCTGATTCTTAGTGTCAGTGAAAGTGGTGATCTTCCCTTCCCGGTATATCCAGACGATCAAGGTATCTTTGTGGGTGCCACAGGAAATCTGGTATTCTATAAGAACAGTCAAACAGAATATGTTGAAGATGAGACAGATGGTGATTCTAAGAACACGGTGTTTGTTTCTAATCGTGGTGGCATTGATCTGGTTGGTCCCAGAGGAAATATTTACTATCCCAACTCGGGTGATTTTGGTATCAAAGATGAGGGCTATGTAAGAATCCCCGCAGCAATGACCACAGTTACAAACAGCACGTTCTCTTCGATATATCTCATGTATACAAACATGAATGCGGTCGCTCGTTTTGAACTAACAGGAAGTCCATTTGGAACTCATAATCATATCATTCCGGTACGATGGAATGAAACTACATGGCAAACATTTGACCTTGTTGGAACTACAACAGATTTCACTCCTGATGCCGCAAATGGTGACTTCCTTGTTGCCAAACTCAACAGAGAGTATGCGTATCCAGAAGGTCTTGAGAGCATTGACCGATGGGTGTTCAAGACTCTTCCAACACAAACGCAAGCCTTTGGTGATGGAAAGATCGTTACACATTTCAGCCCACACTTTCCAATCGGCAATGGTCCGGGTAGCGGAACACATGGTCCAAGAGCAAACCTGACGCCCACAGGGTTATATAATCCTGAACCTGATGGTGACTTCTGGGTCAATACCTCAAATAATAATTTGATTTTCCGTTATTATGCAAATGATAAAAACAACTGGGCACAAACAGCTTTTCATGCTCCACGAAAACCGGAAGATACCGGCGATCAGTCTGGTTGGTATTCTACGGAAGATTTGAGAACCGCTGAGATAGAACGTGTTGCGGCGAATACTGAAATTTGGTTGCGCTCAGTTGACGGTAATGTATATACATTAAATGCCGCCAGCGCGAACGCTCAGTTGTTTATCAACTTTGCATTTGCTAATCTTAATTTCATAAATGGTGTTGCTTATGGTGCTGAACGTGCTGCTCAATTAGCGCAAGCCGCAGCGGATCACGAGATTATTGCTTTCTTTGAACCATATGCTTCAACTGGTCCAGAGGCAACAGGAAATGGTGATGTCTGGATTCAGACTGATAATCTAATCAAGTCTGACGGAACTTTGAACGCTGCTGCGATTTATGCTGCTAATACTTTTGATTCTGTTTATGGGATACAAGAGAGTGGAGTGGGAGATCACTGGTGGTACTCGTCACCCGAGAATGCCATTGGTCTGATGTATGCCAAGAGTTATGCTGCGGGTATTGGTGGAGGATTCCAACGTAGTCCTAATCTGATGCCTCGCGGTTATTCGATGTTTGACGCTCCAGAAAATGATTATGCGTTTCATCATCAAGTTGAATCAATTTCATCGCCTTATTTCATTGGATCTGGCACTTTAGATTACGTTCCATATCCAATATCAATGAATAAATTGGATCTGAATTTAGATTCCTTCGTTCTTTCTGCCACCTTTCCATATATTGCGAATGTGTCTATTGACACTTCGGGTGGTGATAATTCAGCTTTTGGAACCACGAGTCTTTTGATTAAACAAATTGGAGTTGTTAATACTGTTTATGTTGAAACTTCAACAAAACCATTAAATTCTAAAATTACGTTTGGAAACACTTCAAGTATTTCTACATTGGGAGGAACATCATCATCCGCGTCGTATAATACAAAACAAAAAATACCTATTCCAAAGAATAAGAGGTTCATATTTTCATTTTATTTCAGAAGAAAAAAGCCCGGCGGAGTTACTCCTGATCTTAGAGTGTATCCAACTTTCACTTTATATGATTCAAATGAAACTTATATATCTTCTCCTTATATAACCACTCCAAGTCCTGCTTATCAAACTATAGCTGGTTCCGTAGATAGTACGACTTGGACTCGTTTAGAGTATATTTTAGACTTAACTTCAAGTGACGCAAGTTATCTTGTTCCATCATTGACCTTCAGACACAATTCGGCTAACCCCACAGGTATGGCTGCGTTTGAGGATTTTCGTTTCGACGCATTCCAATTAGAGCAAGTTCCTGCTGAAACCGCAACAGCATCAGAGTTTGTTCCACCCGGAGAATTTCAAGCACTTGCCTTTGGAAGAACTCTTCTCGACGGAAAGATTATCACACACTACAGTAATCACTTTGTTTCTGACAGCACCTACTACGGACCAACGCCACACATAACACCACTCGGTTATCCAAATCCTGAACCTGATGGTGACTTCTGGGTTGACACCGGCAACAATAACATCATGTTCCGATACAATCAGAACACCTCTGTCAACTTTGCTCAGACAGCATACTGGTCGCCAGTTGATCCGTTTGATGTAGACAATGATCTTTCTGGTTGGTATGCGCTTGAAGATCCTCGAACGGGTAATGCTGAAGTTTGGTTGGCATCTACCG
>Ga0181568_10005705_pt1 | contig 10922 bp, 9 predicted proteins | sample 101ome_20_FD_133758 | JGI IMG/M metagenome (GOLD analysis project Ga0181568, IMG submission 133758) | Coastal salt marsh microbial communities from the Groves Creek Marsh, Skidaway Island, Georgia - 101404AT metaG (megahit assembly) | ecosystem: Environmental > Aquatic > Marine > Intertidal zone...
GCTTTATAACTTAGATCTTCAAAGACCAATAATTTTATTTACACAGCATTCAGTAACAACAGAATTTCATGAAGCTACTGATCAAATAAGACCTGCACTATTCGCTCTGAAAAAAATAGCACTTGAGGATGCGCAAATAATCATTACTTACCCAAATAATGATGCAGGCGGAAGGAAAATTATTGATACAATAAATAAATTTAAAAACTCAGAGTTTTCAGATATTAAAAATATACAAATACATTCCTCACTTGGTAGATACAATTATCATGGCATCTTAGCTCTAGCATCTAACTCTGATAATAAAATCTGTTGTGTTGGAAATTCTTCATCTGGAATAAAAGAAACCCCTGCTTTTGGTTGCCCAACAGTAAATATTGGATCGCGCCAAGAGGGTAGGTTAAGGGCTGATAACGTTATAGAGGCAGAATATGATGAAGATAGCATATGCGATGCTATCGATTTATGCTTGAATGATGAAAATTTTAGAAATATATCATTTTCTTGCGTTAATCCCTATGGTATTGGAGATGCTGGCATAAAAATTGCTAAAGTTCTAGCTGAGACAGAATTGAATCCAAAAAAATTATTAAGAAAAGAAATGATGTTATCTGGAATTGAGAAAGATGGCTGGTATCAATAAATAATATGCTGATAGATTATATAGAAAATCTGACTCATTTAAACTCACCTCTAAAAGATTGCATTGAATTGCTAAATAGGCTTGAGTTAAAGGTACTCTTTATTGTTGATGAAAATAAGAAATTAGCTGGCACAGTTACTGACGGCGATATAAGACGCGCAATATTAAATGGAAAAAAACTCTCTGACCCAATCCATAGTGCAATGAACAAGAATTTTGTAAAATATATCGAGGGCTCTGATATATCAAAAATTGAAGGAGAAATTCTTAAAGACGATCTTCAAGCTATACCTATTATTGATAATAATGGAATTATATTGGAAGTTCATGCTGCAGGAGTCCATCTCAATCAAGCCTTCAAGCAAAATACAGTTCTTTTAATGGCAGGCGGATTTGGTAAACGGTTAATGCCTTTGACGGATGATTGTCCTAAACCATTATTAAAGGTTGGAGAAAAACCAATTATACATACGATAATTGAGAATTTTATAGAGTATGGATTCCATAATTTTGTTATTTCAACTCATTATAGATCAGATATGATACAAGATTACCTTGGTAATGGTGACACTCTGAATTGTTCGATAGAGTACTTGCAGGAAGAGTCACCACTTGGGACAGCAGGCTGTCTAAGTTTATTGCATCCAAATCATATAAATCATCCTATATTTATGATGAATGCTGATATTTTAACTAAAGTTAATTTCACTCAATTATTAGATTTTCATTTAAAGGCCAAAACTTCAATTACTATGTGTGTTAGGAATTACACTCATCAAATTCCATATGGAGTTATAAGAACAAGAAATCACTTAATTGAAACCATTGATGAAAAACCAACTAGAGTTTCAAAGGTTAATGCAGGTATTTATGTTATCAATCCTGAAACTATTAAAAGTTTAACAAAGGGTGAGAATATTGATATGCCATCTCTAATAAATGCAGAACTTAAAAAAAACAATTCTTCTGTGAGTGTTTTTCCAATTCATGAATATTGGTTAGATATTGGTCAAATAGAAGACTATCAAAAAGCTCAAGTTGACTTTATATCAAACTTTACCCATGAATAAACATTCATTTATTGCATTAATTCCAGCTAGAGGTGGATCTAAAGGGTTAAAGAAAAAAAATATTTTTCCAATTCACGAAAAGCCTTTAATTTCATGGACAATCGAATCTGCTAATACGTCAAAATGTATAGATCAAACTTTTGTTAGCTCAGACGATGAGGTGATTTTAGAAATTGCTTCAAACCAGGGTGTTAATTGTATTGTCAGACCCAAAGATTTGGCTGAGGATTCATCATCCATGGAATCCGTTATCATAGATTTCATAAAACAGATTAATGACAAAGCAATTGAATTTAAGTATCTTGTTTTACTTCAACCCACTTCACCCTTACGAGATAGAAATGATATTGAAGAAGCCTGTAAAATATTTCTTCGGCTTAAAGCTGACTCTTTAATTTCAGTTACAAAAACAGACAGCTCTGTATTTAAAACATTAACATTAAATAAAGATGGTTTTTTAAAAGCTGCTTTTAAAGATAATTTCCCTAGCATGAATAGGCAAGAACTACCTACAGCCTATAAACCGAACGGAGCAATATATATAATCGACAAAGATTTGTTTGTCAATAATCCTACTTTTTTTCAAAAAAAAACAGTAATGTATGAGATGGATGCGAAAAGAAGTATTGATGTTGATTCGATTGAAGACATTCGCATTATAGAAGAACAAAATTTATTATAAAAAAAATTCAATTAATTTATGAGTAATTGTTCTATAAGGGTGTTGTTTTTGCTTTTAATCAAAGCTGAGGGTATGTAAAATACCCTAGCAATTTATAATTTAAAAAATAGTGGTAATTATCAATGACTAAAGCATTTTTTGGACTTCCTGAGCAAGTTGTTTTTTGTAAGCGATGCGTGATCTCAAATCAAAGGCCTAATTCCACAGTTGAATTTAAAAATGTTAAAGACGAAGAAAAAAGTACAATAAATTTTGATGAGGAAGGTATATGCGATGCATGTCGATACCAGGATTCTAAGGCATCAAATATTGATTGGCAAAAGCGAGAAGATGCTCTTAAAAGATTATGTGACCTTCATAGAAATAACAATGGAGACTATGATGTAATTGTTCCAGGAAGTGGAGGTAAAGATAGCGCTTATGCATCTCATGTTTTGAAATACAAATATGGAATGAATCCTCTAACTGTTACTTGGGCGCCTCATAAATATACCGAAATCGGGTGGAAAAATTTTGAAAATTGGATTCACGAGGGTGGATTAGATAATATTCTGTTTACTCCTAATGGTAAATTGCACAGGTATCTTACTAAAGAGGCTTTTATTAATTTACTTCATCCTTTCCAGCCATTTATTGTTGGTCAAAGAATTATCGGTCCAATGATGGCAGCAAAGTTTAATGTTAAGTTAGTATTTTATGGAGAAAACCAAGCTGAATATGGTAATAATGCTGATGAAAACTTCATACCTACAATGGATAGGAAATTTTTTTCAGTTAATGATCCTATGGATATTATGCTTGGCGGCAAATCCATTCGAGATATTATTAACGAAACAGACTTTAAATTAAACGACTTTAAACCATATGTTCCGCCTAATGCTGAATATTTAGAGTCAAAAGGTATTGAAGTACATTATCTTGGATATTATCTTCCATGGGACCCTCAAGAATGTTACTACTATGCAACTGAGCATACAGGATTTCAATCAAATTCAGAGAGAACTGAGGGCACTTACTCAAAGTATAGTAGCATTGATGATAAAATCGATATGTTTCATTACTTAACTACATTTATTAAATTTGGTATTGGAAGAGCTACTTATGATGCTGCTCAAGAAATCAGAAACAACAAGATTACCAGGGAAGAGGGCGTTCAATTGGTAAGAAAGTTCGATGAAGAATTCCCAAAAAAATATTTTAAGGATTTTCTAGAGTATATATCTCTTTCAGAAAGCGAATTTCATAATATTTTAGATAAGTTTAGATCACCCCATCTATGGGAAAAGATAGATGATGAATGGGAACTAAAACATGCTGTCTGGCACAATCAAGAACGACTAAAATAATTTATAAAATGCAAAATATTCGTGTAATAGCTCGATTGGATATTAAGGGACCAAATTTAATAAAAGGAATTCATCTAGAAGGTTTAAGAGTATTAGGTGACCCCCATGACTTCGCAAAGAAATACTATGAAGAGGGAATAGATGAGATTGTTTACATTGATATAGTTGCAAGTTTATACGGAAGAAGTAAGTTAACTGACATTGTTAAGAATGCAGCTAAGGATGTTTTTGTACCAATGACCGTTGGAGGAGGTATTAGAAGTGTCGAGGATGTAAGAGATTTGCTCAGAGCTGGAGCAGATAAGGTCGCTATTAGCACCGCTGCTGTTGAGAATCCAACGCTAATAAAAGATGTTTCAAGAATATTTGGGTCTCAATGTATGGTTTTATCTTTAGAAGCAAAAAAGCAATCAGATTCTTTATGGGAAGTTTATACGAATTCAGGCCGAGAACGAACTAATTTGAATGCTGTAGATTGGGCGAAGAAGGTTGAAGATCTCGGTGCGGGTGAAATACTTCTCACATCTATAGATGCAGAAGGTACTAGAAAAGGCTTTGATTTAGATTTAACAAGGGCAATAACAGATGCAGTTAATATACCTGTAATTGCATCTGGAGGTATGGGAAAATCTCAAGATTTAATTGATGTTGTTAATGAGGGCGGAGTAAAAGCTGTGGCTATGGCAGATATTCTTCATTACGAAAGAGATTCTATTTTGGGTATTAAAAATGCTATGTACGAGAACAAGATACCCGTGAGGATATCAAATGAGTAATTCAGTAACTATACTTGATTATGGTATTGGTAATATTTTGAGTGTTGCAAGAGGTTTTGAAGCTGTAGGTGCAAAAGTTAATATTACTAGTACATTAGATGGTATTCAGAATGCTCAAAGGCTAATTCTTCCTGGAGTTGGTGCTTTTGCCAGCGGCATAAACCAATTAAGAAAAAGTCACTTTGATTCTGCAATTGTTGATCTTTCCAATAATGGCGTTCCTTTGCTTGGAATCTGTTTGGGTATGCAATTTTTGATGGATTCTAGTGAAGAGTTTGGAGAAACGAATGGTTTGGGTCTTATTCCCGGTAAAGTTATTCCTATTCCTTCTAAATCTGATGATGGAAATCAATTGATTGTTCCTCACATTGGATGGAGCGGTCTTGAAATCTCTAGAGGAGAAAAAAGCTGGTCTAACACTTTACTAGAAAATACTGTACCAAAAAGCAATGTATATTTTGTGCATTCTTTTTACTCTAAGCCCATTAATGAAGATCATCTTCTAGCTCATTGTGTATATGGAGGTAATAATTTATCAGCAGTTGTATGTAAAGATAATGTTATGGGCTGTCAGTTTCATCCTGAGAAAAGCGGGACAGTTGGACTTACAATTCTTAAAACTTTCTTAACGATCTAAAAATCATAAATCATAAATCATAAATCAAAGCGAGTATTTTCTTTTGCAAATGTATAATTATATGAATATAAAGGATTTTATTGAATGGTTATAAAAGATTGGAAAAGAGTTTTTAACTCAATGAGTTATTTTCTAAAACAGATTTTTTTTAAAAAAAATTTTGATGTAGTTTTTGTATGCTCTACTTATTTCAATAGAGGAAAACATGGTGAGAATATTTTATTTAAACCAATGATTGAGTGCTGCAAAAAAAATAATTTAAATTATGTAATATTTGAGGATACATATTTTAAATCTCATATTGATTTTAAAGCAAATCAGAACTCGATTTCATTTGATTTTATATTAATTATTCAAATTATATTAAAGAAAATCTATAACTTAATATATAAGCAACCCATTTCACTAGATGAAATATATTTACAAGATTTAAAGGTTGCAAAAATTATAAGAAGATTATTTTTTAGAAAATTTAATTCAAAAATTTACATTACTCTTATATGGAACAACGTCACACTTTGGAGAGTCATAAGCCCGTCAGCAAGTGTCGTTGATTATCAGCATGGTTATATCTTCGATGGAGAAGAAGAGTTTATGAAAGACGGCCGTCCTCCAAGAGTGAAATTAGATAATAATGTTGAAGCATTAGTCCATGGACACAAGTACAAGAGTATATTAATTGATAATGATAAATCAGGTTTTTATAATGAAAATAATGTAATTACAGTTGGCTTAAAAAAACCCACATACTCTAAAAAAAATTTTTCAGCAATGAATAGAAAAATACTTTTTACTCTTCAGCTGGTTCCTGATTTTGATAAAAAAATAAATGAGCGCTATGTAAAGACCATTGAAAATCTTATTGATATTAATTCTGAATATTTGTTGTTGAATGATTATGAAATTATTTTTAAACACCATCCAAGATATGTTTCAGAAAATTGTCCAAAGATAAATATAAATCATAACTTTGTAAGCTTTGATGACAAGACACCATTATTAGAATTATTTAATAAAGTTGGGCTTCATATGACCTTTCACTCTACTTCTGCTTTTGATGCAGCTTTAATTGGATTACCAACAATATTTGTTGATATGCATGAATCATTTTCGCCTGATGAAATGTTCTTGAATCAGTATCAATATCCTTGCAATGATTTGGTTGTTAAAGATTTTAAGAACTTGAAAAGCATACTAAAAAATGTAAGAAATGAAAAAACTTATAATCATTATTGTAATGATGTGTATGAATGGTCAAAAGAGTTTTATCATGATTTTGATGAAGAGGTCTTTGAAAATTTTTTATTAGACAGAATTAATAAACATAATTAAAGAAGTAGTGAAAATTTCCATACATACAAGTAAAACAAGCGTAATCATCGCAACATTTAATGATGCTGAATATCTTAAAAGATCATTACCCTCAGCTATAAATCAAAGCTTAAAACCTTTAGAAATAATTATTATTGATGACGGGTCTGACAATGACGATGCCAAAATCATTGTAAATTCTTTTAAAAGAATTACTGATATACCTATAGTATTCAAAAAGAAATTAAATGGTGGTCCATCTAGTGCGAGAAATACTGGAATTAAATTAGCAAGGGGTGAATTTATTTTATTTATTGATTCTGATGATGAATTACTACCAAATTCTATAGAGTGGCGTCAAAAAAAATTAGAATCGCTGGGAGAGGATTATGCTTCAATTTTTTCTAGTAGAATTGAATGTATAAAAAATAAAAAAACTATTATAGAAGTACCTGAGTTTAATGGTAAGTTAAATGTTTGTCTTGTGGGTCGTAAAAATGGTATTCCTGGACAAATAACCAATTACTTGTTTAGAAAAGATATACTCGTGGAGGTTGGCGGATACAATGAATCTCTAAAATTTAATGAAGATTTTGATTTAATTCTTCGTCTGGCAAAGATTAAAATGTTTTTTGGAATAAATAAAGTTGGTTTTATCCAACATATTCGTAAAGATTCTTGGAGCAAGTCTAATCCGCATATTTCTTTTAATGGTGTTGAACAATTTCTCAATAATGCGGATCAACAGGATCTATTGCCAAAAAATGAAATTGAGCAAAGAAGAAAAGATAATAGACTATCATTGGTAAAAAAGCTTTTAATTGAAAGGGCTAGTTGGAAAGATATTGCTCCATACATAAATGAGGCATTTAAAGTAATTAAACCAAAAAACTTAAGAGAATTCATGTTGTTCTTCTTGAATAAGATTATAAACAGGCTTTAATATCTTTGATATTCAAACCTAATTATTGCGAAGGTTAAAAATGAAAGTTCTTCATATTATTACAGGATTAAATAAAGGTGGCGCTGAGACACTTTTATGTAATCTATGTGAATATGACAATCAATTTAAGCATACAATAATTTCTTTATCTGATATTCATGAGCTTGAGTTATCATTTTCTAAAAAAAATATAAAGGTATTTTCTTTAAATTTCCCAGATGGAAAGATAAAAATTTCAGGAATATCTAAACTTTACAGACTTATTAAAAAATTAAATCCAGATGTAGTACAAACTTGGATGATTCATGCTGACTTTATTGGAGGCATAGTAGCAAGGCTTGCTGGAATTAAAAATATTTTTTGGGGTGTGCATCACACCATACTTTTTTACGGAAGTGTAAAGTGGTCAACAATTTTAATTTTAAAATTAAATGCATTACTTTCACACTTAATTCCAAAAAAAATTGTTTACTGTGCAGAAAAATCAAGATCAGCACAAGAATCAATTGGATTTAAAAAGTCTAAAGGTGTTGTTATTCAAAATGGATATGATGTTCACAAATTTTCTAAAAACCCTGATTTAGGTAATAATTTTAGAGAAGAGTTGAAAATTTCAGATGATACTTTTTTCATTGGCCATGTTAGCAGATATGATCCTCTTAAAGATCAAGATACTCTTATAGAGGCCCTATATATCCTAAAAAAAAATCGCATAGACTTCACTGCAGTTCTTATTGGGAAGGATCTTGATAATAGTAATGATGATCTTGTAAGAAAGATTAAAGAAAAAGAGCTGAGTGGAAATATTCATTTGCTTGGTGTGAGAGATGACATACCTGTTATTATGAATGGAATAGACTTATTTGTACTTTCATCAATATCTGAAGCCTTTCCAAATGTTCTTAATGAAGCAATGGCTTGTGGTATACCATGTATTTCAACTAATGTTGGAGATGCTGCACTAATTCTTGAAAACACAGGATGGATAGTTCCACCAAAAAATCCAAAATTAATTTCTAATGCTATTATTGATGCCGAATCTGAATTTAGATCAAAGAATTCATTATGGCTTATAAGAAAAAATGAATGTCATAAAAGAATTAATGAAAATTTTAGTCTTCATAAAATGACAGAAAAATATAAAAAGTTATGGAGTAACAATTTATAAATGTTTTTGTATGATGTAGCAAATTTATTGCCAATATTAATAGTAATATTTATTTCTTTTAGATTTAGATATATTCCTATGTGGCTATCTTTTTTCTTGGGAGTATTTGCTTTCACACCATTCTTTGTAAATTATGTTCTTTTTGCACCTGGATACATGCCTGACCAATGGCAGTATTTTTATACCGTTCAAGAAATTCGCTCTTTCCCCCCCAATGAAATACATGAAAGCAGATCTGTTGAATTTGCAAGTTGGATGTTGTCTTTTATACCTTTACCTTATGTTGAAACAATTCGAAGCCTTGGATTCTTTAATAGATTAATAGTGACATTTTTAACTATTTGTTTGTATGCATCTAAAAATTTGCGTGGATGGCCGCTTTTATTTTTACTTTTTTATCCAAGCTTATTGCTTTATAGCTCACTTTCATTAAGAGATACTTTAGTCATGCTCTTCATGTTATTACCTATAATTTTGTTTATAGAAAATAAGAGATTACTGGCAGTAGCAATCTCTTTGCCATTATTGATTATAAAGTTTCAAAATTTTTTCTTAGTTATTGTTTTTTTTCTAGCTCATTTATATTTTTCTCGAGGCTCAATTATTTATAGATACAGGCATCTCTTTTTAATAATTTTAGTGTTAGCCATAATTCCTTTTTTGACAACAATTATAGAGATTATTGATATTGCTAGGCTTAATTTATTTGTTGAGGATGGAGGCTACAAAGGCGCTTATGTTAATATTAAAACCATCGAAGATTTTATAGTTATTGCCCTTCAATCAGCTCCATATTTTTTAATGAAACCACTACCCTGGGAAGCAGATAGTTTTTTTCTATTAGCTCAGAGTTTTGAAAATATCACAATATTGATTTTCCTATGCTATATGTTTTTTAAATCATCAAGTATTGATACAAAGATTTCTTTCAAATGGTTTGTGTATTTGGTAGCTGCCTTTAGTATTTATGGCTTAGTCGTATTCAATTTTGGAACTGCAGTTAGATATAAATTCCCCTTTATCATTGTAGTAGTAGTCGGGATGGCTTATGAATTATATCTGAAACATGGTAAGTTAATTTTAAATAAAGTTAATAAAGATTAATATTGGTGTTAAGTTTGCAAAAATCTAGAAGTGAAGTTTTTAATTTTTCAAGTTAGATAATTAAAATGTGTGGTATTGCAGGATACATAGGTGAAATAGAAAATCCATCTGATTGTTTAATTAAAATGGTGCATGCTATTAATCATCGTGGTCCAGATAGTAATGGGATATGGGCAGACCAAAAAGAAATTGGCCTTGCGCATTCTAGATTGTCCATACTAGATTTAAGCGCTGCTGGCCATCAACCAATGCATTCAGCTTCTGGCAAATATGTAATGATATTTAATGGCGAAATTTATAATCATAAATACCTTCGCACAGAACTTGAAGCAATTTCAAATAGAAATTGGGTGGGTCACTCTGATACAGAAACACTTTTGGCTTCCATTGAAGAATGGGGATTACAAAACACTTTAACAAAAGTTAAAGGAATGTTTGCAATTGCATTGTGGGATAAAAATTCTAAAAATTTATATCTTTCCTGTGACAGAATAGGAGAAAAACCACTTTATTATGGATGGGTTAATGAGCAATTTGTTTTTGCATCTGAATTAAAATCAATCAAACAGTTTCCGAAATTTAATAACCAAATTGATAGAAGCTCATTAGCAATGTTTTTGAGGTTCAATTCAATACCTGCTCCATATTCAATATATGAGAATATCTATAAATTAGAGCCAGGACAAATTGTTAAAATTCACTCAAAATCAAAGCAAATTAAGAAATATAGTTATTGGTCCATTGAAGAAGTATATAAAAAAGCCAACATGAATAAATTTACTGGCAATTCTGAGGAAGCAGTTGATAAACTTGAAAATCTTTTATCAAATGCAATTTCTTCTCAAATGCAGTCTGATGTTCCATTGGGAGCCTTTTTATCAGGAGGTGTCGACTCAAGCACAATAGTTGCTCTTATGCAGTCTTTTTCAAGTTCTAAAGTAAACACATTTACTATTGGTTTTAACTCCAAAGAGTTTGATGAGGCAAAGCATGCAGCAATGGTTGCAAAACATCTTGGCACTGATCATTATGATAAATATATTACTGATAATGATGCACTTAATGTAATACCAAATTTACCAAATATATATGATGAACCTTTTGCAGACTCTTCACAAATACCAACTTTTCTTGTTTCAGAGTTTGCTAAGCAGAAAGTAACTGTTGCTCTTTCTGGTGATGCGGGTGATGAGCTTTTTGGGGGCTATAATCGATATATGTTTAGTGAAAAAACACTTAATA
>Ga0181568_10005710_pt1 | contig 10918 bp, 10 predicted proteins | sample 101ome_20_FD_133758 | JGI IMG/M metagenome (GOLD analysis project Ga0181568, IMG submission 133758) | Coastal salt marsh microbial communities from the Groves Creek Marsh, Skidaway Island, Georgia - 101404AT metaG (megahit assembly) | ecosystem: Environmental > Aquatic > Marine > Intertidal...
GATGTGATAACTGAAATCGCTTTGGATGTTCGTCTCAGGCACGGGCGCAAGTTGAGGCTGTATTGGAACCCAAGTCAAGCCTGATGCGAGCCCACCCGGCTCCTGCGACAGGTTCGTTCACAGAGCGCGCACACACAACCGGTTGGGGTCGCCCCTCCCTCGGACACAAATTATTCTACTCTTTTCGCTTGCGTCGCTATTCCGAAACGGGATAAATACGCGCCAACGAGAGTCTTTGGACCCGAACCAACAAAATACACATCAACAAACCATGGCAGCAAAACCTCTGACAAAATCCCAAATTGCCACCGCCGTCGCTGAGACTGCCGGCATCACCAAGAAACAGGCCACCGACGCCATCGCGGCGCTTGTCGGCCTGGCTTACAAGAACGCCAAGATCGGTTTCACCGTTCCCGGCCTCGGCAAGCTCGTTCTGGTGAACCGCAAGGCTCGCATGGGTCGCAACCCGGCCACCGGCGAAAGCATCAAGATCCCGGCCAAGAAGGTCGTCAAATTCCGCCTCGCCAAGGCGTGCAAGGACGCGATCGTTCCGCCGAAGAAGTAATCGGATCCTTCCATTCAAGCGCCCTGGTTCTCCAGGGCGCTTTTTTTGTGGCCCTGTTCCGAAAGGCCGGGGTAAAGACACGAGAATGAAGATCGCCGTTGTCGGACCAGGGGCCTTGGGAAGCTACTACGGCGCCCGCCTGCTTCAACAGGGCGCCGAAGCGCATTTCCTGCTCCGTTCCGACCACGATGTCGTCAAAAATGACGGCGTGCGAATCCAGAGCCCGGACGGCGACTTTCACGTCCGTCCCCATTGCGCCCGGACTCCCGACGAGATCGGCCCCTGCGACCTCGTCCTTATCGGCCTGAAGACCACGGCCAATGACCGCTTCCCGGAACTGCTCACCCCGCTGGTCGCCCCGCACACCGCCGTGCTGAGCCTTCAGAATGGACTCGGCAGCCTGGAGCGCCTCGCCGGACACTTCAGCGAAGCCCAGCTTCTGGGCGGGCTCTGCTTCGTCTGCATCAACCGGCCCAAGCCCGGCGTCATCCATCATCAGGCCTACGGCCGGATCGTCATGGGCGAATACAACCGCTGGCCCGAACCTCGCACCCACGACCTCTGTTCCCTCTTCCGCGAAGCCGGCGTCCCCTGTGATGTCGCCGACAACCTGCGCCGCGCCCAATGGGAAAAACTGGTCTGGAACATCCCCTTCAACGGCCTCGGCGTCGCCGGCATCGTCGGCCATCAGGCCGTGATCCTGGGCGACGAATCCGCGCCCCAAATCCGAAAGCGCTGCCTGCCCACCGACGAACTGCTCGCTTCGCCGGAGTGGACGACGCTGTTGGAGGAACTCATGCGCGAGGTCATCGCCGCCGCCAACGCCCTGAACCTCGACGTCGCGGATCAAATGGCCGGCAAGATGATCCGCAATACGCGCACCATGGGAGCCTACCGCGCCTCCACGCTCATCGACTTCGAACGCGGCCTCCCTCTCGAACTCGACAGCCTCTTTCTCGAACCGCTTCAACAGGCGCTGGCCGCCGGCGTCGACACGCCCAGACTCGCGGCGCTCTGCCGCGTCCTGTCAGGACTGGAAGCCGCCCGGGCGCACGATTCCAACACGCCGCCTTGAACGGCTCATTGCCGGCTACTTCCCCCCGGCGGCCAGATCGTTGAGGAACACCATTGCATTGCCTTCGTCCAGATTGACCTCGTAGGCGCCCCGCTCCAGGACGCGCGCCGGCATCAGCCAACACACCGAATAGGTCTCCGGTGAAATCCGGGCGTAGATCCGATAATCCCCGGCCGGAACATCGTTGAAGAAGTAGCGCCCGTTCTCCCGGGTCGATGACGCTTCCCGGATGGCCAATGCCTCCAGCGACTCCTCGAAGGTCCGAAGATGCGAGTTCAACGCGCGATCGCTGCGTCGCTCGTTGAGCGACTCCCCCGGGGGGCTCTCCAGATCCCGCCGAAACTCCAGCGCCGTCAGAATGGCATCCGCATTCTGAATGGGTGTGTTGTAGAGCGATCTCGGAGCGGACAAGGAACGCCAGGTCTCCGCCGTCTCGTCGCGCAACAGAAAGACGCGCATCCGCTTGAGCAGCAACGGATCGCCGCGACGCTGCCGGATCGCCGCGGCGCCGAACACCGACGCGCGCGACTCCGCCGCGGGTTCCGGCCTCTGGGCCGGGGCTCCCTGCCCCATCTGCCGATAAAGCAGATCCAGCAATTCCAGATGGGTGTCGAGCGATTCGTTGATCCTGTCCACATCCGACGCAACGCGCCGGTCCTGATCGGCCAACGACGCGCGCAGCGCGGCGATCTCACGGTTCTGCGCCTCAATGGCGGCCTGGATCTGCGCGAGCCGGTCGTCCGCCCCGGCCGTCGCTGAGCCGCCTTCCCCCAGGGCTCCGCCGCCGCCGTCCGTTGCGCATCCGGCGCCCAGATACAACACGGCAATCGCCGCAAGATTCGCCATCACTGCCTTCATCGACGCGTTTGTCCCACAAGGCGGCAAACCCCGCAATCGATTTGAAGTCGCGGCGAAAGTGACCATTGCTTCCGAATCGGGCGCGCCCGGTGAACAACTATTGAAATTCGGGCGTTGTTTCCCATCGGAAAATCCACTAAAGAAAGCCCGGTGCAGTTGACCCGGCAGCAACAAAAGCTTCTTGTCTCCGTGGTTCTGCTCCTGTTGACCGGATTGGCCGTGAAGTCCTGGCGGACCGCCAACCCGCCGCAGTCCGGCGCGAACGCGGCCGGACAGATCAATTAGACATGCAAGCCGAGACATTTGACGAAGGCGTGGAGAAGATTCTCCTCAGCGACAAGCGATACGACCGCGAAGCGTTCCACTTCGTGCGCGAGGCGCTGGACCACACGCAAAAGGCCGTCACCCGGAAGAACAAGGGAGAACCCCGCCACGTCAGCGGCGCGGAACTTCTCGACGGCATCCGTGAGTTCGCGCTCGAGACCTACGGCCCCATGACGATGACCCTCTTCGAGGAATGGAGACTTTCCCGCTGCGAGGACTTCGGCGAGATTGTCTTCCTCATGGTCGAGCATCACCTCCTCAGCAAGACCGAAGAGGACTCCAAGGAGGACTTCAAGGCCATCTACGAATTTGAGGACGCCTTCCGCAACCCCTTCCTCCCCTCGCGCAAACTGCCGAAAAAGAAACGCTCCCGGCAGACCCCCGCCTCGAGCAGGTAACCCGGACCACGCCGTCCCGCACCTCCTTAGCCGGTCCGTCGGTCCATGAACGAATCCACGAAGACGACGCCGGCGGAAATTCCCGCCCTGCCGGCCGGGGTGTCCAAGACCGTTCTCGACAACGGCCTCACCATCATCGTCCGCGAGGACCCCAGCGCCGAGGTGGTCTCCGCCCAGGCTTGGTGCATGGCCGGCAGCATTCACGAGGGAGACCTGCTGGGGGCCGGGCTTTCCCACTGCCTGGAACACATGCTGTTCAAAGGCACCGCCACCCGTGAAGCGGGTCGCATCGATCAGGAAGTGCAGGCCGCCGGCGGCTACATGAACGCCTACACCTCCTTCGACCGCACCGTCTATTGGATCGACGCCCCCAGCTCCGGCGCAAGGATCGCCATCGACATTCTCTGCGATATCATGCAGCGCGCCTCGTTGCCCGAGGATGAACTCGCCAAGGAGAAGCAGGTCATCCTCCGCGAGATGGACATGAACCAGGACGATCCGTCCCGGCGCGCCTCCCGACGGCTGTTCGAAACCGCCTACACCCGGAGCCCCCATCGGTTCACTGTCATCGGCTACCCCGACATCTTCAACAGCATCACCCGCGAGCAATTGGTCGCCTACTACCGCGCGAAATACACTCCCGACAACGTCTTCATCGTTGTCGTCGGCAAGGTCAAGGAGCGGGAGGTCGTCGAGCAGATCTCCCAGGCCTACGCCGACTCCAAGGCGGTCCCCCGCCCGCCTGTCATCCTGCCGGTCGAACCGCTTCAGGCCGCCCCCCGGGAGGTTGTCGAGGAGGCCCCCGTGGAACTCGGGCATTTCCACTTCTGCTGGCACACTCCGGACATCCGTCATCCCGACACCCCGGCCCTCGATGTGCTCGCCACGCTGCTCGGACATGGCCGCAGTTCCCGTCTCTATCGCGAGGTGCGCCAGAAGAGCGGACTGGCCCATTCGGCCGACGCCTGGACCTACAACGTCGGCGGCGCCGGTCTCTTCGGCATGAGCGCCACCATCGACGCGGACAAGTTTGAAGCCGCGCGCGGCGCCCTGCTCCGCGAGATTGAGAAAGCGAAGACCGAACCCATCTCGGAGGAGGAGCTCGGGAAGGTGGTCAAGCAGTTCATTTCGGGAACCATCGCCAGCCGCAAGACCATGCAGGGGCAGGCCCAGGATCTCGGCGGAAACTGGATCGCCGCCCACGACCTCAATTTTTCCGAACGTCTGCTCGCAGCCGTCAAACGGGTCACTCCCGCCGATCTCCAACGCGTCGCGCGCCAGTATCTCACCCCGGAGAACCGCACCCTTTACGCGCTGCTACCGACCGGGGCGGCTCCTTCGACAACCGACAACGACGAACTGCCGCCGGCTTCTCCCGTCGAACTCGTCCGGCTCGACAGCGGTTTGAAGCTGCTGCTGAAACACGACGCGCGGCTGCCCTTCGTCCAGATTCGCGCCGCGTTCAACGGCGGCGTCCTGGCTGAACCGCCCGGCCGGTCCGGCATCACCCAACTCCTTTCCAAACTGCTGCTCCAGGGAACCGTCAACCGCACCGCGGAGGAAATCGCCGAACAAATCGAATCCATCGGCGGCGCCATCGGGGCCTCCGGCGGCGCCAACAGCCTCAGCCTCAATGTCGAGGTCCTCAACGAGGACCTTGAAACCGGCCTCGAGATCGCGGCCGACGTCCTGCTCCGGCCCGGATTCCCCGAGAACGCGCTGGAGCGCGAACGCCAGATCCAACTGGCCGGCATCCGCGCCCAGAAGGACCAGATGCTTCAGCTCGCCATCAGCGCCATGCGGCGGGAACTGTTCGGCGACGCTTCCTACGGACCCGACGCGGCGGGAACGGAGGCGACCGTCTCCGATCTCAACGCCGACCATCTCCGCGCCTACCATCGCGACCTTGTCGCCCCGGACAACTGTGTCCTGGCGATCTTCGGCGACTTCGACCGGACCCGGATTGAAAGCCTCGTCGGCGCGCATTTCTCCGGCTGGCCCGCCGAGCAATCCGACCTGCCCGAGATCCGGATTCCCGAACCCCTGACCGAACCCAGACGCGTCACTGAAACACTCGACAAGAAGCAGGCGGTGGTGGTGATCGGCTACCCGGGCTCGACCTTTGAAAGCGACGACCGTTTCGCGCTGGACCTGATCCAGGAAGCCTGCAGCGACCTCGGCTCCAGGCTGTTCATGCGCATCCGCGAAGAGCTCGGGCTTGCCTATTACGTCGGCGCCCGCCACATGCCCGGCAAGGTCCCGGGCTATTTCGCCTTCTACACCGGAACCGAACCCGCCCAGGTCGAACTCGTGGAAAAGGAACTCCTCGCCGAGGCCGCCAAACTCGCCGAAGAAGGCCTGTGCGAGGAGGAGCTCACGCGCTGCAAGGCCAAGATCGTCGGCCACAAGAAGATCGCCCGCCACGACCTGGGATCCCACGCCATGGCCGCCGCCCTGGATGAACTCTACGGGCTGGGATTCGACCGCGCCGACCTCGACGACGCGCGCTATGAGGCGGTCACGGTCGATGAAATCAAGGACGTCGCCGCCAGATACCTTTCCCCGGACAAACTCGTTGTTTCCATCGTCAAGGGCGCGGAAAAGGAGTGATCGGAAGCAGGTATTGTCATGATCTGTGTCTCGCTCCGTGTTCTTCCGTTTACCGCCGATCCCGAAGCCCGATTCGACGCGTGGCGGGCGCAAGGCATCCGCATTTCCACTCATGACCTGAGGATCGCCTCGACCTGCGCCGCAGCCGGCGCAACACTGATTTCTCGTAACCGGAAAGACTTTATACGGATCAAGGAACTCAATGTGGAGTTCTGGAACTGATTGCACGAAAGCCCCAACCTGCCATGAACCCCCGAGTCGCCAGCTTCTCAATTCTGTTTTGCCTCGCTTTCGCGATTCCGCCCCTTGCCGCGCGCACCCCCAACCTGCTCGTCATCTACACGGACGAGCACCACTACAACACCCTGGGCTGCTACGGCGGGCAGATCGTCAAGACGCCGAACATCGACTGGCTCGCCGCAAATGGGACCCTCTGCAACCGCTTCTATGCCACCACGCCCGTCTGCTCGCCCTCCCGCGCCGCATTCGTCTCCGGACGCTACCCGCAGAACACGCCCGTCGTGCAGAACAACATCCCCCTCGCCGACGATACCCTCACCTTCGCCGGCTTTCTGAAAAAGCAGGGCTACGCCACCGGGTTTGCCGGCAAATGGCACCTCGATGGCAACGGCAAACCCCAATGGGCTCCCCAGCGCAAGTTCGGCTTCGACGACAATCGCTTCATGTTCAACCGGGGCCATTGGAAGAAATTCGCCGACACGGACGAAGGTCCCCAGGTCGGCGCCCGCGACCAGAAGGGCCGGCCTTCCTATGGCGTGAATGACGCGGATGAGAAGTCCTTCTCCACCGACTGGCTGACCGACAAGGCCATCCATTTCATCGATGAGCACAAGGACGACCCCTTCTGCTACATGCTCAGCCTGCCCGACCCCCATGGCCCCAACACCGTCCGCGCCCCTTACAACACAATGTATGTCGGCGTCGATGTCCCGATCCCCGTCAGCATCCGGAAAACCGCCCCCCAGACTCCCGGTTGGGCCAGGCCCGACAAGAACGTCAACCCCCGCTGGCTCCGCGGCGTCATGACCCAGTACTACGGCATGGTCAAATGCATCGACGACAACGTCGGTCGCCTGCTCGAACGCCTGCGCAAACATGAACTCATGGACAACACCTTCATCGTGTTCACCTCGGATCACGGCGACCTCTGCGGCGAACACGGCAAGGCCAACAAGGGCAACCCCTATGAAGGCTCCGCGCGCATCCCGTTCATCATGTACGGCCCCGGCGTGGTGAAGAAGGGGCAGACGGTCGATTTGGCGCTCGGCTGCGTGGACTTCATGCCCACCGTGCTGCCGTTGATGGGTTTCAAGGCCCCGGACACCGTCCAGGGTCGCAACGCCTCTCCGCTCTTCCGGGGCATCGGGAAGTTTCAATGGAACGACTTCACCGTCCTGCGCGCCACCAATGGCAAGGGCTGGATCGCCGCCGTGGACAAGGATCTCAAGCTGGTCATCTCCAGCGCCGACAAGCCCTGGCTCTTCGATCGGACCGCCGATCCCCACGAACTGAACAACCTCTTCGGCCAACCGAAGTACCGGGACCGCGTCAAGTTCCTCGCCCGTCAACTGCTCGCCTACGGCAGGGAGTTCAACGACGATGCGCTGGAAGCCAAGGCCTTCGGCGCGCAGGTCAAGGCTTTGGCGGAGTAACCCCATGTTTTCAGGAGTGATGTCGCACGAACACAACAGCCCCTCTGAGGAGCGCGAAATCTGTCCCGCTTCAACGCTCAATCGCCCGCGGCCCTTCGCACTGCCCGAGAGCGCTCCCTTCCCCACGGCGAAGCGCATTGAATTCCGCGCTCCTTCCGCGCGCATCGGCCTGATCCTGTTTGTCATCTTGGCGACCCTCGCCTCCTTCACGCCGCGTTCCCACGCCTGGTGGGACTGCGGCCACCACGTGATTGCCAGCATCGCCTTCGACAAGCTCAAACCCGAAGAGCGCGCGCTCTTCCTCGATCTGCTCAAGCATCACCCGCGTTACGCCGAGGATTTCACCGTGCCCGATGCGCTCAAGGACGATGAACTCACGGCCAACCGCTGGCGCTTCGGCGCCGCCGCCTACTGGCCGGATGTCGCCCGCAGGTTCCCGACCTTGAGCCGTCCCAGCTGGCACTATCAACTCGGCGCGACGCTGACCATCGGACCGGCCGACCAACTGGAGCTCCCCGCAACACCCGGACCGCTCCCCACGAGCGCCACCCTGGCGACGCAAGACCTCCACATCGAACAGGCCGTCCTCCTCGCCCGCAAGGCTCTCGTGAACCCCAGGCAACCCAAGGCCGAGAAAGCCATCGCCCTCTGCTGGCTGCTTCACCTCTATGGCGACGGCCATCAACCCTGCCACGCCGGCAGTCTCTACACCGCTGAAACCTTTCCCGACGGCGACCGCGGCGCCAACAGCATCCGCATCCGGGACTCCATGAGCATCCACGCCATCTGGGATTCCAAACTCGGCGAGAAGTCCACGCCCGAGGAGATCCGCAAGCGCACCCTGGAGATCGCCTCGGACTGGGAGTTGATGCTCTTCGCGCTGGAAAAATCCAAATCCACCCATCCCAGGGCATGGCTTCACGAAGGACGCGAACTGGCCAGGCACTACGTCTATCCCGTCGAGGTCCTCGCCCTCCTTCCCGGCGCCCGAAAAAACGACCGCGGAGCCGTCGAACTGCCGCCGCTCTCGGAGAAGTATCACGCCGACGCCGACCGGATCGCCCGGCAACAAGCCGCCATCGCAGGAACCAGGCTGCACCGGGCGCTCCGGCAGCTTGCGTTGCTGATGCCGCGCGACTGACGCGACAGGGCTTTCCCCGTCGACATCGCCCCGGACCGCTGAGGCCTCAGCGGCAACCGGATCGGCGCGTCCGCTTCAACTCTCCAGCGGCAGTCTCCACACCATGTGAAAGCCCTTCCCCGCGGACCTGGCCACTGCGCGGATGCTGCCCCCATGCTGTTCGACAATCCCCTTGCACACCGCCAGGCCCAATCCTGTCCCGGGTTGCTTCCCCGGTCCCGCCCCAACCTTGTTGAACCGCTCGAACATGGCCTCCAACTCCTCCTCCGCAACGCCTTCCCCTTCATCCTCGATCTCGACGCGCCACTCCTTTCCGATGATCTCCCCCCGAAGTCTGATCCTCCCCCCGGAGGGCGAATACTTGATCGCGTTGGTCAACAGATTGAACAGGACCTGCCGGATCCATGACGGATCGAAGGAACCGACTGCATCGGCGTTCCCGACCAGTTCAAAGCGACAACCGCCCTCGTCCGCCAGGATTTCGGCGCCCTCCGCAAAACTTCGCAGAAAATCCGCCGTCGAGGTCTCCTTCCGATTCAGCGGCAACGCCTCGGCTTCAGTCTGCGCCAGCAACAGCAGGCGTTGAATCACCTTCTCCAGCCGCCCCATCTCTCCCAACGCCTCCTCCAGAGCGGCCCGTTCCTCCACGGCAAGGACATCTCCCTCCAACACCTTTTCCGTCTGCAAACGCACGACCGTCAACGGCGTCTTCAACTCATGGGAACAATCTCCCGCGAAACGCCGAACCTGCTCGAACGCTTTTTCCAGCCGGTCGAAGGTGTCGTTCAACAACCGGGCCAGGCGCGATATTTCGTCGGACGACTCGGGAACCACGATCCGCTCCCGCAGGTTCGCGCCCGTGATCCGTTGCGCCGTCTCCTGAATGGAACGAAGCGGACGCAGCATCACCCACGAGAGCGCGTAACCGACCAGCAGACTGACGCCGAACACCGCCGGAATCGACGCCAACGCAAGGCGTCTCACCTGACTGCGCGCGTCCAATTGCGTGTCCAACGACGTGCCCAACCGACAGCGGAATTCCCCCAGCTCATACTGCCCCACCCGAACCGGCATGCCCCCGGGCGTCTTCTGACCGCTCAGGCGAAAACTCAGGGCCCCATCGTAGATCCGCTCCGCCGCTTCGGGTTCCGGCAGCGAATCCCCGCCCAGATTCTCCGACCGGAAGAGCTCCTCGCCGCCCCGACTCTCAATTTCAAAATAGAAGATGCCCGCGTCCAACTGGGTATGATCCTCCACCGCATAGCGCACCGCCTCCGGCGAGTGCGGCAGATCAACATCGCTGAGCAACAACCCCACTTCCTCCGACTCATTCTCCAGGATGAGATCCGCCGTCGCGACCATCTGTTTCCAGATCAGCGAACTGCCCACCCAAAGCGTCAGAAAAACCGTCAGCGTCGCGACCGTGGCATAGAACCCGATCAACCGGAAACTGAGCGTCGTCCTCATCTCAGCCCATGGAATACCCCACGCCCCGCACCGTGCGGATCGGGGACGTCGCATCGTCGACCGATTTGAGCTTCGCGCGCAACTTGCGGATGTAGACGTCGATCAGGTTGGTCTCCATATCGAAATGGCAGTCCCAGATCGCCTCTGAAATCTGCGTCCTCGTGACCACGCGCCCCGCGTTCTTCAGCAGGTATTCCAGCAGGGCGTATTCCCGCTGCGTCAGCTCGATCTTCGAATCGCTGAAGGTCACCTCGCGGGTCACCAGGTCCATCCGGACGCCGGCGTGGTCCAGCACGGTCTTACGGTTGCGGTCGTGCCGCCGCGTCAACGACCGGACCCGGGCCAGCAGTTCCGCGAAGCTGAACGGTTTGCTCAGATAGTCGTCCGCGCCGAGGTTCAACCCCGAGATCCGGTCCTCCACATCGCCGCGCGCGCTCAGGATGATCACGGAGGCGTCGCTGTCGCCGGCGCGGACCTCCTTCAGGAAATCCAGCCCGTCCCCGTCCGGCAGACCGAGATCCAGAACCACCACATCGAACTCATCCGCGTAAAACGCCTCCCTCGCCCCCGCCAGACTCTCCACCAACAACGCGGCATAGGCCTGCTCCTCCAGCCCCTTGCGGACGAACTGGCCCAGCTTCCGATTGTCCTCGACGATCAGGATCTTCATTCAAACCAAGACGCCAAACAGTTTGCCCACGCCGGCCGTCAGGCCCATCGCGGCCGTCCCCCAAAGGCAGACCCGAAGCGCCCCGCGCAGGGGTTCCGCCCCACCCGCGCGCGCCGCAAGCCCCCCAAGAATTCCCA
>Ga0181568_10005715_pt1 | contig 10909 bp, 13 predicted proteins | sample 101ome_20_FD_133758 | JGI IMG/M metagenome (GOLD analysis project Ga0181568, IMG submission 133758) | Coastal salt marsh microbial communities from the Groves Creek Marsh, Skidaway Island, Georgia - 101404AT metaG (megahit assembly) | ecosystem: Environmental > Aquatic > Marine > Intertidal...
CTATTGAGCTCATTAAATCTTCCTTAAAATTCTAATCAGTTCGTTGTTCAAAGGTATATCTGTTTCTTTGATACCAGGAGAAACAACAGTTTCTAATGGCATTCTCTGTAAAAATACTAAATACGTCTTGAGCTCACTCCAATATTCTTTATCTAACTTGTAGAACAGCATATCAGTAGCCGCCTGCCCAAAGACATTATATAATACGACAAGATGATTGATGACTAATCTTTCACTCATCTCACCTGATTTCTTATATCTATTTAGCAATCTTTTCAGATATTTAAAACGATTTAAATCGTCTTCTAAGTCTGACATTCCTAATGAACCTGAGTTCTGATAGTTTTTGATTGCGTAGATTAAGAAGTTATCTTCATTTAATTCTACCATTATATTCCTTAGTTATTAGGATACAGTAGCGGTTCCTCCAATGTGAAACCATTTACCTGCACTACTAATCCATATTAAAAAGCTTGTTTCACCAAGCGCATCAAAACTAATATCGTTGGCTACATTACTACCTTGTAGAGTAATTGTATGTCCACCTGTATTAGCTGTCATTATAACAATTTTAATTTGTCCACTTGCACCGTCTCCGATGGAACAGTTTCCTGCCCCATCCGGATTAGTAATAAGCGTAACGTTTGTATTGGTTGCGATAGTTCCGGCAGATGTAATAGTATCTAAATCCTCAATCCTTATTTGACTGTTAAATACAGCCTGAGAGGCTATAGCACCAAACATAGTGCCAAGAGTTAATTTTTTACTTGTGCCGTCTTCAATAGCATATAGCGTATTACCGCCTGCTGGTGAAGTTATTGCATCTAAATCTGATACTTTACTATTTGCCATTATAATTCCTTATATTAACTATCTGCGAATTCTGTGTCGTCGTCAGCTCCACCTGCTGCTTCATACTCTGTATCTGTTGATGGGTCTGCCATCGCTACTAGAGTTTCATAAAGCTTTCTAGAACCAACTGTCTTCACATGAACCCAACCAGGTTGTGCAATTCCGTCAGTCGCTGCACATTCTGCTTCATCTACCATGTAGATATCTGATGCAGATAAACCTGTTACTGTAGGTTTTGTTGTAGTTTTATTCCATCCGGACATTTTCTTCTCCTAAATTTATAAATGTGTTTTAAAGTTTTTATGCGACTCGTGTCCATGAGACTGCATACGTTCTTTGTCTGCAGGCTTACTGCTCATATATTTATTAATAAATCCCTGAGCATGTTTCGCTTTAACTTTATGTGTTTTACCGTCTTTAAACTTGACGCCATCATGTTTATCACCTAACGATACTGCTTTTTGCAATTGATTAATAATATGAGGTGGTGATTTATCTTTGCTAGGATTGTATGCTTTATCATTATCCTTAGCTTTCTTTACATCAGCTAATCCTTTTGAATCTCGCTTCATGTCTCTTCTAGCATCAGCAGCTGCCTTTGCTGCTGAAGATTCTTTAACACAATTATTAACTATTGTGTCTCCTTTTTTCTTGGTTCCTTGTTTTTTATAACCGTCCCAACATTTAGGATCTAATCTTCTTTTCAACTCGTCTAATCTCATTTGGAGTTCTTCGCTTGTTGTTATCTTTTTTGCTAGTTTTTTGCCAGCCATTGACATACCTTTTGCTCTTTTGTCTTGCATTTTGTATATTGGCTTTTCTGGGTAACCTTTGTGTAGCGCATTCTCGCCGTCATCGTATTGTTTACCAGCTTTCTTAATGTAATTGCTTAGTGTAGACTTTCTTAATTCATTAACCATTTCTTCTGCTTTAATTTTGCTAGAAGTTTTTTGTTTTGTCATTGAGTGGCCTAAATATTCACCTTTATCTTTATCGTTTTTATTTAGTTTACCTGCTGCTCTTTGAATACCATAGAATCTATTCATCGTTTTTCTTGATGACTCTCTACTTGTATCAAAATGTTTGTTAGCACCTTTAGTTAATTTTGCTTTCTTTGCCGGTGTGTCTGCATGCTTATGAGCAGCTTTCTTTTGCATAGATTTAGATACGTGATATTGTGTTTTGTCTGCGTTACTAATAGCATCTCCAACTGCTCTTTTAATATATCTGCTAGCTAAGTCTTTTGAGATTTCTTGAATGTTGTCTTCACCTAATTTACTTCTAGCTTGTCTAACGCCTTCACGTCTTTTGTTTATTTCCTTATCGTATTTGTTTTTAACAAATGCTTTATCTGCCTTTGTAAACTTTTCTCTTGGAAGACTTGCTGGTTTATCTTTTTGCTTATCCATTTGGCCAAGCTGATAGTCCTTCATCTTCTCTTTGCTAGTAATTTGTTTGTTAGCCTTTGCAATATATCTCTTTTTAAGAGCGTCTGAAACTTCTTGTAATCTTTGTGTTGCTTCACCTAGTTTTTTACCATCAAATGCTTTACTAATTCTTCTTGCACCTCTGCTAAAATTTAATGATTGATTTTTGCTTAGTTTTTGTTTTGCTTTTGCGTAATCAGGATCTCTGTGGTCACCATCAGCGTCCATCATTGTTTTTGTTACGTTTAGTTTTCTTTGTTTAGTAACTGCCTTAGCTAAATTTTGTGAAATTTCTTGAATGTTGTCTTCGCCTAATTTACCTGTTGCTTTTCTAATACCCATTCTTCTTTTTAGTATTTGATCTTTATCAACAGAGCTAGTTCCATGTTTCTCTCTGTCAGTAATTTGTTCTTTAGCTTTGTTGATGTAGTTGACTTTCATTTTATCTGAAATTTCTTGAATGTTGTCTTCACCAATAGGTTCTGGCTTGCCTAACTTAGCTTTAATTTTATGTTTAGACATCTTAACACCACTTGTGCCAATGTATTCGCCAGGTTTCTCTTTATTTACAGACTTAGGTTTTCCTGTAATAGGTTCTGGCTTGCCTAACTTAGCTTTAATTTTATGTTTAGACATCTTAACACCACTTGTGCCAATGTATTCACCTGGCTTAACTTCTTCACTTTGTGGTTTAGCCTTTTTCTCTTTGTCTAACATACTTCTGATTTGTGAAATTTTTTGTTGGTCGCCTTTGCTAAGTCTAGCCATTTTTTCTGCTTCTTTTGTAGCTTCCCATGATGCTGTTGACTCATCAAACTTCTTTTTAACATAGTCTGGCATCTTCATAAAGCCTGTCTTCATAGCTTTATCATTTGCATCTTTTCTTTTTGCTAATGCGTTTTTAATAGCTTTGTCTTTAGAACCTTTGTATTCAGCAGTGCTAGTTTCAACTTTACCGTCTCCATCATGGTCCTTTGTTGCCATCTTAGATTCGTTAGCTTGTTTTAAAGCATCCTTAACCTTTGGGTGATTTAATACTTTACTACCATATTTCTTTTCAATATGTTTAGCAGCACCAGTATAATTACCTTGGTGATATCGTTTCTTAAATGGAACTTTAGCAGCGGCTGCAACTGAATCCTCAGATATAAGTTTCTTTTCGCCTGCTTCTAGTTCTTGTTTAGGTCCGTCCTGTATCTCAGGATTTTTGTTAGAACCACCTTGAGCAACAACCTCTTTCTCACCTTCATCTTTATCTGCTTTTCTATGAGCAAATAAAACTTCTTTGAGTTTGTTTAACTTTTCAGATGGGGTTAAGTTATCTTTTTCCATAATAGCTTCCGTTATTTAATTAGCTTTTCAAAGCTTTCTAAAATTGTTTGTTCTTGTATTGACTTTTGGTCCACATATTCTTCAACATGGAAGTCGCTTGAAGATGTTCCTGTGTATGCCGATGCCGTGCCACCATGTTGTCGTCTTGCCTTATCAGCAGCTGAGTTTTTGTGCATTGCCATAACTTGGTATTTTTTACCTGATGGCTTGTGAGTTACGTTATAACGCCTAAAGCTTTCGTCCATTCCCTTTTCTTCTTTATCAGAAACGTGAACTTTATCTAAGGCATTGAAGAATTTTTTCTTATCTTCAGGGTTTAAATCTCTTACGTTCTTAACATTAAACTTGGTTAGCATTGCATCAAACTTTTGTTTGTAGTCTTCGTTAAATTGTTTTAACTCATCTAATAACCCAGCTTTTCTTTTCTCTCTTCTAAGCTCTTTATCTAAGATTTTAGACTTCTTAGCCTGTCTTGTAATTCTTTTACCCAGTCTTTCGCCTTTCAGTCTTAAATCTTCTTCTTCGTTAGCTTTAGCACTATAACCTTTTCCGTAAGTTTCGATGCCTTTAGTCATGTCTTTAAGAGCCGATTTTTTAGCATCCTTTTCAATTTTCTTTTCCTGCTTCTTGCCCTTAATATCCATTTCTTCGCCATCTAGTATTTCAACGCCGTCAACGACTTTTTCGTCTAAGCTGTTTTCCATATCGTTCTCCTCGACTCTGTATCTGTTCTTTTGAGTATATTGTTTAGCCCTATTGAAGTTTACATCATCACCAAACATAAAACCTGTAGTTTTTTCTAAAAATTGTTTAATTATATCTCTTTCGTTTGGTAGTAAATTTTGCCCTTTAGATATTCTTTCGAGACCTCTCTTTAATATAGGAAGTTTCTCTACGGGCAATAATCCTTGTCTAACAAGGTGGTCTAATCGTTTACTCTTATCCATATACAAGTATTTATAAGAGTTTTAATTTTTATTACAGACCTGTTTTAAATTTTGTTGATGCCTGTTTCTTAGGCTTATGGATTTTTGGCTTTTTAATCTTATATTTAACAGATTTTTTATTAGATGTGCCAACGCCACCGCCACCAAACTTTTTAGACTTTTTAGATGTAGTTGATAAAACCTTTGCGACTTTATACTTTTTGGATTTTTGTGGCTTTTTGTTTCTACCTTTCATACGAGATATTTCTAGTTTTCTCATACCAGGTAGTAATTTTTGTGCAATTCTAGAAACTAAAGGTTGAAACTGTTTTACTCTAGTTTCTAAACGTGCTTTCTCTGCAGGTGGTAAAGAACTTCTATCTCTACCTCTTAATAATCTTTTATACACCATCAGCCTAGCTCCCCTTGTTGCTCTAAGCTTTAATCTGTCTGGTGTAGACCCTCTTCTAAGTGCAATGTTTCTTGCTACTTTTAATTTTTGTTTATTTCTTCTAGCTGCGAAACGTCTTTTTAAACGTCCTTGAACGGATAATACCTCAGTTATATTAATATCACTGCCGAAGTATTCATCTTCTTCTTCCCAACCATCTATAACGTCTAACTCGCTTTCATCATACAGATGCATATCGAGAATTTGTTCCCAAGTAATATTCTCTGCTTCGTATTCTAATGCTTTCCAATCTTTATCAGTTAGCACATATTCGTCTGCGTAGTCTTTATTGGTATCTCTATATTCTTTCTTTGTTTCGCCTGCCTCGCCTTCTTCACTAATCTTGGCTACTTTTTTAATAGAACCCATAACAGCACCCTTATCGTGCTTGCTTATAGTTTTACCTGTTTTTAATTTTTTTAAAGGTTTTAGTTTGAAGTTTTCGTATTCTTCTATCTCTTCTTGTTCGTTTTGAACTGATAAGGCATCGTAGTCTACTTTTTTATTAATTTGTGGCTTGTAGTTTTGTATTGATGCAAACTTTTTCCTATTTACTTTAATGCCTGCCTTTTTTCTTTCTGTTGGCTTAGGAATGTTTCCTGTAACATAACTAGCAGGAGATACATATTCTTCTATCTTTTTAGTAAGAGGATTATCGTGTGAGTAACCTAGTTTTTTAAGTCTATCGTGGTCCTCAGGTTTTTTAGCAAACTCTTTCTTTTTGCCTTTAAACATCCAATGTGGTTTGAACTCTTCTTTTACTGAAACATATTTACCTATATAAGTTCCACAAGTTTTACACGGTGTCTCACCGCATTTACAACCACATTTAGGACAACTTGTATTTCCTTCTCCAGGTGTTAATTTTTTGTAATAGTTTGTGCCTTTATCGGTGCCCCATTCCATACCGCCAGGTGTTGGATCATACTCAGCGTCTTCATTTACGTTTTTTCTATCCTTTTCGTATTTCTTAATAGAGTCTCTTGCAGACTTCATCATTGCTTTTTGATGTGATTTTTGTTTGGATTTTTCTTTTTCTTTCATTTTATCAAATATAGAACCGGGTGTTGCCTTTAATGGATTATGACTAGCTCTTTCTTTATGTGCGTCTGAATATGTTTGTGCTGCCTTTTTAAGTTTATCCATAAAACTTTCATTGTGGTGCATATTCAACTTCCAATGTGCTAAGTTTTTAGCTCCTTTACTTGAATTAGGATTAGAACGTATCTTTTTTAATTCTGCTTTTGTAGCATCTTTAGGAATTCCGTGCCTATTAATTTCATCAAACATACTTTCTTTCTTAGAAAGATAGGCTGCAATAGCCATTTGCCTAATTTTTTTGTCTGATTTTCCTTTGAATTGAGGTGCGTCTGATTTTCTGAAATCTTTGATGTAGTCACCTGCCATTGCATTTGGTCCTAGTGCTTCATCTATTGTAGGTTTTTTGTGTTTTTGAATCCCAGCTTTCAGCTCTTTCTTCCTGTCGCGGAAGATTTTACCACGAGTAAATTTCGCCATATTTTTAGCAACAGGATTGATTTTACCTAAGGATTTCTTCTTCATAGTCAGTATTTATACAGGATCAACACTTAAGATAGTGCTAACTTCTATGATTTCAAAAACTTTACAATATCGTTACCTGTTTCCCAAGCTTCAACAACATCATCTGGGAAGGATTCTGAGAATTCTTTTTCTAAATCCATAACAACTTCTACGGTTGTTAAGGAATCAAATCTAAGTTCTTCCCAAGTTTCATTTAATGTTGCTTGATTGTTGTAGGATTTTAATACTCTTAAAACTGCTTCTTCTATTTCTATTTGCATTTGCATATACATTATTGTTTTTCTATTTCTGCGACAAGTGATTTTGTCCCATCTGCGTTAGTTATTTCTCTATAATATACTACTACATTACCTAATTGCTTAATATACCTTCTAAGTTCTTGTATGTTTGCTGTCATAGTTTTATAATCACCTATGGACATTGCTACAAAAACTACTTCACCATTATTCATAGCCTTCATATCATCTAGGAATCTATCAAGATATGTATAACCTGCAGGCCAATTAGGATATTCTTTGTCTTCTACATCACAAGTTCTTGGCCTTTTCTCTGTGCCATCTTCTTGTTTTACTTTTTTACATGGGTTAGCAATGACTGCTTCTGAAATTACATAAAAGTTAGGAGGAGTAAGTTGAACTTCTCTTGGCAATATTGGATGAATAATTTGTCTTTCTACAGGTGCTGTTTCTATTTTAACAGACTTAGGACCTAAAAGAGAACACCCACTAATCGCTATCGTTGCTACTAGGATTACTAATAATCTTTGTATCATTTTCTATCTCCTCAAATATTGCGACTGTTCCATCATTAAATCTATTTTGGATAAGTCCAGGTTTTACAGTAGCAAGTCTTTCTAAATTATGTCTTGCGAATATATCTAGGTATCTTTGTTTCTCCTGCTCAATTACATTATTTTCTCTTTGTAAATTTTGCAGTGCTCTCCCTTGTTTTTCAAAATCTTCTCTCATAACATTGTATTTATTCTCAGTTTCCTGGAATTTCACTTCTGCAACGAGGAGGTCTTGTTTGAGATTTTCGTTTTGTATATAAAGGAAATAACTAGCTATACCTAAAGCCGCTATTATCCCCATCAGAATCTTGCTCATTATTTTTCTCTAACTCCTCAATTCGTTTTATTAAATCATCATATCCATCAAACTCGCACATACCAATTGGAGGATGAGCTTGTTTTTCTAGCTCTGTTATTCTTTCACGCATCAAATCGATACGTTCTGCTAGTAAAGGATAGTCCTTACGCCATTTAAGTTCTTTCTTAAATAGTTCTATGTCGTATTTATCATCTAACCACTTCGCAAATCTTTGAATTTGGTTGTCTATCCAAGCTCCAAAGGTGCTCTTCTTAAACCACTGAGCAGTCTTAGATGATACGATTGTTGATATAACAGACTTTAGGACTGTTAAAACTAGCCACCACATTTTAAGCGTTTAAACCAACTGCGTATTGTGTTTTACCGTTTACTCTACTTGCTGTTAAAGGACGTTTTCTGTTAGTTTCAGGTGATACATAACTAACGTGCACCCAACCTGAATCTGGAATACCTGGTGTATAGAACTCTAAAATAACTTGATCAAAATCACAGTTATCTAAAATCCATTTTGCCACATCATAGTTTGATACTCCTGGAACTTCAATATCAGCAGCTTGTCCATGACAATGTTGACTCTTTGATGAGCCTCCTACTGCTTTATTTAATTCTGGGCCTCTATAACCTGAGTTAATAACAGTTACGCCAAAGTTATCTCTAACCTTTTGAACAACATTATCAAACAATTTTTTAGCATTTTCTAAATGCTCTTCGTTTGGTGTGTTGTCTAAACCTAAGCGTTCTGCTGTTTGGCTTTTTGTAAATTCTTGTAAAGTAAAATTCTTAGAAATTCTCATTAGCAATTCCATCTCCTTAAGGCCATAGCCTTTCTAGTAGGTCTTCCTTTTTCGTCCTTCATAGGTCCTTTATTTCCAGACATTCTAGCACAAAATGACTTACGTCTATTAGCTGCTTTACTGCCTTTCTTTAATTTGCTAGGTGGTGTAGTAACTGCTGTTGATAGTTTACTACCAGGATTCTTTCTTCTATAGGCTTTTACACCTTTTGATGTCATTCCTGCACCTGACTCTGTTGAGCGAAAATGTCCGTCCCCGGAAGCGCCACGAGATTTCTTTTCTTCTTCTGTTAAAAATGATTTGAAATCTAGCACTTTTTCCTCCCTTTGTAATTCCATACCTTGCCTTGTTGCTGTGTATAGTCTACGTGCATGTTTATGTGAGGCACTACCATGCAAGCCCTGTTTAAATGATGCGTAATCACCTGAGGCTGCGTGTGCTCTCATTTTTGTTCCACTTATACCTGAGGTTCCTTCTGCATCTGGATCTCTATGTCCTGCTGATACAACTTTAATTTCCTTAAAGTTAAATTCACCTTTAGGTCCATTATATTTATTAACCAAATTCTGAAACTGTTCTACTCTATCTGAGCCTGCTACCATAGTAACGTGCGTATGTCCATCTTTATGTGCCTGTTTTAGGTGGTGCATAAATGTTGGTGATTTACTATCCGAAGCGTGAAAGTTAGACTTTGGATGAACGGATTTTAAATAATCCATTTTGTGTTCTTGAGAAACTGGGTTCTTGTGTTTGTCTTGACTATGAGATACAACTATTTTATGATCTGCTCCCATATCTTTTGCTGTCTGATGAACGTGATCTATTAATTTAGAGTGTCCTGCCGTAGGAGGGTTCATTCTACCAAATGCAAATACTAATGGTTTGTATTCTTGGCTCATTTATTCCCCTTTTTAAGCGCGTCGCCTCTAGCAAAATTAGCAGCACTAAACTCTGCTCTGTCTACAAATTTTGTTGGCATACCTTGCCTGTGTATAACATAACCCTCTGGGTTAGTTTTTTGTCCTGCTATTTCGTGTCCTACTGTTTGGTGTGAGTTCAACGCATTTGTTAATACATTCTTAGCACTTTGTAAATGCTTGTGCATATCTAATACTTTGTTGAAGTGTTCTTTATTTCCTTTAATGTGGCTTGTAACATTCTCACGTGTCTCAGAATGTCTTGCTTTAGCTACATCAGTTTTAACACCGTCTATTTTTTTCTGATGATGGTCGTGCACGTGTTGATGAAAGTCATCGAAGTTTGGCTCGCTACCATCTCGAACAGTTTTATTTATGTAAGTTTTTAAATGGACACCGTGTTTGCCGACTTCATCATGCCCATCTTTAGGCATACTTTTAAAATGTTCTACTGCCTTTTTAACGTGTTTCTGATATTCGTTTTGATCTGCGATTGGGTAGTTAACCTTGCTAATATCATGTTCTACAGGAAGTTGGTGCACATCCTTGTGGTCACCGAGCTCAAAATCTGCTCCGTGTTTAGCTTCCATGCTATCCCAAGTTTTACCTTCGTATTTTGTATGAACTGCTACACCTAATTTACTATTCATAGCCTTTTTGCCATGTTCACTATCTGCCTCATGGTGATAGGTAATTGTATTTGGTGTGTAATGAACTCTATTACCTTCTTTTTTAGCGTCGCCTGAGTGCATAATATCTGCTTGATAAACGCCGTCTTTATGTATTTTTGGAAGATGGTCTAGAGCTGCCTTTAACTTTGATACTAGCCCAGGAGCGTGTCCGTGATTTTTATCTATGTCTTCGTGTGAATAATTTATTTTAGGTGTCTTGTTAAATACACTTTTAGAACCTACAAAAAACTTTTTGCTTTCTGGATGTGTTCCGAAAACAACAGCAGGACTGCCGTCATATTTTGTGGTAATTTTTGTATCGTTGTGTCCGTTGTTTGTTAGTTTGTGATGAACATCTTGTAGGTTATGGAATGCGTGTGCAAAACCTTTTTGCCCACTATTAATAACATGGTCTTCATTGTGCTCTAAATGGCTCAATTTTTCGACTTTTTCTTCTTTAAGATATTGTTTAAACTTTAACATATTACTATTATTATAACATATAGCTGACCAAAAGTCAAGCATTTTCTAATAGTATTTATAAGAAAAGGCGGGTTAAACCCGCCTCTGAGATTAATACCAAGGATTATTTGTTATATAATTAGGCAATTCTCTTTTGCTAATCGTATGGTTTTTAGCCTTAGGGCTTTTATTTTCCTTGGAGAGTTCTCTTTTAATTGCACGTTTGAATTGTGCGACTTGATATTTAGTCATAACATCTCCTTTTAAAAGATGCGTTCCTTCGGTATCATTACCTACTTCCGTCTCTTGCGAGATGAACGATGATAATGCGTTCCTTCGTCTCATGACTACTTCCGTCCCAAAAGGGATGAACGTATTATTATTTATAAGATTTTTGTATGTGGA
>Ga0181568_10005720_pt1 | contig 10901 bp, 8 predicted proteins | sample 101ome_20_FD_133758 | JGI IMG/M metagenome (GOLD analysis project Ga0181568, IMG submission 133758) | Coastal salt marsh microbial communities from the Groves Creek Marsh, Skidaway Island, Georgia - 101404AT metaG (megahit assembly) | ecosystem: Environmental > Aquatic > Marine > Intertidal zone...
GGGTCTCGTTCATTCTTACTTGCGAATCCATTCAAGAAAATTAACCCAACGGCTAATCAAGAGGTCTCGTCTGCTAAATTGCTGCTGGTTCAGTAAACGGGGTTACAACAATTCGCTTACTGCTTCTCGTTCTTCAATCAATGCTTGCACATTTTCATTGATTTTCTTCTGTGCGAATTCGTCAATAGATAGGTCTTCAACCACAATGATTTCTCCATTCTTACATCTACAAGGGAAACTGAACACTAACCCCTCAGGAACATCATACCAACCTTCCGAGGGTAATGCCATAGAGACTATGCGGCCATCCGAACCCTGCCACCAGTCTCTCATATGATCTATAGCGGCCGAGGCAGCAGATGCAGCAGAGGATGCTCCACGTGCAACAATAATTGCCTTACCACGGGTTGCTACAGTGTCCAAGAATTTGCCTTGTAACCAGTTACTATCAAGCAAATCAGTTACTGGTTTGTTATTGACTTTACCAAACCTCGGGTCAGGATACATTGTGTTTGAGTGATTACCCCAAATGAATACGTCAGATACCTCTGATGCTGGAACACCTACTTGTTCCGCGATTTGTCCTACTGCCCGATTTTGGTCTAATCTAGTCATAGCAGTAAATTGCCTATTAGGAATAGTCGGGGCATTAGCACATGCAATTAGTGCATTGGTATTACATGGATTCCCTACGGTGATAACTTTCACATTTGGTGATGCTGAAGCATCTATTGCTTTCCCTTGTCCAACGAAAATTGGCCCATTAGCAGCAACAAGGTCGGCCCTATCCATGTCTTTGGTTCTAGGGCGAGAACCTACTAGGAAAATTGCGTCCGCATCATTGAAAGCTACCTCGGGATCATCGGTGCCGATAATATCGTGTACTAGTGGAAAGGCTGAATCTCTCAATTCCATTATAACTCCATCAAGACGTTGCATGCCAGGAGGTATTTCTAGCAATTGTAAAATCAAAGGCTGTTTATCTCCAAAGCAATCACCGCTTGCAATTCTCCACAACAATGCATATCCAATGTTTCCTGCGGCACCAGTAATGGCCACACGAATAGGTAATTTAGTTCCGTTTTCTGCAGATGGCATTTGTTTTCCTCTTCCTCGGGATAATAATTACATCCTTAGCCTTTAGTGAGTGTCAAGGTCATTGAATTTCGATGTATATTTTTCTCTACGAGGTAACTAATCCGTTTGATTCAATAATCTAATTCGGGTCGCGTTGTTTAACCGACATGAGCCTACGGCTCATTGCGGCAAGTGTGATTTGTATGCGACTGGGAGTTTTGAAAGAACCTGAAGGAGAAACTAGGGTTGCAATTGTACCAAAATCTTTGAGGAAATTAAGTAAGTCTGGACTCGAGGTAATTATCGAATCAAATGCAGGTGTGAGTGCAAATCATCATGATTCCGAATATGAAGAGAACGGAGCAATTGTATCAACCCGATTAGAGGTGCTCAAATCTCCGTTGTTAATTTCGATCAATCTACCAGAAATCTCTGAACTTCATTCAGGACAAGTTATCGCATGTGTGGCCGACCCTTTCCGTCATCCCGAAAAAGTACAAGCTTGCCTCGATGCAGGGGTAACACTCCTCTCAATGGACATGATACCTCGTCGGTTGTCTCGTGCACAATCTATGGATGTAAACTCTAGTCAGGATAATCTTGCTGGCTACAAAGCAGTTCTTTTGGGAGCAGCCTCTGTTCCCAAAGGAATCCCCATGATGACCACATCTGCAGGGACTGTGAGACCGGCGAAAGTTGTGATTATGGGTAGTGGAGTAGCAGGATTGCAAGCGATTGCTACCGCAAAAAGACTCGGTGCAGTAGTCTACGCATCAGACGTAAGGAAGTCGGCGGCAGAACAGATTGAGTCTGTTGGAGGCAGATTCATCGAAGTTGATGGGATGGATGATTTTGAAGATGAATCAGGTTATGCTAAACCTCTCACTCCGGAATTTATTCAGAAGGTAAATGACACTGTATGTGGAGTCGCATCCGACGCAGACATCATAATTACAACCGCTAGAATTTTCGGAAGGCCAGCTCCTATCACGGTACCCACAAGTGCGGTTAAATCGTTCAAATCAGGTGCTGTTATTGTAGACATGAATGCTGATGTTGGGGGGAACTGTGAAGACACAGTTGCAGGTGAAACAATCGTTACAGAAAATGGTGTGACCATAATTGGAGTAAAGAATTTGCCAGGTACATTGGCAAACACAGCCTCGATGTTGTATTCAAACAACCTAACGACTTTCATAACATCAATTTTTAATGATGGTGAATTAGTAATTTCAGACGAAGACGATGTCTTAGTGGGAGCTCCAGAGGGTGATGATTTCTATGTCCCTGGTTTGGGTGGAGTATTGATTTGCTCAGATGGTAAAATACATCATAAACAGAGTAAGTTAGGAGGTGTTTTGTAATGGACATAACTGTATTAATTGGTTCAATCACGCTATTTGTTATGTCTATTTTCTTGGGTTTTGAACTAATCACCAAAGTTCCAGCTACTCTTCATACTCCACTTATGAGTGGGGCCAATGCAATCTCTGGAATCAGTATAGTTGGCGCTCTGTTAGGGGCTAATGTTGCTTATGAAGGGGGCGACACAGTAGTCAGCGGAATTCTTGCATTCGTAGCACTAGTTTTGGCGATGATTAACGTCGTTGGCGGGTTTGCAGTCACCAATCGTATGTTGAATATGATTGCTGGTAAGAAGAGAGGTGGTCAATGATGATTGACGATCAATGGATTGGGCTTGGATATCTGCTTTCAGCATCATTATTCATCTTTGGTTTGAAGAGGTTGTCTCATCCAAGAACTGCCCCTCGTGGGAATCAACTAGGAGCAATGGGGATGCTCGTGGCTGTTTTGACTACAGTATTACAGATGGAATTAGGAGATGGTATTGAAGGCTGGATCCTTATAGCTAGCGGGCTATTAATTGGAGGTTTAATTGGTTGGTTCATGGCATTTCGAGTCGAAATGACCGGTATGCCAGAAATGGTAGCTTTGTTCAATGGTTTCGGAGGTGCGGCATCTGCCTTGGTTGCGCTTTCAGAATCTTGGAAATACATCGAAGATGATACGCTAGAGCTCCCATCAGGTCTGGAACTCGAAGTAATGGTTGTTGCCGCCGGACTTTCAGCGTTAGTTGGTTGGATGACCCTAACCGGATCTTTACTCGCAATGCTGAAACTCAAGGGAGGAGTAGAAATATTTGGCAAATGGATTCGTACACCAACATGGGGTCCCTCTTGGCTCAATCCAGTTAAGGGATTGCTGTTCCTTAGTACACTAGTGCTAATCTACTTGTCAATTCAAGAACCTACTGAGACTGATTATCTGTTTGCGATAATTGGAATATCATGTCTACTTGGTATATTGTTGGTATTGCCAATCGGTGGTGCGGATATGCCGGTCGTCGTCTCCTTACTGAATTCTCTTTCAGGTATAGCAGCAGCATTTACTGGATTCATCATCTCAAACAGCGTCTTGATTGTCGCAGGGTCCTTGGTTGGTGCCAGTGGTCTAATTCTCACATTCATCATGTGTAAAGCAATGAATAGAGAACTAATCGATGTTCTATTCAAGGCGTTCGGAGGTTCTGACAAAGAGCAGTTAACTCGAACAAAGGTTGGAAGCGATGCAGACGAAGTAGCGATGATGGTTGATGGAGCACAGAAGGTGATCATTGTGCCAGGATATGGTATGGCTGTGAGTCAATGCCAACACCAAGTCAAGGAGTTTGCAGACTTGATTTCAGAGAAATTTGACACAGAGGTGAAGTACGCTATTCACCCCGTTGCAGGTAGAATGCCAGGGCACATGAATGTCTTACTGGCTGAAGCAAATGTCCCTTACGATCAATTAATCGAAATGGATGAAATTAATCCGGAAATACCTGAGGCAGATATCGCGCTAATCATCGGGGCAAACGATACATGCAATCCAGCTGCTAGAACAAATGAAGGCCCATTAGCAGGAATGCCAATAATAGATGCAGACCTTGCTCGAACAGTTGTAATCATCAAGAGAAGTTTATCCGTTGGATACGCCGGAGTAGACAATGATCTGTTCTACATGGACAAAACCATGATGCTTTTTGGTGACGGAAAGAAGATGATGAACGAACTCAATGCTGCAGTCAAGGAGTTGTAGATTACACCGCCTCCCTAGGGGAGGCGAACAAGCAAGGGTTATGTGTTTGACTAGGTCGCAATGATTACAAGAGGTCTTGATGATGGTTCGGTCAACAAAGCTGATTGTTGCTTTATTCCTAGTTGGATTATTATCAATCCCAGCATTCGCCAACAGTGGAGGCCCGCCATACCTTAATTCTGACAATCAAGAGACTGCAAAATACGGGTGCACCTGCCACTATGCTAGTCCTGGCGATAGAGCCGTAGTTATGGTCTCAGGAGTCCCGGTAATGTACGAGTCCGATCAATCGTACGAGTTTGTAATCACAGTTGCTGATTCCGTCACACTTGCAGGAGCAGAAGGTAATACGAAAGCCGGCTTCCTCCTAACAGACAACGGCGCTGGGTCTTTCTCTTGGGATGATTCCCAGGAGATTAGGCAAGCGGATGGAGATGAAAATGCAATTTCTCATTCAGAAACCAGTGATGGAGTCTGGACTGTCACTTGGACTGCCCCTTCGTCTGATTCTGAAACAATACTCTTCAGTATAGCAGGCAATTCAGTCAATGGAGATGGAATTCCGAATGAATATGATTACTGGAATGTCCTAACATTCTCCATCAACCCGCCGGGCTCCATTGCAGCGGGTGATGGTGATGCAACCTTGCAAACCCGCACAGTTGCCGTTGGAGATTATCAAACACTCTTTGTCCTCGAAGAAAGTGAGGCTGAAAAGGAAAAAGAACGCCAAAAGCAACTTTCCGATAGAGTGTTTGAAAGTGGTAATTTATTCTACTGGACATCATTGACTGCCTTGATTGTAGGTGCTGTTTTCCAAAGAGAAATCATGGAAAGGCGATATGGCCCTGGTCCTGAGTATTTAGCAATGGAATTAGCATACCCCCAAGGACTAAGGCGAGGGCTAGTGGCAGTTATCGCATTCTTCTTCGCAGTTAACTGGTCAGCCAATAATGGTCAACATGACTTCATAATTGGATGTGCTTGGTTCATAGCAGCTTGGGCTTCGTATGGTGTGTATCGAACTGTCTGTTCGGCTAAAGCAGAACCAACCGTCCACGATGTGATGTGAAATGGCAAATATGCCTCAACATGGGCGTAAATCGGTCTCTTACCATTTTGAAGAATTACATCCCGTAATTCGAAGGGGTCTTTTTGTTTTCCTCATTTCTTCCGCGGTCACCACAATTTGGATTGAGACAATTCTCAATAATTGGGTGCATTCACAATCTCCATCGGGTGCATTATCTGTCTATGGCCCCTATGATTGGGTTGAAATGAGATTCATGGCTGTAATCATTATTTCCTCCGTAGTTTCATTGCCTTTCTTCTCTATTGATTTGAGGGTTTTTGCTAATGATGGCCTTCTAAAAAACGAAAAGAAGTGGCTTGATTCCTACCTGATTTTGAATGCTGTAATCGTTCCAAGCATTTTGTACTGGGTGTGGTTTAGTATGATTCCAAAATATATCGAGGCGGGTATACAATTTGACTCAATATCCTCAGTTACTCCAAGATACGACGCCTCCGAAATTTTTGGCTTGGCCAGTGGTATATCTTGGATCTTAATTCTATTTTTTACTTCAACATTATTCCTTTCATTATCTCGTTTATTTGGTCTTGTGGAACAAGGTCGAAGCCGATTTAGAAATCGAATTTTTGGTATTGTTGGTGGACTGCTGATTTTGACTCTTCCTGATATTTTCGAAGGACTCAGAATTACAATTTCGATAACTGTATTGATAATTGCAGAGTCTATCTCGCGAACAGTACCTGAAGGACCATTGGGTCCACGAAATCTAGGGTTTTCGAATTTTGTAAATAAAAATGGAACAATAGAAAAAATCGCCTTAGTCGATTGTTCTTGTGAAGGGGCATGTCCCTCATTAAACGAAAGTTGGTTGAATCAAAGAATAACAATATTACGGCCAAGCGCAATATGTCTAGATGAAAATGAGCAATTGGCTTTGAAAGAAATTATACATCGTAATTCAATAAATCGCTTGACTATCACTGGTTGTAATGGGTCTCCGTTGCCAATCGATATTCGTACATTGATTGATACTAATCACATCAAATTGGATGGATTAAATTGGTTGGATGAACCAAATTCTCATTCACTAAGTTGGAGAAAACAATCTTTGCAATTTTACTCTGAAGAATATGATAAATTACCATAAAAATCTAATTTAGAACTATGCAACAATCCGTTCCCTTCAAGGGAACGGATATGTTCGTCACAGACATGAAAGGCCTTAGGGTGGGGCTAGTGACCCTGTTGTTGCTAGGTGCCCTTTTTGTCCACTTTAATTCCGAATTTGTAGATGAGTGGGCCTCTAATCGAGTTAACGATGATGTTGATAGCGGCCTTCAGTTATTGGGAGTACAGCAAGAAGAAAGATGGTTAGTGCTACAGGTGGAATTTCCAAATAACCAATTTCCAAACTCAGTCGCCTCAGACATTCTAACTGGTGAAGGGTCAGCAATTGAATATGTTCAGCAAATGACTGCAGGAGCCTCTACATTATCTGTAACATTGTTTGACGACGTTTGGCAAGCGCCATATAGTGTCAAAAATTGGGGGGAAGATGTTGATGGGGAGAGAGACCATGGTGCTGATGGTAACGGTGCTGAAACGTTGCTTCGGGATGTTGCTACAGATCAATTGCAAGGAGTGGATTTATCTAATTGGGACTTAAACTCTGATGGAGTTATTGACAGAATTCTAATTCTTCATTCCGCTCAACCTCAGGAAATGAATGGAGGTTCCGATTCCCTATGGAGCCATTTCACAGGTATGCAAGAGCCATTAGAAATTGGAGATTGGGAGATTAAACATTTCACAATTTCTTCAGTACATTCCGGTGTGGGTACAGTCGTGCATGAAATGCTACATCAGATGGGCGCATTGGATTTGTATGACGTTCACAGTGATTTGCCTACCAGTAATTGGAATGGTATTGGGGATTGGGGAATAATGGCTAGTGGTAATTGGAATGGTAATGGTGCAATACCTGCTTTACCCGCATCCACAACTCTTGATTTAATTGGAGTCAAGAGAGGTATTCAGGTGAATGAAAACACTTCAAACTATACAATAAAAGGTATATCTGAAGGAGGTTCATACTTAGAAATTCCAATTGCACCTAACGAATGGATTCGACTTACCCTACGAACCGACTCAGGTTTCGACTCGGCTTTACCTGGACATGGAGTTATTGTTGAAATTCAAGATCAAAATAATGGAGATCCTGCTAACAATCTAGTGAACACCGACCCGGAAAAAGCGTGGCTAAAAATTCTCGAAGCTGATGGCGACGCAGCAATGCAACGAGGCCGTGATAGCGGTGCGCCTGGAGATACTTTCTCTGAAGGTGATCAACTCGGTGCCAGTGGCATGCAGATACGAGATAGCCGTGGTCGATTGGTACAATGGACTGCTACAATACAATACCTCGACTCTGAAGAAGCAATAATTCATTTTGATTATCCTAATAATCCCCCAACTGTTGATGTATTACCTCCCAGAGGCCCATTAGAAATTTTAGGCCAAGAATCGATATTGGCGACATTATTTTCAGAATACCCATGTCAATTAGAAATCGATATTTTCACCTCTACAAACCCAGGTGCTTCCTCTCCCCATGTCGTCTCAATCGACCAAGGTGAATCTACAATTGAATTGGCTAGCGCTGCCCAAATGTCTCAGGGTTCGGGATATGTTCGAGGTACAATAGGTTGTGAAGGAGAAGAGCCTTGGAACATTGACTTAGACTGGTATTCCATAGGGCATCGTATATCCTCAGAGCATCTTACAGGGATTATTCCCTGGGATGAAAGTTCCCAAATTACACTATCTACTTCTTGCCTAGGTACAGAGTCACGAACATACTCTATTGCTGTCGAAGGAGCGCTCTCCAGAATTGCCACAGTTCAGACTGAAGGGGAACTACAAGCATGTCCCGATGTTATCCTCAACATAGTTCCCGATGGATTATTGACACCAGGTATGATTGCAGAAGGCGAACTCGTGTTTGTAGACTCTTTTGGACTCGAGCAAAGAGTGCCAGTCACACTTACTGCACAATCATCATTCAATGGGGATAGTCCTCTTTCTTGGCTTGTTCAACCGAGCAATGCTATCATGGTTATTTTTCTTTTATTGGCAATTTCCTTGATTCCTACGTCTGATTCTAAACCAAATAATAAACCTACAAATGGAGAAGACGAATCACAATTATTGTGATTTATTACTTTCACTAACCACTCCAACACCTCTCTCTTGTTGGCTAATTGATAGGTGATTCATGTTTCCTTCAATATATGTCTAGATCAAATGGCATTTCTTGGGGCGATTCAGCAATAGATCTAGTATTGCCTAAACCTAAGGCGCCCACAGTACTCCTTGTTGACCAAGACAGGATGGAATTCCAAGGTTCATTATTGAGAATGGTTGCAAATGAGTTGTCAGAATCTCGGCCAGTGCATTGGATTGATGGAGGGATGGCATTCGATCCTTCCCCTCTTCTCACTTTGTTGCGAATACGTGGCTGTGACAACCATAAGGCCTTATCTAAATTCCATATTTGTCGCGGTTTCACTGCTCATCAAACAGCTTCGATTATTCAACGGTTGGCTAACGAAGCGAATTCAAAAGATTCACCAAATAGGATGAGAGAGGGAAGAATAATCGTGATTTCGGAAATACCTAGGATGTTTATGGATACTCAACTAAAGAAGCCGGAAGGACGCTCTTTGCTGAAGGCTACACTTCAACGATGTAGGGATATTAGTAAGGATTCAAAATCCTTGGTTATTCTCACATCAAGTCGTAATTCTTCACCCCCATTAAGCAAGGAAATGCGAAACATTCTCAGAGAATTTTCAGATGATACATTGAGAGTCAGTGAAATACGCTTGAAAAAATTCAATCGTGGTCTAACAAGAAATCGATTACATCTTTCTTCTGTTAATAGGCAAATGATCTGGGCGCAATTACCATTAGGCCAAACCTCACTTCTAGAATATCGTCACGTCCAAGCCTCTAGGCTTGATTGCCTCTTCGAGCCTGCAGCTACATCATCTTCATTCCAACCGAATGGTGACAGTATGGATGTGGCGGCCCGAACGGCGAGTGGAGTATAGAACTCAGCATCTCCTTTCTCCCCTGAAATAGAATTAGTTCCTAACTCTATTTCTGATTGTAATCGAACCCTATCGCTAGGCTGTACTCTTTTCCAGCCAGTTACAGCAAAACGAATTTTCCTTCCAGGAGGTGCAGTTTGTTCCAGTTCTTTGGCACGGAGAAGAGCTCCTGCTGTCAGATTCATTACACGATGATTACCTGTTTCATACCTTACTCTTCTACCTACTATCAATTGATTTAATGGCACCTCTCCCCTAATCATACGAGATATTTCATCTTCAACTCGTTGAGCTGCGATTACAGGGCCAATTCCGAATGGATCTTCGGCTAAATCTTCCATCATATCTTTTTGTAATTTCCTTATCCACTTGCATGTTGAATGCTGACGTAATTCAATCCCTCTTACTTTCCAATCTTCTCCTATCTTTGCATAATATTTGGTAAGTGCTCCAACTCCTGTAGTCCGATTTGGAATGAATGCAATCCAATCATATTCATGTTCCAGTTCAAGAGGTATACCAACCAATGCATCAACTCTAGCCATCAGACGTTGGTATGAATTTCGTTTTTCTTGATCACTTCGATTCATTCTATCTTTAATCCAAATGGCATCTACTATAGCGTGTATACAATCCCATCCCTCCTTATTTGCTTCTTCAATAGTGGTCAGGAGTATTTCACGAGACCAAGCGCAAATTGCCTCGTGACATTCTATTCTACCAAAGCGAGCATTTCGGTACCCTGTATAGCCGAAACAAGTTACCAATATCCACTTCAGAACATTTTGTCTTCTGTCCCAGACGTCTCCTTTAATCCGTCTTTTTTCTTTCAATACATTCCTTCTTTCAATTATAGGCGCTACAACTCTACCTAGGAATCCATGTCTCTTCGTACAAACATGTAATCCAAGTTCGGGTACGAAAAGTCTCCTATTTTCATTATTTTTTTTCCTTCTTTGAATTTCAGCGGAGGCTATTTTAACATTCAAAGATAATCTTCCATCTTTTTTTGGATAGTTGGGTTCTATAGCACAGCACTTGCAATTCATAGTTTCAGGACTGATGTTCCTCGTTGCAATTATGCTGGGGAATAAACTTGCAAAATCTAGCTCGATAACACCTTGGTGGACACCAACAATTGGATCTAAGTACAGTCCTCCTCGATCAGCCAACATTATTTGTTTACCATCTTTCATATCCTCAGGCCTATTCTTTTTCCAAGGAATCAATACTCCATCTTCAATCGATTGACGAATCTGCATCGCTGAAATCGCTGAACCCGGTGATAATCTAGATAAATCCGCTGCAGGTAATCCAGAAATTCTTGATAACTCGATTAATCCCTCGATTCCTCCTTCTTTAGCTATGAATGAGCGTCCCATATCAATGTGTAATCGGCCTTCTAAGGAATGGTAAGCTTCCTTTCTCAGAATCCTACCGTAGCTCCAATTAATTCGTTCCTTAGACCTTGTTTTACTTTCTCTTCCATTTCTACCAATATTCAATTTCATTCCAGACTGCTCGGCAAGTCTAATCAATGCAGGAATGTCGACATTATCTCCATCATGGGTGATTAC
>Ga0181568_10005731_pt1 | contig 10889 bp, 7 predicted proteins | sample 101ome_20_FD_133758 | JGI IMG/M metagenome (GOLD analysis project Ga0181568, IMG submission 133758) | Coastal salt marsh microbial communities from the Groves Creek Marsh, Skidaway Island, Georgia - 101404AT metaG (megahit assembly) | ecosystem: Environmental > Aquatic > Marine > Intertidal zone...
GAAGCCCTGAGAAAACCCTCATCATCCAAGCTAAAAGTCCCGTTGCGAGTGAAAGACGGCGTGACGCTATTGGGGTTTCTGAGGATAAACATTCCATTACCAAGCAACGCTAGGTCAGTTCGATTATCAGTGTCTATAATTGATCCTTGACCATCACTTCTGCGAGAAGCGCCAAGTGAAGCCCCAAGCCCAACTTTTGCACTATCAACCTGTTCAGATCCAAATCTGTCACCTAATTCACTGAATGCTACCAAAGTTTTTTTAAAGCCATTAGAATTAGCATTGGCAATGTTGTTAGAAACAACTGACAGCTCATGCATCGCTGTTGCCATCCCGGATTTTATTAGTGAAAACATACACTTCTCCTATTTGAAAATTAGGAGCAATTTCTATGCCATGCAGTTTATGAGCTTTAAATTTTGTAAAATTAACCCAAGAAATCAAATAAGGACTTACTTGTTATTCTAGTAAAAGTTGCTTGGGCGGCTTCCTTATTAGTCATTAAAAACTCAAGTTGCGTCAACAAAGAAGCAAGATCCGCATCTCTAATATCGGAAACATTCTCTTCCAAAGTTAAGAGGATGTCTTGTGAAGCCGTCTCATTCTCTTGTGCTCTTCTTGATGAGGCGCCAACTTCAGCTCTGGCAGTTGAAAAAGTGTCAAAGATATCATTAATTTTCGTACTTATCGAACCATTTTGCAGCCGATTTTCGGTAATTTTCTCTATAACAATTGATGACGAGGTATCTTTGATGACCCCAATATAAGATTTAGCGGGATCATAATCAGATATAGCTAGATCCGTTAACTGCATATTATCAGTAGTGCTTTGCACTCTAATTCTATTGCCCTCTACAAGACTGGCTGATACCCCAGAAATATTATTAATTTGCGTAATAATCGGAGAGAAATCATTTCCGTAAATGGTGCTGGAAATTTTATTTACTGCTCCCCCTGTGTTCAAGTTGAACTCGATCTTCGCTTCAGAGCCAGAGCTCGGGAAAACTAAATCTACAGAATTTCCGTCAGAGAATAAGTTGGATGAATTTCCTGAATTTAAATCACTCTTTAAACTTTCAACAAAATCATCAATCACTGCAAATACGGAAATTTTTGTATTTCCCGAGTTAATATTTTCAAAGATTGCATTACCGGGAAAATTTTGTCTGACATGCAAACTTGGGGATACTTGCACCTCCCTAGCTAACGCTGACCCTTGATAAGAAACTTTTCCACTGCTGTCTATTTTGAAAGGCTTTTCCACACCCGCCAGACCACCAAACAAACTATTGCCAAAACTATCCTGTTGATTAGCGACATCTAACATTTCCTTTTTGAGCATTTTAATATCATTCAAATAACGCTCTCTTTCCTTTTGAGACAGAACGTCGTTACTGCTTTCAACCGCAAGTTCTTGCAGATTAATTGTCAAATTCTGGAGCCTATCCAGAGCAACATCTAAAAACTCTAATTCTGTTTTTGCTCTTTTAGAATTCTCCATAAATTGATTAGTCTCAGATATTTTCTCTTCAGCCGCATTTAACTTAGCTATTTCATGCAGGTTTTCTGATAATTTAAGATCGGCCCTGCCCGATCCAACTTGCGCCTGAATTGACTTCATTTCTTGATTAAGCTTTGCAAAAAGCTCAACGTTTTGCTGATGCAATCTCGGTGTTCCAATACTCATTTTTTCGCAATCACTTTCACATAGACCTTAGTAAGGTATCCATCATTTCTTGAGCCGTACTCAAAACTCGGGCTAACGCTTGATACGCCTGTTGCTGCTCGAGCAACCTAGCTGCCTCAGTATCTAAATCTACTCCGGAAAATTCAGATTTTTGATCCTTTGCCACATCATGAGCAGCCTTAGCGTTAATCAGACTTTGCTCACTGGAGCGCAATTGAAAACCTGCTGACGTGACAAGGCTATTATATCTTTCCGAATATCCACCTTTGCCAGTGCTCTCCGACAAAGAAGAGAGCCCAATCAATCGCTCTAAATTGCTACCATCGTCCTTCTTGGGATTGCTGGTTAGTACCCTAAATTCGTCTGCCGCACTTAAATCTCCATCAACAATCCAGTCAAACCCTCTAAATAAAAAATTATTTTTATTACTTAGCTCTCGTGATCCCAACAAATCACCTGACTTTGTATCAAAAATTTCAATAAGATTTTCGTTGTCTTTATTTACTTTCGCGGTCATTTCTCGAGGGTTAAGTTCTTGCGATTTTTCATCAACATTTCCAATTATTGTGGGCTTGCTGGTGCCAGATGATACAAGTATTAAATCCTCACCATTCAGACCAGAAACAGAAATTATTTCATCTGCAAGAGATGTGACCGACGAAGTCGTAACTATCCTTTGGTTATCATAATTTGATAGTGAAAAATCATTGTCACCTAATAGAATTTGCGAACTTGCAGTAACAAATCCAAAAGTTGCTGAATTGTTAGTAGCTTTCAAGCGAATATCCTTATCAGTAATACTTTCAGGTATTGTAACTTTCATCCTCGCTTTGTTTGTACCCGTTGAAACCTTTGAAATGGTCACTCCTGTGGGTAAAGCTGGATTTGACGTGATAGCATCGCTGGCAGTTGTAAAAGACAACGAATAACCTGTTGAACCAATTATAATTTCGCCAAAATTAGCTTTATCTGCCTGTGTAAGATCTATTTCACCCGTTAATAACTCTGCTCCGGATGTATTGGATACATGGAACGCATTTTTTTGATCCCCTGAGTTGGATGCTGCCGCAACTAGTGCATGCCCACTAAGCACACCATCTTTAGCTGCAGCAAAAAGTCTAAAATTTGAGCCATTCTTTTCAAACCCTACAGTAATACGATCCTTTTCAGGTCCTGATATATGAAATTTTGCGTCCTCAACAAGCAACTCTAAAGCTTCTGATAAAGAATAGGTTTTTGTTCCAATAGTAACGGTAGAACCAGAAACAGTATAATCTAAAGTGGTATTTAAGGTTGCAACATATTTTTGCTCACCTAACTGAAATTCAATGGTACTTCCGCTCACTGGAAATCCGTCACTGAGTGTAAAATCGTCACCAGCAAATCGAGACTTGGGCGCATTTTTTCTAATTTCACTTACAATATTTTCTGAAATTTCCTTTGAGGAAAATTCACTCGCACTCTGCGGTTTAAAGACTGCTGCTATATTTTGATTTGCGTTATCGCTTGATAGCGTAAGAGAATATGAACTAGAGGATGCGACCGGTACTGAACGCGTTTCATCTAGTAAGTTTCCATCGATAAAAGAACTAGCTTTAAAACTGTATTCAGTTCTATTTTTTTCAAAGTTGTTAGATTTTTCTACAAAACCATCGTCAAACGAAGATGCAGTACTGGACTGAGTTGCCCCATTATAAGTTAAACTAAAGGTATCCGGGCTTCGAAGCTCAATTTGACCTCCAGAAATAACATGCTTTCCATTAGCAATTGTGATTGGGGAGGACTGCACCTTTTCCCCAAATTTATCAATTTGCCGAGCTGAAACAGTTCCAGTGGCAATACTAAAATTCTTTAATGAAATGTCATTGCCATCGAATTTGCTTAACAAGACTGCTCCACTGCCTGACACTGTGGCGACAACTCCAGTCTCTGAACTTTTTGCGTTTATAGCAGTTACTAGCGAAGCAGTGTCATTATTTGCCACTGTCACATCGATTGATGAAGCTGTCGCATTATCTCCATAAATATCAAATTGAAGACGTCCATTAGCAATTCCAAAAAGTTCAAGATTGTTATAGGCCTTTGCTTCAACGCCAAACTTGCCGTTTTCAGTGTTAAACTTTGTAGCAATTTGGCCTGCCATCATACCCTGTTCCGTAGTAAAATCACTGGTTCGGCCAGCTGCTGTGGCAATTGTCATTGCAGATGACATCCCAGGTCGTGAAGTAGGAAAACTATTCGCAGCATATAAGTTTAAATTTTCAGAAAACCCAATTGCCGTGATAGTCTTTGTTTGGGCTCCGGCCGTGGTAAGACGTGTGATATTTGCTCCAATATACTGATTGTCTTCGCCTATGGATGTGTATTTAGCAGTATATACAGCATCCTCAGCAAAACCATTTGTTTTGGTAATAAGGCTATTTGCCTGTTGCTCCGTGAGTGGTTTACCAGACAGCTGTATTCCTTCTCGCGTAAAAATCTGTAAATCAGCCACCCCTGTATCAGCTGGAATACTAACGCCCGATACGTTGTTCAAACTACCAGAATTTAATTTCTCAAACGTAGAATACGGAGGCTGAGCTGCGGAGGACACTGTAAGATTGTTTTTATTTCCACCAGCATACAGACCAAGATCTGAAAATGAGAAGGAATTAATTTCGGATTTAAGTCCACCGTTATTTAAAATGTCTGCAATCTCATTATAACTTGTAACCCCGCTAATCACGCCACCTACTGAGAAAATATGCTCCGTGCCACCAAGAGTTATTTTTAATTTCGAATTCGCGTCAAGGCCAGAAAGTGTCGTGCTAAATTGGATTTTTTCCTGCGATTTTAATGAAGTCAAATTATCTATGCTATCAACATTTTCCATGAACCCAATAACACCATCACTCACAAAGGAGATCGCATTAGCGGCGTCACGGGGATGGCTTAGAGATGAATTTAATTTTGTTAAATTATCACTTTTAATTTCAGAGAAGCGTTCCAATGATATCTCTGTATTGCTGGAGTTGCTGCCGGCTGGTTCGATAGAGTAGAACGAACTGGCAGCTATATCTTTTCCATCTCTGATCATTATTTGTAAATTCTCGGAAGCATTGTTGGTAATCTTAACATTAAAGCTATCACCAAGCGCGGGTTTCCCCTCAACGTTAAAGCGGAGACCATCAAGTTCCGTGCTCCCTTTAAATTCTACTAATTTGTTGCCAGATGCATCAGCAATTAACCATAGATCGTCAGAGCCACTATAATTTACACTCAGACGCTCATCCATTAATTTTTCTAAGTTACCATCAACTCTTAATTGTGAGGTACTTTCGCGTGTTGAATTTTTATTTATCTCGATAGCATCTAAGCTAAAAAAGTCTTTACCTTGCACACCATCGAGATTAACTCCAAATCGATGTACCTCATTAACCTCAGCAACAAGACTTTTAGTAAGATCATCCAAAGATTTTTTTGCTTCGGTGAGTGCAATATCAGCCGCCATAAACCCGGCAATTTCGCCTGACTGAATTTGGACTATTGTGGAGGCGCTGTTGGCTCCATTATCTATGTAAATTTTAGATGCACCATCAACATTTTGTAACTTCAGTTTTTTATGAGTGAGACCGTCGATCAGTGTTTGACCCTGACCTGTGGTTCCCAGCGTCACTTTTACCGAATGATTTTTGAGATAATCAACAGATATGTCTGCAAACTCACTTAAAGTTCTCAAGTGAGCATCTCTTTGATCGAGTAAATTATTTGGGGTGCTTTTAGGACTCGTATTTCCTAGGATTTCTCTTTGAACAGAACCAAGCAACTCAATTGTTTTGTTAAAATCTGAAATATTCCCAGAAATATTATCACTTACGAGCTGTCTTAAATCGTTAATACCGTTTGCAACATTTTTTATAGAAGCAACCACAGCGCGCGCCGCATCAACGGCAATATGTCTTGCTGCTAAGTCCGACGGGTCTTGTGATACAGTTGATAGAGAAGCAAAAAAGTCTTGCAATTTATTTGCAACCGTTTTCTCCCCGGGACGCAGAACTTGCTCAAGCTTTTCTAAAATTAATGTTTGCGATGTGGAAAATGATAAACCAGAGGAAGCCTTCTGAAGTTGAACATCAATAAACTGATCAAACGCTCTAACAACTCCATCAACTTTAACACCGTAGCTGGAACTGGGAGATATTGATAAAACATCAGCTGAACCAGATTTAACCTCAGCTAGATTGGCTTCGCGTCGAGCATAATTCTCATTACCGACATTAGCAATATTTTGCCCTGTAGTCGCAAGCCCTTCCTTATAGGCCTGCAATCCTGACTTTGCAATTCCAAAGATATCGCTCATGTTTAAATCCTAGTCTTTGACATCTGCCTCACAATTGCATCTGCAATACCTATATCGACTAATTTACTAGAACTATTAGCTAACTCTTGATCAAACATTTGCTCAAAATTATCGTCAGCCTTAGAATCAAAAAGACCGTCGCTGAGCTTACTTTCTCTTGCTTGACGCAGTAGGGTTTCTAAAAATATTGCCTCGAACTGGTCAGCAACATTTTGAAGGCCATCTACAGTATCAGAATTTGCATTTAGGGCTTTAGAATTGCTTGGTTCTTTTTTATTTATGCCCGAAGTAAAAAATAGCTCATCCGAACTAATACTCATTACTCCTTTTAGGCTGCCATCAATCATAACAAAACCTCAAATCACAATCAGTTCAGCATTCAAGGCGCCCGCCTCTCGAAGGGCCTCAAGAATAGCTACTAGGTCTGATGGTGTGGCACCAACTGCGTTAATTGCATCAACCAAGTCACTTAGAGAAACTCCTGCATCGAATAAGAATGCTTTTGCGACATCTTCTTCCACTGTAATTTGTGTATCCGGAACGGCTTCAGCCCCCGCATTTGCCTGAGCCCCCTCACCAATAGCAATTGCATCCCCTCCATCAATATTTTGATCCTCATTGACCCGAACAGAAAGAGTCCCATGAGATACAGCTGCGGGTGTAACTTTTACATTGCCACTAATAACAAGGGTACCAGTGCGTGAATTGACAATTATTTTTGCCGGTGGTGCCCCGCGGTCCACTTCAAGGTTTTCCAGCACCGAAACAAATGAAACCTTTTGGGCCGGATCATTTGGCGCTCTTACGCGAATACTATTTGTATCCAGCGGGATTGCCGTATCAGCTCCGAAATTATCATTTATTACTTGAGCGACATTATTGGCAGTGGAGAAATCCCCTCTGTGCAGATTAAGTATGACAAAGTCTGTGTTTAAAAATTCAGTTGGCACAACCCTCTCGACAGACGCTCCGCGAGGAATGCGCCCAACCGTAGGAATATTTACAGTGAGAGATGAATTATCCGCACCAGTAACTCCAAGGCCTCCAACAACAATGTTTCCTTGTGCAATCGCATATGTTTCTCCATCAGCGCCCAAGAGTGGAGCCATCAACAACGTACCACCTTTAAGAGATTCAGCCCCACCAATGGTTGAGACGGTGACATCAATTGATTGTCCCGGCTTTGTAAATGGAGGCAAATCTGCAGTAATCATTACGGCCGCGGCATTATCACCGTTGAGGCCTTCTACTTCTGATGTAACTCCAAATCTAGATACAAGAGACTGCATTGATTGAAGTGTGATGCCCGTATTCCCATCACCTGTCCCAGCAAGGCCCACAACCACTCCATAACCAACCAATTGGTTAGACCTCACACCTGCAAGAGATGTAAGATCTTTTAAACGATCAGCTAAAACTGGGCTGGAAAGAATACTAATTAAGGATATTAATGCCCAAAAATATTTCAGAATCTGCATTATCCGCTCCTAAATCCTAAATCGGCGAGACGGTTTCAAGAAACTTAGAATACCATCCTTTTTTACCAGAAGCTGCAGTATCTCCAGCTCCGATATAGTCAATATCAGCATTGGCAATTCTATCAGACGGTACAACATTATCTGATGAAATATCTCGAGGTCTTACAATACCACTTACTCGAATGTACTCGTCACCATTATTTAAAGTCAGTTTCTTTTGACCCAATATTTCAAGATTTCCATTTCCAAAGACCCTTACAACATGAACAGATATCAATCCAGTAAGTGAATTGGATTGGTTACTGGAGCCAGATCCTGTAAATGATTGCTCTGTACCAGCTGATAAATCAGTAGACTCGGGAATTAAATCTTTTCCGGCTAAATTTTCTAGGATGTTTGGCAACGTGACTGTAGAGTCACTTGTTTTTGAACTGGCAGCATTCTGTGACTTGGTCGCGGCAAAACTCTCAGTAAATGAAACCGTCAAAATGTCGCCTACTCGGTGCGCTCTACTCTCCATAGCAAACAAGCCACTTTGGTTTTGTTTATAAATTGCTCCATAGCTTGGCTGTGTTTGCTCTTCTTCTATGTTGCCCAAATAAATAGGTTCAAAATCATCACTTCGTCGATCTTCAATATACTGACCGCATGATGGAATTAAGAAAATTATGGAGAATAAAAATTTTTTCATACTTCACCTAGAGATTACGAGAGATAAACTGCATCATCTCATCTACCGCTGTGATTGATTTTGAACTTACCTCATAAGCTCTTTGGGTCTCGATCATATCTACTAGTTGCTGCACAACATTTACGTTTGAACTTTCAACGTATCCTTGGAGTACTTTTCCAAATCCACCATCTAGCGGGGCACCAGCTTGCGGCTGACCGCTTTCTGACGACTCAACTAGAAAATTTTCACCGATTGGTGTTAGACCTCTTGGATTGCTAAAATTGACTAATGAGATCTGCCCAACTTCTTGGCCAAAATCATTGCCAGGCACTGTTACACTGACGATACCACTATTTGAAATGTTAATCCCAGTTGCATCGTTGGGAATTGTTATCTGAGGCTGAACAACATAACCACTAGAGGTTGTGAGTAAGCCTTCAGCGTTTCTTGAAAGAACCCCAGCTCTAGTATACCCCACTCTTCCGTCAGGTAACAGCGCTTGAAAAAACCCTGATCCGTCGATCGCCAGATCTAACGAATTATCGGTACTTACCAAGCCTCCCTGCGTAAAAAGTTTCTGAGTGCTCACAACTTTAACGCCTGTTCCCACCGCAAGGGGAGAGGTTAATGCCGTATTATCTGCCGTCTGCGAACCCGCATTCTTAACTATTTGATAGAATAGAGACTCAAAATTGGCCCTATCTCTTTTAAATCCTGTAGTATTTACATTTGCGAGATTGTTGGCAATCACTTGCATCTTATATTGCTGTGCAGTGAGACCTGTTTTTGCTACGTGCATTGCGGATGTTGACATTTTTTTGCCCTTTTAGAGTTTAGATAATAAGAGCAAACTCTATGCCAATTAGATATTTAGGTCGGTAAACTCATAAGTTTCGTTCCAGCACTATCTATATCACTCGCCTTTTTAATCAGCTTGACGTTGATTTCGAATTGACGTTGCATGTCTAAATTTTTAACGAGCTCTTCAATTGCATTAACATTAGAGGACTCTAGAAATCCCTGGCCGAACTTACCAGTTTGATCAGGATCAGGGACAGTGCCGTCAGCCTTGCGAATTTGTCCATCGAGACTTTTTGTTAGCTGATCAAGTTGACTGGTTGTTGAACCAATAAAACCAGCACTCGTCAATTCACCGATTGGAGCACCCGGTTGTTGGACGAGCACCTCACCAATATCCGTAATACTTATAGAAGTAAAAGGCGGCAAAACGATCGGAGCAAGGCCATCGGACAGTACCAGATCACCAGCCCCGTTCACTAGCTGATTCAATGCGTCTATCGAAAAGTCTCCACGCCGCGACAGCGCAACCTGCCCATTCTCTGGTTGAACATAAAAATACGCATCGTTCAAAACAGCTACATCTGTTTCAACTCCAGTGTTTTCCATTCTCCCCATCTCGCTAGAAAAAAAGCGAACATCAGTTTCAAGCGGGAGCACTTTTGCCGTCAATTGATTTAACTGCTCTAAAAAACCAGCACCACCTTCGTTTGGAAGGTCTTTCCTAAAACCAGGAACATTCACGTTCGCCAAATTATGTGCAAGATCATATTTCAGATCCTGCATTTGTCTGATTGCACTTAGTGCTGTTTGAGCAAGCCTATCCATTTATCAAACCGAATTTAGTATTAGTTTCTAATATTAATTATCGTCTGCGTCATACTAGTAGAAGTCTCAATTGCCTTGGCTGCAGCTTGATAATTACGCTGAGCAGTAATTAGATCTACCAACTCTTCCGTAAGATCAACATTCGAACGTTCCAAAGAACCGGACAAGATTTGACCAAAACCATCCTCTGAACCTTGTCCCAATTCTACCTGCCCGCTTGCGGCAGTTTCAATGAATGTTGAGTTACCTATCTGCTTTAATCCGCTTTGGTTAGTAAAATTAGCAACAATTATTTTGCCCAAAACAACATTTTGACCGTTTGAGTAACCTGCCTGAACATTTCCATAATTATCAATTTCAAGGTTACTTAATCGACCTTTTGTAAATCCATCTTGAGTAATCTCCACAGATTGAAATGGTTGATCAAACGAAGTCGCAGTTGAGAAATCTACAGTTAATTCTTTACTCGGAAACCCTGTATACTTCACCTTGGTAATAGGACTAACAATTTCGCCATTGAGACCAAAAGTTAACTCTCCATCATCTAGGTAAAGTGGATAAAAGTCTTGAACCATATTATCCGCAAAAGCTTGGTTATTTGCAGTAATTTCTCCAGTTGGAGAAATATATAATGGCCGCCCAAGTTCATCCTTTGCCTGAACTGGTGTTTTTACCATAGCAGTTTCGCCCAAGCCCAATGGAACATCATTTAGACCAAAACGAAGTGCCCCCTTGACCGAGATAAGGGATCCTTCACCTTTGGTTGAAGTCGTGAATGTAAAATTATTTTCTACACTATCATAAACAACCTGAACGCCACCAACTGACTCGTTAGAAATTGGGTTCACCATTTGATTTATGCGGTTTTCTAACGCTTTTGCCAGTGTATCCCCCTTATAATTTCCTTCGGGAACTGTAATCAAAGCGCTTACGCCGTTCACAACAACTGTAAACTGATTTTCATTTGCTAAAGACGAAACGGTAAACGCTTTAGTCATATCCATTAAAGCTTCTCCACCAACAGAAACTGCTGGCTTTGATATAAGCCCTGTTGGAGGTGTGTATCCCTCAACACCTGCACGGGGA
>Ga0181568_10005735_pt1 | contig 10882 bp, 6 predicted proteins | sample 101ome_20_FD_133758 | JGI IMG/M metagenome (GOLD analysis project Ga0181568, IMG submission 133758) | Coastal salt marsh microbial communities from the Groves Creek Marsh, Skidaway Island, Georgia - 101404AT metaG (megahit assembly) | ecosystem: Environmental > Aquatic > Marine > Intertidal zone...
GTCATTGACACTCCTCCTGTTGCGCTTGCTCAAAATGCTTTTACAGACGTTAAAAATGTTCGCTTCAGAGATGGTGCAGTTAGTAAAATACAAGGCGAAGTTCTTCTTAATAATATTGTAGATGATCTTACAGCATCAGGAGAAGAGTTTGGTAAGGTAAGATATCTTGCTTTTTGGCCTAACCCTAACCTTGCACCTCTCGAAGGCTACTATTTATTTGTAGTAGATTATGTCAGAAATAATATTACTGTCGGTCAAAAAGTTTATATCCAAGATCATACAGGAACTAAAGTAGATTTAACACCATCAGGACTTAATAGTGGTGATGGCTTTGCTTATACTACAAGTGGTTGGCAACATGATTTGTTTAGTGGTGGTTTTACTTTTATCATTAATAACGGTATTGATAAGCCACACTACATTCTAGACGAATCAGGTAATACAGATATTAATAATCTTGTTTTAGCTGAACTTCCTGGATGGGATAGTTATAATACTGCTCAAGCTATACATGAAGATACTTGGAGTACCAATAATAGCACTGTATTTGACTTAGCACAGTTAGTTGATTTTAGTGTTAACTATATTGAAATTACAGGTACAAATGTTAAAACAGTTAAAGTAGGTAGTCCAGCAGGAACAGGCACACCTAATAGTGCTACCTTTGTTCCTGGAGCATTACCCTCCTCAATACCTACAGTAACGGGTAATCAGTTTGAAATATACACTGATACATCTACTAACACTACAGTATGTGTAGTTGGTGGATTGACCGCTGGTGATGATGTAATTGTTACAGTTAAATCAAGAAACCCTGTTAATGTAAGAGCAGGAGTTGTTAGGTCTTTTGGAGATCTTCTTGTAGCTGGTGACCTTACTGAAGTAGATTCAGTAGATAATACTAAGATTGTTCGAAGATTATCTGGCGTTGTAAGAACATCTGACCTTGCTATTCCTGGAGCTATTCCAAATAACTGGAATCCATTTGAAGCAGGTGTAAGTACAGCTGATGAGTTTACTCTTTCAGAAACTAACATCATTCAGGATATGCAGTCGTTACAGGGTAACTTGTATATTTACACAACAGGCTCTATTCATGTAATGACACTTACAGGAAATCCTAATGCACCTGTTGCATTTGGTCCTGTTACAGATACTTATGGTGTTGTGTCTTCTAACATTATTACTGAGTATGATGGTAAACACTTTGTTGTTGGTAGTAATGATATTTATTTATTTGCAGGACATCCTGGAGATATTGTATCAATATCAGATGGTCGAGTAAGAAATTATTTCTTTGACAATCTTAACCCTATCCACGAACAACAAGCTTTTACTTTGTTAAACCAAGCTCAAAATGAGATATGGATTAACTATCCAACTATTAATTCTCTTTCTGGTGAGTGTGATGAAGCACTTATTTGGAACTACAGAGATAATACTTGGTCTATAAGAGAACTAGATAATGTTACTTCGGGTGATATTGCACCAATTAGAGGTGGCGGTATCCCTAATGCTACGCTTACAATTACAGGTAGTAGTGGTAATGCAGGATACACTAATACGGGTAAGCGAGAAGTACAAGCCATAACGGTTAATGGTGATACACCTAGAGCGCATATTGGTACTAAAGTAATTAAAGATATTGATGTAGGTACATTCACTTCTTTTACAACAGACGTTAAAGAAGTAGTTGATATAAATGTAACTGGTGACACAGGTCCAAATACAGTAAATGCAGTTAATACAATTACATTTCCTTCTTCTCTTACTTTTGATTATGATACTTCAGCAGGAGATGGTAACGCTACTATAACAGTTATAGGTGACTCTACTATTGGTAGTGCTACTTTTAACGCCATACTAGTTCTTGCAAATGATTATAATGATGGTGATACTATCACTATGACTAATCTAGTAGAGGCTATTAAAGATTATATTAATGATAACAAAGCCTTTGCTAACTGGACAGCAACAGCAAGTTCTAACGTATTAACACTTACTTCTGATGTTCCTGGACCTAGACTGTTTTCTAGTGGTACTATCGTAACTGATGGTAGTACTTCTAATAATTTAACAATGGCTAGCACAACAACAGGTATCGGTGTATATGGCATTAACGCTGCAAACAGTCCTGCTATTCGTATGCGAGTACAGGCAAGTGCTGCATCAGGCGTACATGCTGCAATAGATGAGTATATTACTCTTACTAAAAACCTTACTACAACAACAGATATCAGAGATGATATTATTACTAAGCTTAGTGCTTTAGCAGACTTTAATGGTAGTAGTAGTGCTATTTATTCTGTGTCTTCAAATGGTAATGATGTTCGTTTAACCTCTACTAGTGGTGGTAATCATAATCCTATCACAGTATCTTTTGATACTACTCATGGTGGTACTACATATACTGAAACTGAATTTGGTGGTAATCTTACTGCAACAGTAACAGTAGATACAGAAGGCGTAGATAACGGTATTCCTGATATTGATTTACAGATTAATTATCCTAATGGAAGTACTGATAGCATAACACTGACAGGCACACATACGCCTACTACAGTGGCTACTGAAATAAGAAATACTATTGATGCAGATAGTAATTGGAGTACACTTACTACAACAGCAACTAATGTAAGAGCTAAAGCAGCAGCAGTTGGTATTCAATCAACTAACTTTAGTGTTACTATAATAAGCACTGGTTCTTTACCTTCAGGGTTTAGTGCAAGTACTTTTACCTATAGTGAAAACAGAGCAGGGCGTGATGCGGCTTCTACAACAGATAGAATAACGCTTACACCACCAACAGGACATGGTTCAGCTATAACAGTTGACTTTGATTCTTTTACTGCTTATGATATTGAAATACCTAATACTGAAGAAGTAACTGCTATTGAAATTGCAACTGCACTAGAAACAGCTTGGACTCAAACCAGTGAATGGACTCTTGTTCGTAGTGGAGACACTTTAACCTTTACTACAGCAGATAGAGAAGCAGTCACAGGTGAGTTTGAAATAACTGTTACTCAGGGTGATACCCGTACAAGCACAGCTGTAGCTGATCTTGTTACAGATACAGTACCAGCAGATATCACAGTAACAGATGGTGCAGACCCTGTGTTTGCACAACTTACTAGAGCAACAGTAACTATTAATACGGTTAGTGGTGACCTTGTTGTATTTGATAAGCATTATGGAGAAGGACCAGGAAGACTTCTTGATCCTACTTTTACTGCTGCAGCAAACGATAGCACCTATGGTAGCACAGCACATACTAATGATGCTGATTATCTTAATGCTTACTATGATCCTGAGAAAGACTTGACAAGAACTAATACAACAGAACAAGCAAAAGACAATGGAACAGTTGTTGATGCTGATGATATGTTGTTAGATATTCTTACAGAACTTAGCTCTAGACAAAGTCTTATTCTTACACCTGACAGTACATCTGCACCTACTACAATTGATATTAAACCAAGTCAATTTAGTTCGGATGCAGAATATATTAAGGAATGGATTCCGTATAGCACAGGAGATAACTCAACAGTTGCACCTACAACAACAACGCTGTTAGCTTCTAATGAAGGTGTTACAGTAGCAACAACAACGCCAACTTATGACACCACAGGCTCTTCAATAACAACAGACTTTGATATTGATAGACCGTGGTCTAATGAACAACTTAACCCTAATAAGATATTTCCTATATTTGCTCAAACAGAGCTAGACTCTAATGGGGATAGGGTTAATCGTATTAGAGCAGCAGATATCAGTTATACCTTTGATGGTGAAGAGTATGTGTCTTATGTAGAAAGAAGTCAGTTGTTTATCATGCCTGATTTTACCACAGAAGGACTTGATACAGTTGCTTTGTGGGCTGATGGTGGTACTATTACAACAGTTGGTGGTGAACCTGAAAGGGCTACTCTTAGATTCAGAGCAAGAGCTACTAATTATCCTGGCGATAAAGCGTTCCTTACTGTCGCTGAAGATAATACTCAGACTAATAGTAAAGCAAATAAGTTAGTGGTTAATGATTTTATAGTTGCTTCAGACTATAAGATTGACCTTAGAATATTTGGTAGATTTTTGAATTATCGTATTGATGATGCTGATTTAACTAATGCAGCTTCTAATGATAAAGCATGGGATATCTCAGGTATTCAATTAGACATTTCAAAAGGTGGAGATCGCTAATGGCAAATAATCAACCTCCTGTAACTGATAATAAGTCACTCAATGCGTGGCTTATTGAAGCTACTAAGAATATTCGTAACTTACAAGATGAGCTTATTCAACACAGGAAAGATATCTTAGACTCTGCTACATTTGCTGAGTTTAAAGAAAAGGTAGATAGATGATAAAAAAGATAGAGGACAATGATGTCTTTGAAGCTATTAAGCTTATGGACAAATCTACTAAGGATAATAACTATTATGGCTATGAAAGAAATGAGTCTGTTTGGATTCAATACTTTCTTAGCCTAGTAGAAAAGCAAAAAGAAGGAAGCCCTCACGTTCTTGTTATTGGTGATTATGATGACAAAGATAAATTAAGAGGGTTTCTTTCTGCAGCTACCTTTAGTAACTATTATGATAAAGAATGGGTGATGGATGTTAAAGATTGCATTGTGGATCATGACCACAATAATGCATTTGTTGTCTATCGTTTATTTGACGCTATGATTGCTCATGTTAAACAACACGGGGGCAAACATTGGCGAGCCGACTCAGTTAGGGGTGAGCAAGAAGCCCTTGACTATGGTCGTTTCTTGCAACACCGCTATGATGCGGCACTACACGTCTCGGTGAGAGGTGTATTAAAGGAGAATTAAATGTTATTAATGAAACACATAACTGGAGATTTATACTCCCGTTTTGGTGGTCGTGCAGTGTTTAAAGGCGGTGGTGGTAGTACAACCACTCAAAGTTCTGGCATTGATCCTGAGTTTAAACCATACCTTAAAGATGTACTTGCAAATGTTACACAACGCTACAAAACAGATGTAGCTGGTGGGCCAAATGCTATTGTAGCAAAAATGGATCCACGACAATTGGCTGCGCTAGGCGCACAAACAACTGCAGCACAACAAGCTATTTCTGGTACAGGTGCGTTTGATACACAAGCTGAAGCAGAAAGAATGTTAAAGAATGTGCAAGGCACAACAGCGTTAGGACAATCTAGCGGTCAAACAAGTTCGCTTAGCTCTGCTCGTGCAGAAAAAGCTCGTGAAGGTGCTATGGCAGATCGTGCTTTAGATCTTGCAAGAGAGCGTCAACAAACTTTAATGGGTGGTATTCAATCACTTGGTGAAGCAGGAACATCGCTCCAAGAGTATGAACAAGCTCGCTTAGATGCACCTCATACAGCAGCTCAACGTTATTTTGGTTATCTTGGTAGCGCACCTCAACAATCAACATCTACTACTAGTGGAGGCGGTAAATGATTAGAACTGTTGCTAATAAGCCTCGTGAAAATATGGGTGCAATGCAAGGACCACGCTATCAAACTGGACCTATTTCTGCTCCACAACCAGAAAAGGGCATGATGGGTAAACTTACCGATATGGCTAAAGATACTGTTATGAATAAGGCGTTAACTAAAGGCCAAGAATTAGCTAACCCGTATATTGAGTCTGGTATGAGTAAACTTGGTGGTATGTTTGCACCTGCAAAAACAGGCGCAGATGCAGCTACTCTTGCTCAGATAGGAACAGGCGGTGCAAGTGAAACTGCATTGATTGGTAATGCATTAACTAAAGGTGCTGCTACAACAGGCGCAACAGGTGCAATGGCTGGTCTTAGTGCTGCAGTTCCTTATATTGGTGCTGGTTTAATTGCTGGTAAAGCACTTGGTTTCTTTAATCAAGGTGGTTCTGTAGAAGGCGGTTTCTTGCAAGGGCCACTAGCACTTCGCAAACTAAGATATAAACAAGATGGCGGCAAAATTGAAGTAGAAGCTACTATGGGAGGGTGATATGGCGATACCTTATCAACCAACGTTTACTATAAATCCTAAGTATGGATTTCGGTATGCGGCACAACCACATATCCCAAACGTCTCTAATGGTAATTTAAATACTAGCCAAGCCACTCCTCCACCTGTTATGGGTACACAGCAAAGCACACCTCCACAGCCTCAACAGCAGACTGTTAATTATAGTGATGACCCCTTTCCACAAGGAATTGACAACCGCCCTATTGCACAGTCATTAGGCTACACTGCGCCTCGTAGTAATATAGCAGCTGGTCTTGGAACTATTGCTGGTATGGCTACTGGTGTTCCTTTTTTAGGGACTATGGCTAGTGCTGCATCAAATAAGTTAGATCAGTCAGGCCAGCCTGCATATGGTTCATTCGGTACTTATGATATAGAAGGTAATGTATTTGGTGAACAAGGTAGAGCATATAACCCTATTACAGGTGCTGCTGCAAATAGCTACGCTAGTCCACAAGACTGGGGCTCAAGCTGGCTAGGTATTGGGAGTGACGAAGGATTTTTAGGATCAGGTAGTAGTTATGGTAAGCTAAGAGCAGAAGGTGAAAATATTGGTAGCTCGCTATTAGGTAGCTATGATAATTCAGTCTATAATGTTTCTCGTTATGACAGAATGATGGGAATGACCCCCTCTTCTAGAGCAAATGTTTCTTCTGTTCTTGGTCAAGCAAGAATGAATACACAAGGGCTAGCTCCTGGAGAAACACCAGCTACTATTAACGCATCTGATTTAGGCTTTACAGGTCAACGTATGGGTGAACCAACAACCACTTCAGGTATGATTGGAACAAATGCTGGAGATATTTTTGTAACTCCAGGAAGTTACCAGCCAGGAGTAGTAATGGAAGGCGGTGGTGTAATGACACCATCAGGAACACTTGTACAAGTTACTGATGCTAACGGAAAGAATTATAGTTTGCTAGGTAAAGACGAAGCTCAAACTAAGTCTATACTAGATACAGTAAATCAAACTTTTAAAGATAAAGATATTGGTCAAAAAGCTAAAGCGGAAGCTCCTTATGCTAGTGAGTTTGATTATGATACGCCTACTACTACTCCTACTACAAACTCTTATACACAATATGAGCCAGTTCCTGAGTATGAAATAGATACAGTTTATACACCGTCTAGCAATTCAGATAATAATAATAGTAATAATTGGAGTGGTTGGTCAGACAGTTCTAATTCAGGTTATGGGACTTCATCTGGCGGTGAGTTTGATACTAGCCCAACAACAACTTCTTATGGAACTACTGTAAGCAGTAATGTAGGTGGCGCAGGTGAACACGCTGATATTGGAAACTATGTAGCAGCTAAACAGGCTGCTCAGACTAATCCAGCAAATTATAATAATAAAGACTATGGTTCATCTAGTAATGATAGCGGTGGAGATAGCGGAGGAGGAGGCAAATAATGCACTTAAAAAGCTTTATGCAAAAAGATCGCTACGGCAACGAAATGGCTGTAGAATTCTTTGATGTACCGCCTATGCAGACACCTGAATATGATCATCCAGGAGAGCCTAAAGGTCCAGATACAGTACCAGCATGGCTTACTCCAGGAGAGTATGTGGTCAATGCAGAGGCTGTTCGTATGTTTGAACCTCAGATAGAAGCTATGAATGAAGCTGGGCGTGAATTACAACGAGCTCAAGGTGGCACTATCCCTGAATATAAAGGCGAAGGAGGTGGGATTATTCAAGGCATTACCGATTACTTTACTATGCCTCCAGCACCTCCAGGAATTGAGTATCGTAGGATGCCTGATGGTAGTATCGGTCAGTTTACTGAAAAAACAGGAACAGGAGGTGGCCAACGTTATCTTGGTCGCTTAGAAGAAAGTAAGCCAAGTCGTAGTCGTCGTGAAGACACTTGGGACTTTAGCAGTATGTTTAATTCTCAAGGTGGTCCTATCTATGCTGCAGAAGGCCAACTTACTGAAACAGATAAAGCAGTAAGAGATGCAATCGGGCTTAAGGCAATTCCACCTTCTAATCAAATGCCTCAAGATATACTAGCTAATTTTCTTAAGCAACATGAAGGGCTTAAAAATGAAGCTTATTTAGATTCTGCAGGTGTTCCTACAATTGGGTACGGTAGTACCTATGGCGTTAAAATAGGAGATAAGTTAAGTGATGCAGAAGCTAATCAAAAACTTATTAAAGATATTCAAGTGGCTGAAAACGACTACAATAATCTTGTGGATGTTGACCTTAATCCGAATCAGCAAGCAGCAGTTAAATCACTTATATTTAATATTGGTGGACCAAAGTTTGCAAACAGTAGAGCAAGGGCAGCACTTAATGACGGTGACTTTGAAACATTTCAAAAGGAAGCTTCTGAATTTAGAATGGCAGATGGAAAAGTTCTTCCAGGACTTGAAAATAGACGTGCAGCAGAAATGTCTTTATTTAATACACCAGTTGAAACATTTAATAAATTAGATGTTCCACCTGAAGAAAATAAAGCACCTCCAAAACCCAGTCCAGCTATGGAAGAGTATTTAGCAACAGCTAAAAAGAATAATGTTGCTGCTACGTTTGACCCTACAGCTGGTGATGATGCCAGCGATTTTTTTAATGTAGAAGATATGTCTCCTACAGGTGATTTTAGAAGTACACAAGCTGAACAAGAACAACAAGTTAATGTAATGGATACTGGTAATGCTCTTAATGCAGCTATTGCAAGAAAAGAATCAGCATTAGAAGAAGTAAAAGAGTCTCAAAAGGACGGTACTCTAACTCCTGCGAAAATAGCAGAGCTTGATGCAGCAGTTGCGGCTATTCCTCCTCTTGAAAAAGAAAACAAAAAAGCAAGAGAAACACAAACCGAAACTAATATTGCAACAGCTCAAGCTAAGCGTGAAATGATTGATGATGCTGATGCAGCAGTTAAAGCTGCAGAGTCTGGCGAAATTAGAAAGCCATCAACAGGCCAAACAACAGCTTCTACTAATCCTGATTTGGCAAGTAAAGTACAAGAAGCAATTACAGCTACAGAAGGAAATAAAACTCCTGATACAGGAGGCCAATCAGAAAATGAAGTTATTGATGAAGGTAATAAAACTGATCCAACTATGTTAGACAATATTAAAGGTTGGTTTAGTGAAGCCTTTTCAGACATGTTTAGTGGACCTGAATTAGCTCGTATGGCTATGTTATATGCTGGCTCTCGTGCATTGGGTTATGATCATGGCGGCTCACTTAATTACTCTATGAAAAGCTATATGAAACGAGTAGATGCAGATATAGAGGCTAGACAATCATTTATTACTGATGAAGATAATCTAGCTAAATATACTACTGAGTCTCTTGCTAACTATAGGAAATCAGGTGATGTAACTGATCTTGAAGAAAAGCCTACTGCGTACTCTGCACAAGGTCTTGGTGAATTGTACGAGCATGAAACACTTGGTACACTTCAATCAGTTAAAGTTGGTAAAGATAAGTATGCTGTCGAAATTGATGGTCAATATGTTCCTCTAGATCATCCTGCTGTGCGAGGTAAAATCCGTAAGCACGAACCCAAATATGATAATGCTCAAGAAGTAGAAAATTTCTTTTCTGAAAGAGCAACTAATATGATTAAAGGGGTAAAGGCAGGGTTAGGCGAAGATCAAACAATACCTATTGATGGCTCCTTGGTAGCAGCAGATGCAGCAGCTCGGTATATGAAAGATATTAAATTATTTGGCGATAGACCAGATGCTCGTTTTAAACTTAGAAATGAAATGCTTAAGGCTCAAGATGATTATTTTAAAGCGTATGCTAATGCAATTAAAAATGGTACAGATGTCCCTAAGAGTGTTATTTCTTTTTATAACAAAAGAGCAATTACCTTTAACACTAAGGGTGCAGTAAGCCAAGATGATATTAAAGGTGCAGATACCGAAACTGTATTAATGCTTGACGATAAAATAATGCAATTTGCAGGTGGACAAGGCACTAACCCTAAAACAAGAGTAGCAGCATATCGTGCAACATGGTCTACTTTATCTGATGCCTGGAAAAAGAACGGCAAAGAATCTAAGTTTAAAAACTTTATGGGTGAAGGCGATGCACACAGCCCATTTACTTATTGGGCATCTCAAGTACTTGATAAAAACTCAGAGCATCACGAAGAGGCTATGAAACTATTACAGGAGTAATCAATGGTAGACAGATCTTTTATTGATTCTGAAGGCGAATCTAAACTGCTTATCGATGGCGATACTATTACTGACGCTAAAGGCGATCGTTTTAGAATTGGAGGCATGGATGCCTTAGAAACAGATAAGATAGTTCAAGATGAAGACGGTAATTGGAACTTTAAAAGAGGCCAAGCTGGTGGTGAAGAACAAGCAGATGCAATTGCCAAAATAATTAAGGAAGGCAATTTCACTAATGTTCAATACTCTGGTGATAAAGATACTAGTGAAGGGTCTCGTGAAATTATTGGGCTTTCTAATCCAGAAGGTCAAGATCTCGTAGAGACCCTTTATGCTACTGGTGTTTTGCAGATAAACGAAGGTATGTCTGATAGGGCATTAAATGCTCGTAATGAAGCGGAACTTATCGCTGCTTTATACGGAGAAGAATCTGTTCCCTACTTAGATATTGCAAATGAATATCAAGATCATATGAATTCTATGGGTAAGCAATTTAAAACGCTTGCTCTTAATGAAAAGTATTATGATCCTGAATTACATACAGGTGTACAATTTCGTGATCCTAATAGAACAATAGATAATAAAGCAATTGGTCTACTGGGGAGTGCAAGCACTAGCTTTGATCAAGGGGTTTTAGGTCTTAAAGAAGGACTCTGGGGTTATGTAGATGCTATCGGAGAAACTTTCGGTAGTGAAATGATTGAAAATCTAGGCGAAGCAGGTGTTGCTCGTGCTA
>Ga0181568_10005742_pt1 | contig 10878 bp, 5 predicted proteins | sample 101ome_20_FD_133758 | JGI IMG/M metagenome (GOLD analysis project Ga0181568, IMG submission 133758) | Coastal salt marsh microbial communities from the Groves Creek Marsh, Skidaway Island, Georgia - 101404AT metaG (megahit assembly) | ecosystem: Environmental > Aquatic > Marine > Intertidal zone...
CGGTGAGTCTGTTGAGGGAGAGCCAACCGCGGAACTTCGCCAGCTCCGTGGCCACCTCTGGCGAAAGGGTTGTCAGGTTATCAAGGGCCAGCCGACCGCTGGTGTTCCTGGACAGCCGCTCGGCTTCTTCCACTGAAAGTTGCTCGACTATAAGCAATTCGAGTGCATCTGTGTCTGGTGACCCGGCTGCTTCAAAAGCAACGACTCCCGATAGGAAGAGCGAAATCGCCAAAGCTCGTTTTGAATATTTCATAGTCTGCAAAACCTTTACGCCAGTCCCTTCAGTGTGCCATTACTGTCTCCCAGGAACGGCACGCTTACATCTACCCGTTCAAGCATCGATAACCACAGGTTGTTGAGCGGCGTATTCGAATCGTAGCGGATATGGCGTCCTGTCCTAATCGTCCCGCCCGCGTTGCCCGCCAACAGCACGGGCAGATCGACGTTGGAGTGCTTCTGGCCGTTGCTAATGGCACTGCCGTAGCAGACGAGGCAATGATCCAGCAGGGTTCCTGACCCTTCACGTACTGACTTCAGCTTGTGCAGCAGATAAGCGAGCTGCCGCATGTGCAGACGGTTGACAATGGTGAGTTGGTCGTAGCCCTTCTCTCCTTGGTGCGTGAGACCATGGTGCCCTTTTTTGACGCCGAATTCGGGAAACGCTCGCTCGCTCAACTCATTGGCCAGGGCAAAGGTCGCTATTCGAGTCACATCCGAACGAAGGGCCAGCACCAGCAGATCGCACATCAAGCGGCAATGTTCCTCGAAGCTTTTGGGAATGCCGTCCCCAATCGTGATGTCGGGACGCTCAATCTCCGGCCAGCTCGCGGCACGCTCGATCTTTTTTTCAATTTCACGTACGGCTGAAAGGTATTCATCCATTCTGCTTCGGTCGTCGGCACCGAGTTGACGCGTGAGGGATGCGGCATCTTCCCGCACGTAATCCAGAATGCTCTTTCGCAGGGCGTCACGCTCTGCCCGATTGGCATCGCTGCCTGACCCGAACAACCGTTCGAAAACCTGCCTTGGACGGACTTCCTTGATCATCGGCTGGGTGGCCGAGCGCCAGGACATCGTTCCTTTATAAACACAATTGTAACCGAAGTCGCAAAATCCTGTATTGGGCTCCGTGCCGATCTCCAGCGAGGCCAGGCGGGTCTGATCCCCGACCTGTGCCGCAGCGACCTGGTCGACGCTTATGCCTGCACGAAAGTTGGGGCTGGCCGTTTTAAGCGGTGTGACACCGGTCAGGAAGGTCGACATTGCCCGTGCGTGTGCACCGCTCCCCCCATTGGCGGCACGGGCAGCCAGACCCGACAGGACGGTCAGGTCGTCCTTGAATTCCCCAACTTCTTGGAGGATTTCAGGAAGCTTGCCGAGAGGTCCTTCCTGCTTCGGCGTCCAACGGTCCATGACTGTCCCATTCGGGGTGTAGAGAAAGAGCAGTCGGTTCGGGGCGGCGTTTTTCCCGCCGGACTCGGCCCACGCTTCCAGCGGCCCCATCGCCTCCAGCCACGGCAAGGCCAGACCGGCACTGAGCCCTCGCAGCATTGTTCTACGAGACAGGTGTTGAGATCCCAACAGGCGAATTTTATGAATGTTACTCATTTTTCTGAACCTTTTCCTCTTCTTAATCTAAACGGGTCGCTCTTGGCAACTTCGGCCACCAACCGGGATAACTGATAACCATCTTCGGAGGCTGCCTTCACAATCTGACTGACCGTTCTATGGTCATAATACTCCAACTGGCGTCCCAATGCATAGATCAGCATGCGTTCGGTCAGGAATTGTGCGAAGGAATCCTGGTCGTCGAGCAAGGCCGAGCGTAGGTCGACCATTCCAGCCAACTTCCGTCCGTCCGGTAGTGTTCCTCCAGCATCGATCCCTTGGCCACCCTCTTTGGTCCGATATGCACCTACGGCATCGTAGTGTTCGAAGGGAAATCCCAACGGGTCAATTTTAGCATGACAACCAGCACAGGCCGGATCGGCACGATGACGCTCGAGTTGTTTCCGGACTGATGCCGACTCCAAATCCCGGGGCACTTCAAGCTCGGGCACATCCGGCGGCGGCGGTTTCGGGGTGGTTCCCAGGATGTTTTCCAACACCCAGGCCCCGCGTTTAACGGGCGAGGTACGTGTCGGGGAAGAGGTCATAGTCAGAATACTGGCTTGAGTCAGTACCCCGCCGCGTTCAGTATCCTGCAATGGCACACGCACCAGTCGGTGTTCAGGGAGCCGTTGCCCCCGTTTCTCGAGTTCCTTCGGCCGATTGCGGTTTCCGAAGGTATCCTGGATTCCGTAATGTTCCCCGAGTCGTCGGTTCAGGAAGGTATAATCCGCCTCGATTAGTTCCGACAATCTGCGATCCTCAAGGAGGATACTGTGCAGGAAGAGCCGCGTCTCGGAGTGCATGGCTTCACGAAGTGCGGCATTGAATTTAGGGAACGTTTCCGGGTCGGGGGTGTGGGTGTCGAGTGCGTCCAGCTTGAGCCACTTCAGGGCAAACTGGTCGATGAAAGCCATGGCTTTGGGATCCTTGGCCATCCGCCGGACCTGTGTGCCCAGGTTATCTGACAACTCCCCTCGGGCCGCCAGATCGAACAAGGTGTCGTCCGGCATGCTGCTCCATAGGAAATAGCTCAACCGGGAGGCCAGGTGATACTCGTCAACCGGATGTGGCACCACTTCATCTGGCCGATGGGCCGGCTCCATGCGAAACAGAAACTTCGGCGAGCAGAGCACGGCCATCAACGCCCGCTGTATGCCGACTTCCCACTTCAGTCCCTCCTCCATCGCTTGATCCGCAAACCTCGCTACGGCCTCGATCTCGTCCTTGGTAACAGGACGACGGAAAGCCCGTGGCAGCAGCCGTTCCAGAACTTCGCGTGTCTTCTCGACCTCGGGTTTGTCCGGTGAGGCGGCGAGCAGGACTTGATGGGAACGGGGCGGCAATGGCCCTTCGGATTCCAGTTTCACGAATAGCTGGGCCGGTGGTTCGTCTTCCTTCGGCTTGAACAGTGCGATCCCCATACTGGCAATTGTCCCCCGACGGCCCGCACGGCTGACCACCACCTCGACATGTTGTGGTTCATCCGACGACGTGGCCGTGACGTCGAAGGTCTTTAGAATCTTCATCGGATGGACTTCTCTATGCCCGATATTTCCGGCCAAGCGTCCAACTTCTTCGGGAGGGGAGTAATCCGGCAGCCCTGGCCCGGCAATAAACATAGCCGCACGTACCGGTGCCTTGTTGGATGGTCCCGCATAAACGATGGCACGGAAGATGAAATCATGGGTGGCGGCGTGGTGCAGGATTGAGTTTTTCCCACTGGCACCGCTCGGGGCTTTTGATCGCAACGGGCCGACCTCGTGAGGTTCAGTTGAACTTGAATCCATTAGGCGGAACTCCAACTTCCCCTTGAAGCCCCCCTTACGGCCGGGTTGCAACATACGTGCGGCGGAATGAACGACTGGATCCGCCATCTCAAGTCGAATGGCTCGGCCGGCGACCATCTCGGCCGAAGCCAGGTAGCGGTCCAGCAACACAGGCGAGAGCTTGAGGGCGTCGGCGTTGTTCTCGAATCCGTAGGTGACCGCGTCGGGCGGAAAATCCGCGGCCAGTGGAATGGAGAGATCCAACTGCAAGAGATCGCGGATAGTGTTGGCGTACTCGACTCGATTCAGGCGCCTCACCGGTGTCCGGCCGGGATCGGGTTTTGCAGTCCTGTCATACGTTTCGAATACACCGAGCACGACTTCGATGAACCTCTCTACCTCCTGGGTGTCTGGCTGGGGGTGCTTCTCCGGCGGCATGTTACCCGTGTGAAGCTGCTCAAGGACTCGCATCCAGGATTCCCTCGCCTTGAGCATCGAAAGCTCGTCCCGAAACACGTGCAGGGCGAGGTCGCCCTTTTGCTTCTCCACTCCGTGGCAGTCGACGCAATGCTGCTTGACGAAGGGGACGACCACCTCGGGCACAGTGCCTGGCCCATCTGCCCAAACTTGGGAGAGGCTCCCCAAGAAAAGGATGCAGATGAATCTATGTGCCAGATTGTTCATGTCTCTCTATCCTGTCTGGTGGTTCTCATCAGACTAAAAGTAGGCACTTCGTCGCGTGACATCCGTGCTTCCCCCCAGTTGTTTTGTCCTGGGTAAACCCCATTCTCTGGATTGAGTTTGATGCGGATGACGTCGTGTGGATTGATCACGGTTAAGATACCATCCTTCACACTCCATGCGCCATCCCAGGCTTTACCCGTTCGTGCAAGGTGGCTGCTGCCGTCAGCTTTGAGTTCGAGCAGGTAGTTGCTTTTGTTGCCTTCAAAACGGATGTGCCATTCTCCGATCATCGCCTTGGCCTTATCTGTCGTTGGGGCAGTTGGCTTGATCGTCACTTTTGCAGGATTGACTGGCGGTTTCTTCCTGGGCTTGTTTGCCGTTGTTGAAGGCGGTAGTATGGGCGTCGGGCCATGGGGGATGATCCAGATGTTGCGGAACTGCAGGGGCTCGCGGTGGTTTTGTAATTTGATCGGCCCTGGCGTCCCTTCTGGTGACCTCCGGACGCCGTATTTGGACTTTCCGGGGATCTCGAACTTGTCGTGGATCAGGACACCATTATGATGCACGGTGATCACTGCGTCCTTCACCTTCTTCTTACCTACCGCCACCGAGTTGGTGAATTCCACATCGAAGGTCTGCCAGACCAATGGCGGAAAACACATGTTGGTATCCGAGCCCTTGTGGCTGTAGATGCCGCCGCACTCGTTATGGGCGCCGTCCATGCCGAAGGAGTCCAGGATCTGGATCTCGTAGTCGTGCACCTGGTAGAAACCGCTGTTGCCGCGATCCTGGCTACGGTAGGCGGGCTGATAGGGGAGCATGAATTCGAGATGGATCGTGTAATCGTTGAAGATCCGCCTCGACATCAGGTTCCCCGGCAGCGGCATCAAGGTGGCGAACTTTTCGTTGATACTTCCACCAGTCCACTCATCCATATCACTGCCATCGAAGAGGACGATGGCTTCGGCTGGTGCTTTTTGTCCGAGCGTAGGACTCTCCCGGACGGTCTTGGTTAAAGTAAATGGCTTGCCATCGGCCACCCCGCTCATCTTGTCACCGGTGATCCGTGCCGAACATGGCTTGTGACCGGCAGGTGGAAATTCGGCCACCAGGGACACACGCGTCGATGACGGTTTCTTCTCACGGCCCCGCGTTGCCGCGACATGGGCACGCTTCCCTGAAGCGGCTGTAAATGTAACGCCCCCATCGGCCAACTTCCCGTCCATGATGCTGCGGTTCTCGCCGTCCCAGCCCGCGCCCGGGAGCCCGCCTGGGTAGAGCACCGCCTGGAAAACCCCATCTCCGAGAGAGACGACCTGACCGCCCAGCTTTCCGCCGCCGTCGAGGTCGCCCACATACTCACCCTGATATTTCACATCTATCGGGATCGTCGGGTCGGCCGGGTCGATCCAACGTCCGTCGTCTGCATCCGCCCCGGCGGTCGCGGCGAGGAGCAGAAAACTGACAGCGACCATCGCCGCCTTCCGCTGCAGGTGATTTGAGGTGTAATCCTGATTCATCATGATGTTCTTCATTTTGTGACTCGTTCCTTCGGAAACTAGGCAATTAATTCCGACAATGCCCTCGTGCTGTGGCTGAACTGTTCGAGCGGCACGCCCACCTGCTGCAGGAGCGTCAGCCAAACGTTGGCCAGCGGCGTGGCTTCGGGGAGCTTGATGCTTTCGCCGAGGCGCAGCTTTCCGATGCCGCCCCCAGACAGGATGAGTGGCAAGCCATTGAGCGAGTGGCCGGCTTTGATATTTGTCCCGTAACTCACGACGCAGCTGTCATAGACACTTTGCCCGTCGAGACCCTTCTTTTCCTTCAGTCGGTCCAGCAGGTAAGCGAGCAGCTCCATGCACTTCTTGTCTCTCGACGCTCCGGCGTCCCTGCGTTCTTTGGAGGCGTTGTAGTGTGAAATCGAGTGGACGGGGATGGTGATCCCCATGCTGCTGAGCACGGACTGCGAAGGCATCATGTAAGTCATCACTCTCGTCTGGTCAGTCTGGAACGCCAACGCAATCATTTCGAACATGAGTTTGACCTCGGCCTGCCCGTCGACCTCTTCCGGATAGTCGAATGGAGGGCTCGGCTTCGGGTTCTTATCCGCCCATTCGATCTGCCTCTTCAAAGCCAGCTCAACCTGCCTGATGGTCTGGAAATACTCCTCCAGCTTCTCTTTGTCCGTCTTAGCGATTCGACGGCTGATGGTCTTGGCATTGACTTCCAGACTATCAAGGACGCTGCTCTCCGTTTTGATCCGTGCCATCAGTTGCTCTTTGCTCTCATTGGCGACGAACAGCTTTGCGTAGAGTTCCAATGAGGTGTCGAGCCCCGGGATCGAATTGCCATCCTTGTTGTAGGCCATGGATAGCATGGTCTTCCCGTGTCCAATCCTCTTCTCTTTCGTGCTGAGTGGGAGGTGAGGGTGCCGGGTATCCTTGCAAAGGTGCTGTGCCGCCACCTGGTCACAGGAAATCGAGTTCTTACCACGCTGGTTGGCTCCGGTGAGGAAGGTCTCGCTGCCCTCGTGTGGCTTGTAGGCACCAACGTTGACTAGATTACCCAACAGGCTGATGTCGTCCTGGTGTGCTTTGATGGGAGACATGCCATCGCTCAGGCCGATCTCGGAAAACTTGCCGCTCTCCGTGGGGTAGAATTCGGGCAGGAATCCAAACCCCTGTCCGAGGAAAACCATCCTCTTGGGTTGATCGATCGCGGCCTTGGCCGGTGCGGCAAAGGTGTCGAGAACCGGAAGCGCCAAGCAGGCGCTGGAAGATCGCAAGAAAGAACGGCGAGAGTGGTTTGTTAGAATGCTCATGGTCGATCTCAGGTGTTACTTGGTGGCAAAGGTCTTGGAAGCGATGACGGCAAAGATCATCTCCTGGAGTGGATAGTTCTGCTTTTCCAACTCGCCCAGATTCTCACCGATGTCTTTTTCGTCGACGAATTCGATCTTGCGGCCGATGCCGTACGACAGCAGTGACTCATACATCGACCGGGCCAGCCGGTCCTTGTTCTTGAGCAGCACCTGCTGCAGCCCCTTCAGGCCCTCAAAGGGATCGCCGTCGACGTGACCACTGGCCGCTTCCTGGATCGCCCGGCGCTGCACCGGACCGATTCTTCGTCCGGCGAGACGATCTCCACCCAGGTGATCGAAACGCTCCAGGCCGTACCCGATGGGATCGATCTTTCGGTGGCACGATGCGCATTGGGCCACGTTCATGTGCCGGTCGACCAGTTGCCTGACGCTCAGCCTTTGGCCCTCGGGGTTTTCGATCGCGGGGATATTGGGCGATGGCGGCGGTGGTGGGTCGTGAAGAAATCTGGCTCGGATGATGGTTCCCCTGATCGTCGGCGATGTCCGCGGCCCCGATGTGCCCATGATCAGAAACGCCGCCTGGGTCAGCATCCCCCCGCGCGTGCTGGACTCGGGAAGGGCGACTTTTTGAAATCCCCCAGGGCCGGGTTTCACGCGGTAGTACCGGGCCAGGATCGGGTTCACCACGACAAAGTCGGAGTCGATCAGGTTGTCCACCGGCCGGTTCTCGCGCACCAGGACCTTGAAGAACTCGCTGATTTCCTGACGTGCCGAAGTTTCAAACCCGCTTCTGATGAGCTTCACCGGCAGGTCGACTTCGTCGAAGCGCTTGATGTCCGACCACTGGTTGATGAAGTCGGCCAGAAACACATCCGCTTTGCCCGAAGCCAGCATCCGGTCAACCTGAGCCCTCAGGACAGCTTTGTCGAAAAGCTTGCCTGACTCAGCCGCATCATAAAGCTCCTGATCCGGGGGTGCGCCCCACAGGAAGTAGGCCATGCGAATCGCAAACTCCCTCTGGCTCAGAGTGCCTCTCGATCCATCATTCTCCTCGTTGATATACAAGAAACCGGGGGCGGTAAGGATGGCGGTCAAAGGATGAACCAGACATTCGGCGGCCTCTTTGCCCGCGGACCGTTCCGTCCGGTAGATGTTCACGAGCTCCTCGATGTATTCCCCGTCCACCTCCTGGTAACGGAATGCCCTGTCGGCAAACCCCTTGAGCATCGCGACGATTTCAGCCTCGTCAGGATCGCTGTTGCTAAGCACTGGCCCGACTACGGTTTCAAAGAAGGAAGGTTCGTTGGCGGTGTCTTCGATGGGCCCGGTCAGCTTCAGGTAATCGAAGGTGTCCTCCTTGCGACCGCTGACCGTAATCCGGATTTGTGAATCTAAGAGGCTGGTGCTGAATTTCAACTCCGTCGACACCCGATCCTTTCCTGCCTCGAGCTGAACGTTGCCGACCCTTCTGCCGTTGACGCTGATGTCGACCTCGCCGCCGGCCGTCTCGACGGCACCGATGGACACGGTGTAGATACTCCGGGGCCTCGAGGCTGTCATATAGCTAAGGCCGCCAGCGACTCCTTTTTTCCCTTTCCAACTCTCGTATTTCTTGAGCGTCGTCTTACTCCGAAAGCGCTTGTATTGTGTGAGCCAGATTTTGATCCCTGCCTTGTCGGCAAGGTTGCTATCAAGCTTCCGCAACTCGGAGATGGGGGTGCCGGCATCGATCATCGCTTTGGCTTTCTCGAGCCTCTCATGCGCGGTTTTGGATTTTGTGAAGGGCTCGATCTCCGGGTCGTACCTGACCGCCTCGGGCGCTGGCGGCGGCAACTGGATTGCCGTGAGTGCGGTGAGATGACGCTCCACCACCCCTTTGCCCGCTTTGTGGAAGCTCTCGTATTGCTTGAGCGAGAAAAACTGCTCGGAACCGTCGGTGTCAAACCCGTCGCTAGCGTCCTCCGGCATGACATCCCGCGGCAGATCAATGCCAAAGAGATCTTTCATGCTGCCGAGGTATTCTCTCCTGTTGAGGTGCCGCATGGTGATCACGCCGCCGGTCGCCGCCAGCCGCTTGCGGGCTGAGGTGATGTTGTCGGTGATGGAGCCGATGGCCTCTGCCAACTCCTCTGCACTAGGCTGCTCTTCAACCTCGGGTGGCATTTCCCCGGTGTTCAACATGTCCAGCACGTCCTGCCACGCCGGCAACGAGGCATGATCGGTGATCGCGTAATCGAGCTGGTCGAGGCGCACGTCACCTTTTTGTTTCTCCGGCCCGTGGCACTTCACGCAATAATTCTGCAGGAGGTTCCTGATGGGCTCCTCCTCCGCCCAGCGATTCGTTGAAACCAACCCGTAGAGGCCGGTCGAGTGAATCTGCTTGCGAGCCCGTTCCACCTTGGCGGCGTCGGTCTCGAGGATCTCTACGAGAACCCGTCCGGTCCGACCCAATTCCAAGGCGACCGCCAAATCCTCCGAGCCAACTTGCACACACAAGCCGCCCGTCACACCCTGCTTTTCACAAAGGCTGACGATGGATGACTGGGATTCCTGCGCGTTGCTCACTTGGGCAAAGGCGACCCATGCGCTGCACAGCGCCAGAGCAATGTATGTTTTAGTCATTCCAGTGTTTCTCGATGATTTTTTGAATGTGCGGGTACTTCGCGTCTGTTTCATTGAGTTCCTCACGCAGCAGTTTGAGCTTTGCTTTGAGTGCTTTGACGGTTTCTGAATGCTCCGGTTTGCCATACAGGTTCTTCATTTCATGGGGATCTGCTTCAAGATGATAAAGCTCCCACCCCGGAGGCGTGACGATATCTGCCTGGGAGCCCCAGTAATTCGTTCGTGGCGGATCTTCGACGTCGACGCCATAGAAAAAGATCAGTTTGAATTTCTGCGTCCTGAGGCCAAAGTGGGCAGGCGTGCCCAGCTTGTGCGCCATGTGCATCCAATACCTGTAATAGGTCGCATCCCGCCACGCTTTTTCCTCTTTCCCAAGCAGGGTTCGTTTGAAGCTCTTTCCCTGCATGTAGCCGGGCACCCGGCCACCTGCCATCTCAATCAGGGTTGGGGCAAAATCGGTGTTGTTGATCAGCAGATCGCATCGGCTTCCCGCTTTGATGGATCCGGGCCAATGCACGATGAAAGGCATTCTCATGCCTTCTTCATACATCCACCGCTTGTCGAAGAAATCGTGTTCCCCGAGGAAATAGCCCTGGTCACCGGTGTAGATGATCAGGGTGTTTTCATAGACGCCTTCCTCCTTCAGGTAATCAACGAGCCTCCTGACATTGTCATCCACCCCTTTGACACAACGCAGGTATCGCTTGAGGAACTCCTGATAAACGCTCCGCGTGTATTCCGGTCCCGGCAGTGACTCATCGATGCCCAGTCGTTTTCCCAGCTCCCATGCATTGCAGCGCTTGGACACCGAGGCCCCGATGGTGTTCACCAGGCGGTCATCCACACCCCGGGTTGAGATGGACCCGAACCCCCGCGCCGGCTGATCATGGAGGTTTTCGGGCTCGGGGATCTCGGTCTTTTCGAGGTAGCTGTCATACCGCTTCGCATGGGAGAACAGATCGTGCGGCGCTTTGAAATGATGCATCAGGAAGAAGGGCTTCGTTTTGTCCCTTTTCTTCAGCCAGTTGATGCTCAGATCCGTGATGACATCTGAAGAGTGCCCCTTGTGTCTGGTCTTGTTGTTCGGCCAGGCGCCGTTGTCACGATTTCTGGTTTCAGGATTGTGATACCACCCCTGTCCGGGAAGTACGTCGTAGTAATCAAAAGCAGCCGGTTCCTCTTTCAGGTGCCATTTCCCAATCATGGCCGTGAGGTAGCCCGCTTTTTTCATCTCACGAGGAAGGAATTGCTTTTCCGGAGAGATCTTGCCGTGGAGATCCAGAACGCCATTGGTCTGGGGATATTGGCCGGTGATAATGGAGGCACGGCTTGGCGTGCAAATCGAGTTGTTGCAAAACACGCTGTCAAAGACCA
>Ga0181568_10005743_pt1 | contig 10878 bp, 11 predicted proteins | sample 101ome_20_FD_133758 | JGI IMG/M metagenome (GOLD analysis project Ga0181568, IMG submission 133758) | Coastal salt marsh microbial communities from the Groves Creek Marsh, Skidaway Island, Georgia - 101404AT metaG (megahit assembly) | ecosystem: Environmental > Aquatic > Marine > Intertidal...
ATTTGCCAGCCTTTCGAAACTTGCGATGGAAGCGATTGAATTCCAATGCTCGGGACATTGCAGCGCGATAATGCTGCCACCGTCGGGGTCTTTGTTCCAAATACGCGACAGCTTTATCACCCGTCCCAAAGATCGAGGCATCACGTCCCCCGGCAATGCGTGCCAGGGGATGATGATCGACCGCTGCCAATTCCAGTCAGATGAAAACAACTTGTCCGTGCAAAACCGCTCAAGCATCGGTTTTAACGCGGCCGGAAACGACCTTAAAATTCGCGACAACCGCTGCATTCATACCCGCCATTTTGGCGTTCTTGCAGGTGGTGGAAACCTGATCAGTGGCAACCACTGGTTCCACGGCGACAACGAAGCAAACGGTATTCGGGATGCGGGTCTAATCCTTACTCAAACCAACTGCAAAAGCACAATTGACGGAAACTATATCGACAACAACTTTATCGAGTGGTCGAACGAACATGATCCAGAACCGGCACATTCAAACGAGTTTTCTTTTGGCGGCCTCAGTATTTCGGACAATATTTTCACCTGCAATGACGTTGCCCCTTGGTTTACCTTCATTGTAGTCAAGCCACACGGAGCGGATCATTTTATTCACGGTCTGAACGTGACCGGCAATGTCTTTCGGACTCTGAATGGCAATATCGACCGGGTTGAAGCCATCGACAGTTCGTTTGCAGACCTGAACTATGACCGGATGCGAAACATCGTTTTCCAAGGCAACACCTTCAATGCGGTAGACACAGGGGTCTTCAACCCTTTGACACTGGATGCGGTACAGGTCACAGCCAGCAGCACTTGGACCATTTCGACAGACAAACAGCTTCCCTTCCAAGGCTTCGCCCGCCGCGTGACCGGAGTTGTTTTGCAGGACGCGATCACCAACAGTGCCAGCGCAAACGTGCACGCAACGCCTTTTGCGAAGTTACGCCAAGGGACTGACAAGGATCAGATTGCCTTGATCTGGCCCGAAGCCACAAAAGGCACTGCGACCGTGACCATCCGAATGGACAATTCCCTTTAATCAAAAGTCTAAATCAGACCCAACTCGAAAAGCCGCCGCATTTTTTCCGGCGGCTTTTTTCCCGGAACGTGCTTTTCTGGCGCAGGACAAAGGCTTGAAATCACGCTATGCTGCATCGCAGAAAAAGGAAGAATCATGACCGGCATCGTGCTTACCATTGCCCAGCAAAAGGGTGGATCTGGAAAAACCACACTGGCGATCAATCTAGCCATTGAGGCCCTGTATCGTGGCAAGAAGGTTGCCGTTGTCGATACTGACCCGCAGGGAAGCCTGGGGCGCTGGTTTATGACACGGATCGACGAACTTGGGGCACCGGATCTCGAGCTTTCCACAGCGTCGGCTTGGGGTGTTTCCTATGAGGTCGGCAAGCTGGCCGATAGCTTTGACCGTGTGATCGTGGACCCCCCCCCGAAAGCCGATAGTGATCTTCGCCCTGCCCTGCGCGCTGCTGATCTAATGGTGGTACCCGTTGCGGCCAGCCATGTGGACCTGTGGGCGACCGAAGGGGTTCTGGACCTTGCCCGCCGCGAAAACCGGCCGGCGCTGGTCGTGCTGAACAGAACGCGGCCCAATACACGTTTGGGTAAGGAAATCGCAGCGAAAGCGTCGGAACTGAATGCGTTGTTGGGAACTGCCTCTCTCGCCAATCGTGTTGCATTCGCAGAAGCCCCGGGACTGGGCAAAGGCGTTCGGGAGCTGAGCCGTGCCAAACCGGCGTCGACCGAAATCGAAGCCTTATATGATGAAATCATGGCTGTGTTCAGCAAATAATCCTAAAATACAAGCTTCCGAATTGGGGGCGGCGGTAAATCGGCTTGCTCTTCAAATTCAATAGGCATCACATTTTCCGGACAACCGGTCATTTCCCAGTTGCTGGTGATCAATAGATCGCCAGCCGAGATTATGGCTGCGCCTGTACTATCTCCTTCTGCAGCAGCGTGAAAATCATCGCCAAAAATCATCTGCGTGCCGTTCAAACTCAGTTTGGCCGGGCTGCTCCCTCCCTCCGAGGCAATAACCAAAGTCGACGAGGTTGCTACATCAGAACAGTCGCCAGGAACCCCTAATTGCGCATCGCTGGAAAAAGTTATCTGGCCTTTCACGAGAAGTATCGCATTTTCCATCGTGAAACCGCCTTCCGAGGGCAGGCGTTTCAAAATCGGGTTGCCGTCGACAATAGCAACACATGGCTCAGAAAAGTTCACATCCAACGTGGTCCGTCCGCTTGCTGGAAAGCCTTCACAATCCGGCCAGCCCGGATCAAACTCGCTACCACGGAAATTATCAATGAAGGTTTCAAGATTGGTCACATGGTCCGGATGTCCGGCCGGAATGGACAGGTCAAATATGAAATCATCGGGTTCGACCAGATAATCGGAAATTGACGCCTCGTTCAGCAGATCCGTCAGTTCAATAGGAACAGCGTTTGTGGTGCCGCAATCTGCCGGATCTTCCACAGATTCAGCATTCCCACCAAGCGAGGCGTCGTTGATATTCGAAACGCTGAAAGTTGCCGAAACCCCGCTTTCTCCAACTTGAACACATGTGTTTTGCCCTAGTGTCAGACTGCCATCCGCGTGAAGGCACGACCCGCTCACGAGTACCGAGTTTTGTCCCGTATCGTTGTTCCCCAAAGAAAGAACTCCGTTTCCAACGCAAGGCGGCAAAAATGGACCATCTGAATTCAATGCAATAGCAGTTGCCACAACGTCAGATGTTTCTCCGCCCAGAACGGCGACAAACATATTCCTGATGGCGTTTCCATTTGTTTCAGTGCGCAATGCGCTTACCCGAACAGCATTCAACATTGAACCAAATGGAAGAGAAGCTTCGGGGTAAAACAATCCGACCGTTCCCGCCGAGCCGTCGATGTCTAGGAAACCGACCTCAACCGCCGAAGCAGGCACCACATCGCCGTACAGATCAGCGGGCATGTTAACCGCAGCATAGTTTTGCGCGACTGCGATGATTGCATCCCTGTCTACCAAAGCCAGCTCTGCTACGCCGCGAGGCAATTCCATCACCGCAGCAAGCGCGGTTGCGTCAGCCACGTTTTGCATCCGTGTTTTGAAGTATGTCAGATGGGCGGAATCAACCGCCAGACCGGCGATCCCTAGGATCGGGACAAGCACAAACAAGGCATAGACCAGCACTATCCCAGACGCATCCTGCCAAAATTTCAAAAGACGACTTTTCAAATCGCTTCCAACTTCCTGTTCGATTGAAGAACAGATTAGCGATCCCGCGCGGGAAACCCAATCAAATCCTTTGCATGTTCGACAATGCTTTTTTGCAAAAATCGTGCTAAGCGTCATGTCAGATCGCGGAGGCCGATATGCCTAAAATTGCTCACCCGTCATCCTGTCAAACTGTGGTCACAACATTCGAAATGACACCAGGCACCTGTCAGGATCTGCTTGATGCGCTTACCGACGCCTACCAGAGCTTCATCTCGCACCAGCCCGGCTTTATCAGTGCTGGCTTGCATGTAAACGACGCCCAGACCCGCATTGCCAACTACCCGCAATGGGAGCGGCGCGAAGATTTTCAAGCCATGCTGCGTTCGGATGAAATGCGCGAGCGTAACCGTCGCATCAACGAACTATGCCGTAGCTTTGAGCCTGTGATGTATGATGTGGCCGCCGTCTTTGGCTGACCCGCTAGTATGACCTGCATCAAGGTGCAGACGGAAAACTTGGAACATATTGTCCCTAAGCAAAGGAGACAAGCGCATGTACAGAAACATACTGGTTCCTATTTCATTCGATGAGGGTCGCAACTCAAAACAGGCCATCGAAATTGCCAAACTTCTTGAAACCAAGGGTGGTAAAGTCACGTTGTTGCACGTGATGGAAGAAGTCCCCGGATATGCGGCGACATATATGCCCGAAGGCTATATTGAAGACAGCCGCCGAGGGCTTCAGGAAGAACTTGAAGCCGTTGCTGCGGACATCCCTGGCGGGCAGGCCAAGGTGATAAGCGGACATTCGTCCACGACTATTCTTGAGTTTGCCGAAAAACATGGACACGACTTAATCATCATTGCATCACACCGTCCCGGCATGCAGGACTATTTCCTGGGGTCCACCGCCCATCACGTTGTCCGTCATGCCAAATGCTCAGTTCACGTGTTGAGGTAATATGATCAAGCATCTTGTCGCTGCAATCGCCGTTGCTCTTTTGGCCGGACCCGTCTGGGCCGAAGAGGATACAGTTTACATCACTCATGGTGTCCCGTCGGTAACGGTCTACACACCCGCTGGTCCGGCTGACATCAGCCGCATTCCCGATCCCGAAAACGAACTTTGAGGCGAATGGTCCCGAACCTCGCGCCCCTGCCCGCCGTTCTGCATCCAGCCAATCAATGCGGCTGAAGGTACCCATTTAATCGGCGAGCTGGAATTGCTTGATATCCTGCAAGACGGTGAAACCGTCGTCATCGACAGCCGTATTCGCAGCAACTATCTGGGCGGCACAATCCCCGGTGCGATCAACATTCCCTATGACGAAGTCACCGACTCGCTTGAAGGTTTGGGGTGTATTCCTGATTTCGACGTCTACGACTGCTCCGAGGCCAAACCCGTGGCGCTGTTCTGCAACGGCCCGTGGTGTGGACAATCCCCTTCCGCCGCTCGTTTCATGATTGCTGCGGGATATCCGCCCGAGTTGATCAGTCTCTATCGAGGCGGTATGCAGGTCTGGAGAATGTTCGGACTTACAGTGATCATACCTGAATGACCCAAAAACCTGATCTAGAAAGCTTTGACGCGCTCATGCAGGCGCGTCATTCTTGTCGGGGCTATCTGCCCGACCAACTGCCGCGGGACACCATCGCGGCAATCGTCCAAACGGCCCAGCGGGTTCCTAGTTGGTGTAATGCGCAGCCTTGGCAATTGACGATCACAAGCGGACAGGAAACTGAACGCTTGCGCGAATTCATGTACATCACTGCGCAAGAAGCTGCTCACAACGCTGACGTCCCCTTTCCCGAAGGCTACCATGGCGTTTACCGCGACAGACGCCGGGAATGCGGGTGGCAGCTTTATGAACAGGTGGGAGTTATCAAAGGCGACCGCGAAGGATCTGCGCGGGAAATGATGAAAAACTTCCGGTTCTTCGACGCGCCTCACGTTGCGCTTGTAACCTCAGATCGGGCGCTTGGCCCCTACGGCGTGATGGATACCGGTGGCTTCGTGACGGGTTTTTGTCTGGCTGCCGAGGCAGCGGGAGTGGCAAGCATCCCCCAAGCGGCCCCCGCAGGGTTTTCTGATCAGCTTCGTGCGCATTTCAACATACCGGAAGAACGCCAAATCGTGTGTTGCATTTCATTCGGCTTGCGAGACGATTCCCATCCCGCCAATCAATTCCGAACCAATCGGGCAAAAGTTGACGATATTGTGGATTGGCGCAGCTAACGCGATCATAAAATTATCGTATAGAACGCATAATTTAGTGCAGCATTAAGCGCTCTTTAACCATCAAAAGTGCTTCACCAAGTTGACTGTTTCCACCTAAGTTTAAATCGGCATCAAATTGCCAAAATGCGATTTTTCCTGCCGCAATTGGGTCTTAATCGGTGCCTAACTTGGTCTCATTCCGAACAATTTGGGACGAATGGAGCATACTATGAAACACGTACTCATCATCGCAACTCTCGCCTCGACTGCGGCGTTTCCAGCCATTGCCGACAGCGCCAACTGGTCATCCGATAAACAATTCCAGATGCTGGTCAATCGGTGCTCTAATGCGGGAAAGGGAAATGGCGCGGAAGATGTCATCCGGGGACAATGCGGCAACTTCAAAAATGATTCCTACTTCAGCGCAGATGCCTACGCTACAATGGATGAAGATACCTCGCTGGATCAGTATCTGGATGTCGACCCCGGAAACTCGCAGGAAAACAACGCAAACAACTGACCCTCTCTCCAAGGCGATCAAACCGGCTCTCCCTCCCAGGCGGTTTGCACCACTCGATACCGCACGCAAAAACCAGCGTGCGGTATTTTTGTCGGTTTGACTAGGTGCCGTACAATTTGCGAAAATTCTGAAGGATCAACGCCGGAAAGCGGATATCTTCCTGATGAATGGTTTCGATCAATTCATCCGCCGCATCAGCCGGAAAATATCCCTTGTGCCGGTAAATCCGAATGCGCGTCTCAAAGCCTTTGGCATCAGCTTCGGGATGGAATTGGGTTGCGTATACATTCGTTTTATAACGCAACATCTGAAAAGGCCTCGGATCCGATTGAACCAAGTGAACAGCCCCATAAGGCAGGCTTTGCACCGCTTCCTTGTGCCCAACCAAAGCCCTGAAATCGTCGGGTATGCCCGTGAGCAGCGGATCGGCTTTGCCGTCTTCCGTGACCGAACAGTCAACGCCGCCAACGGGCTCTCCGTATTGGTCCTTGGACACAGACCCTTTTGACAAATGATGCCCCAGAATGCCCAATCCATAGCAGCAGCCCAAAAACGGAATGTCCTGTTCACAAATTTCGGGCATCAGCCCCAAAATTTCATCTTCAATGCGTTTTTCGACAGTGTCTTTCGTGTCTTCGGGATCAGACACACACCCTGGCCCTCCTCCAACGATGACCCCTGCGTAGTCGTTCAAGTTCAGATCCGACGGCAAACTTTGCTGGTCCAAACGCAGACGCACAACGTCTGACGGCTGGAATCCCCCTTGTCCAAAAACGCCTCGAACTCATTGTCGGCGGCTTCATCTTCGGGACGGAGTTGTAGGATAAGAAACGGTTTCATGCTACTTGGCTACAGCGCCTGTCAAACGCTTGCAAGTATGGCGACAAAACCAAGTGTTCATAGCGCCTGAAATCGACATCCCGGCTTACAGGACAACGCCACTTCTGATATCTGAACGAAAACTCGGCCGGACGAATAAAACATGATAATCCTTGACCCCAAAGCCTATCTCATAGGTCTTTTTCACCATGCGGTGTCCGCTGCCGATCCGATGAAGGTTGTCGCAGCGCATCTGCCTCCAAAACCTGTCGGACGGCTACTGATAATCGGCGCAGGCAAAGCAAGCGCCCGCATGGCCGAAGCTGTCGAAGCACAATACGGCCCCTGCGAGGGCTATGTCATCACCCGATATGGCTATGCGCGACCGACACAGGGTATCAAAGTCGTTGAAGCCGCCCATCCGGTCCCCGACGCAGCCGGAGAGAGCGCAACCCGCCATTTATTGGAGCTGGTATCTGATCTGTCCTCGGACGATACCGTAATTGCGCTGATTTCTGGCGGCGGCTCTGCCTTGCTATGCGCCCCTATTGAAGGCGTGACACTTGACGAAAAAATGTCGCTGAACAAAGCCCTTCTGGCCTCGGGTGCTCCGATTTCCGAAATGAACACAATCCGCAAAAGGCTGTCGCGTGTGAAAGGGGGCAAACTGGCAGAAGCAGTGTACCCGGCTCGTCTGATCACCCTGATGATTTCGGACATTCCAGGAGATGATCCTTCCCTGATCGCATCGGGGCCTAGCGTGGCTGACACCAGCACCGCAAAAGCCGCCCTAGAGATTATCGATAGGCGCAACATTGACCTACCAAACCATCTTCGCGCCGCTGTCAAGACCTCGCTCGATGGTCCTCGCAAAGGGGCTAGCGTTTTAGAAACAGCAAGGTCCGTCATAATCGCCGCCCCTGCGCGGTCTCTAAACGAAGCAGCAAAGAACTCCGGCGAAGTAGAGGTGCGCATTCTTGGTGATGCTCTGGAAGGCGAAGCCCGCGATTTGGCTGCCGAACACGCGAACATGGCCCTGAGCATACAGGGCACCATGTCGCCAGGCGACACGCCGATCCTTTTGTTGTCCGGCGGGGAATGCACGGTTACAAAACGCGGCGACGGCATTGGCGGTCCGAATGCCGAATACGTACTGGCTGCGGCTGTCGCGTTAAACGGTGCAAAGGGTATCCATGTACTTGCCTGCGACACGGACGGCGTAGATGGCGCCGCCGAAGTAGCCGGCGCCTATGCCGGACCCGAAATGTTAGCAAAGGCAGACCAGACTGACACATCTGCAAAAGCAGCGCTTGAGACAAACGACGCCCACCGCTTTTTCAAAAAGTTGGATGACCAGATCATCACAGGGCCTACGATGACAAATGTGAACGACTTTCGGGCGATCCTGATATTACCAAATTAGAGGACAGCCCGCGCACACACCGCCAGACAGATTACAACAATGGTCGTTAAAATCCCGCGCATTCTTAACCACCAATCTGGTGTCAGTTGGTGCTTTTGAAACCAGAATTCGATCGACAACACCCCGATAAAGCCAGCAATCAATGCTGTCAGATCAAGTAGCGGAGACGCCCCAATCGAGAAAAATACCCACAGAGCTGGCACGACGGACAGCACATAAGCCCTGCCTGCCACTTTTGCCTGTGCATTGGTTGCAAACCCCCAGAGGATGCCAGACATGAAACACAGAATTACGACGCCGTAGGTGATACCGGCACCTGGACCAGTCAGCTTAGCAGGAAGCGGAATCGAAATTAGGCTGCTTAGGGCAGCTGCCAAGAACGGCAACGTACCCAGCAAACCGAGAACAAGGGGGAAACGTGGCATGATGTTGAACCTCACACGAGCACTGTTCAAAGATAAGTGGCGGGGTTAGGCGTCGAGCCCGGTTGTCGGATGCGGGTATACTCCGTCGATCCGCCATCCTCCGTCTATTTTGATCATCTCGTAAAAAAAACTGTGGGCCCGCCCATCGACATCGACAAACAGCATCTCTTGATACACCGACCTGCCCAGATCGTGGGTTTCCAGATATACAACATTTCTGGGATCATGGATCATGGGATAGTCCCGGATCACCATGTCTCGAAAGGCCTCTGGAGATTTGAACACCCTTTGGATTCTGGGCGAAGCATACCGAAACGCTTCCTCATAGGACCGTTGCTCAAATGCCGACAGCTGAGCAGAAATTGTGGCTCTTGGGGTGGTTTCAGCATGGGCGAAGCCACCGCACATAAGCACCCCGATCACGCCAGAAAGTAAAGTTCGCACCGTTACCAACCCCGCAGAAAAGATGACCAATCGTTTGTTATCTAGAGCGTAAGCAGAACGTGTCAAACGGCCTTCAATTATGCCCTTTTGACTAAAATATCATCTAACTTCAAAGGTGTGATTGCTTTGACTACTGCCGCTAGTACAGGCTGCGAACATAAACACGGTTATTGCTAGATCATAATTGGTACCCAAGGCCGGACTCGAACCGGCACGCCCGCAAAGGCGGGGGATTTTGAATCCCCTGCGTCTACCATTCCGCCACTTGGGCCCAAAGCGACTCTCTTTCCGAGTCACGAAAGGTAGCGATGTGTTAGAGAAGTTTTTTGGAAAGGACAAGGCACGTTTCAGTAAGATTTGCGCGGATTTTCTTTCCTACGGCTTCATGCATTGAGCGGCAGACCATTCTTTCAAACGGCAGTCCCTGCGAAACTTCCGAACACAAGAACTTAGAGCGTAAGTAACTGTGGCCCCGTGTTTTCACACTTAATAATCCCTCTCGAAAAACAGTCCGATATGCGAAGAGCCTTCCGAATCTACGGTGCCGCGCAAAACGGTCGAGGGCATAAGATCTAGGTTCAGGTTGATCACGCTGCGCCCGTTGGAATCCACTTCGACGTCCGAGTAGATGTTGTCACCTAAATACTTCCCGACGCTCACCGATGTATTCCCGTCAGCGTTTGACGTTACATCCAGATCATCCACCCCAACGCTCCGCCTTGCACGTTCCAAAACACTGTCCCCGCCCAGACCTGCCAGTGTGGCGACTGCCGACGCCAGTTGAACCGTTTGCAACGCCGAGATTTTTGCCAGCTCGCGTCCGAATAGGAATTGCGCAAGAATTTCATCTTGGGGATAGGACGGATCAGATTGGAACGTCAGTTCCGGAGACAACGCAGGCCCTTCTAGGATGATCCGGACAGTGATCTCTTCTGCTTGCGATGAACCGACCATTCTAAGCGTGGGAACAAACTGACCTTGCAGACGTGCAGTTCCCTCTTCTAGATCCAAGCGCTTACCTAGAATGTCCAGACGCCCTCGGATCAGAGCGAATTGCCCCTGAGGGATCACTGCCGAGGAAGTACCCCCCAGACGAAGGACACCCCCAAGCTCTGCATCCAGACCACGACCGCGCACAAAGATCCGGTTCTCGGCGGACAGGGTCAGGTCCAGATTGATGGGGTTCGTTGCGTCATTCTTTGCCGTGTCCTGCGGCCTATCCAATCCGGCATTGGCCAGGGTGCGCAAACTTTCCACCGATGCATTTCGATGTTCAATGTCCAGCAGGTCGCCGGACGCAACCGGGTTTGACGTAGGGATACGAATATCCAAAGCCTCAAGCATCAGGTCTCCGGTCAGGGTGAATGCATCGTCAGCGGAACCTTTCAAGAAAAGCTCTCCCGACGCCACGGAAGTGTAGAGTTGATTGTCGGTCAAACGCGCCCGATCGACCAGCACGTTTACATCCACTGTTTGGGGCGTCAGCAAGCCAACGGATCCGCTTGTACTCAATTGCCCCCCGGAAGCGACATTCGCGGTCGACCTGATCCGCGCGCGCCCATTGTTCAGTTCAGCTGTCAGTGCAACACCTGTCAGACTGTTGCGCACAGTTGGCAACGAAAGATGCACGTCTTTCGCCTGAACAATCCCAGACAACGCCTCCAGGGTTAGCGGTCCCTGAAGGCGCAAGGCAAGCTCTGCTTCTCCCTTCACAGAATTTGGGGCGATTTGCCGGTTGACCAAGGCCAAAGGTATCGTGCCGGCTGCTTCGATATCCGCACTGGCGAAGTCGCTAGACACAAGGCCCGACA
>Ga0181568_10005744_pt1 | contig 10878 bp, 9 predicted proteins | sample 101ome_20_FD_133758 | JGI IMG/M metagenome (GOLD analysis project Ga0181568, IMG submission 133758) | Coastal salt marsh microbial communities from the Groves Creek Marsh, Skidaway Island, Georgia - 101404AT metaG (megahit assembly) | ecosystem: Environmental > Aquatic > Marine > Intertidal zone...
ATTATCAAGGATTCTATAAAAATACGAGATTATCAACTCTCAGCGTTTTCTCATGCAATCAATAATAAACGAGCAATATTACTGTCACCAACTGCTTCAGGTAAGTCATTAATCATATATTGTATTATACGTTTACTCACATCATTAGAGAAAAAATGTTTATTAGTTGTACCTACCACATCTTTGGTAGAACAAATGTATAAAGACTTTCAAGACTACGGTTGGGAGGCAGAGAAGTTTGTTCAAAGAAAATATTATGGTTATGAAATAGATGACAGTAAACCTGTTGTTATATCTACATGGCAATCACTTGCTACTTTTGATAAAAAGTATTTTGAAAGGTTTGATTGTGTTGTGGGTGATGAGGCACATCTATACAAATCTAAAGAATTGCAAAAAATTATGACTGCTTGTATAAATGCAAAATATCGTATAGGCACAACTGGTACATTAGATGATAGTAAGGTGCATAAATTGGTGTTAGAGGGTTTGTTTGGTAGAGTGCATAATGTCACTACCACAAGAGAGTTAATAGATAAGAAACAACTTGCTAATCTTAAAATACAATGTTTGATTTTAAAGTACCCAAAAGAAGAATGTATCCAAATAAAAAATGTTAAGTTCCAAGATGAAATGGACTATATAGTTACACACGAAAGACGAAATAAGTTTTTAACTAATCTGGCGCTCGACCAGAAAGGTAATACTCTAGTTCTATTTCAGTATGTTGAAAAACATGGAAAACCTTTACATGATCAAATAAAGGTAAAATCAAAAAACCGTAAAGTATTTTTTGTTTACGGAGGAACAGAAACAGATGACAGAGAAAGAATTAGAGCAATCACAGAAAAGTTGGACAACACGATTATTGTCGCTTCTTACGGCACCTTTAGCACTGGTATCAATATTCGTAATCTACACAACATTATTTTTGCTAGCCCTACTAAATCACCTATAAGAGTATTACAAAGTATAGGTAGAGGTTTAAGATTAGGCGAACAAAAAGATACTGCTAAAGTGTACGATATATCAGACGATTTTTCATATAAAGATAAAAGAAACTTCACACTTGGTCATTTTATGGAAAGAATAAACATATATTCTGAACAAGAATTTGACTATGAACTTGACCATGTTGATATAGGATAAATAATATTATGGACGAAAAGAAACAAGAAAAGAAGACTAATCCAATAATCCCAAGAGTTATTATGTTAAGTAGTGGTCATCAAGTGATTGCTGGTTTGTATTATACAGAGGGTTCTGATTTTTTACGATTAACTGATCCGTACAGAATACGGGTACATGAAAGTCCTGTAGATGATAAATCATATTTTGTAGATGAGAGAATGTCGCTAACACCTTGGATATTTCAGACAATAGACAAAGTATATTCAGTACATAAAGATCATATAATGTCGATTGCTGTACCAAATAAAAACTTGACAGAATACTACAATAATGTTAGATTGGGTTTATACCCTACAATAAAAAAAGAATTGAAACCTCTTGCAAGTAAAGAACAACATGAGAAATCATTTGAACAAGTAATGGAAGAAATGTCAGATGAAGACTATTGGGAAACGTTACAATACTTACGAGGTAAGATTAAAGCTAACTAAATAAAGTCTTTATGCAAACCGGACATACCGGATTATATCAAGCGAATTATATTTTGTCAAGGAAAAAAAAGGCAAAAATCAAAAAAAAAATAATCATCAAAATGTTGTATATAACCCTTGACAAAAACACTACATCCTGATATTATAGCAAAAGAATTAGGAGTAATACTATGACGGTAAAATTACAAAAGAAAGCTAGAGAGCACTATGTTGATAATAAAGTGTTTCTAGAAGAAATGAAAAAGTATCGTAAGAAAGTGTTATCCGCAAGAAAGAGAAATAGAAAAGACCCACCAATTAGTAATTACATAGGTGAGTGTTTTCTTAAAATTGCAAACCACTTATCTTACAGACCAAATTTTATAAACTACACATACAAAGAAGATATGATATCTGATGGTATCGAAAATTGTTTAACTTATGTAGCAAACTTCGATCCTGAAAAATCTAATAATCCATTCGCATACTTTACACAAATAATATATTACGCATTTATAAGAAGAATACAAAAAGAAAAGAAACAAACAACAATTAAACAAAAACTCATAATGAAATCTGGACTAGATGAAATAGTTAGACAAGAAGGCGATAATGAAGAATATCAAAATTCATATGCTGACTTTTTAAGAAAGAATATGATTATTGAACAAGAACCAGAAAAGAAAGAAAAACCAAAATTATTAAAAAGAAAGAAAACAACTAAACTAGAATTTTTTATGTAACTATGAAGATAGCATTAATTAACGATACACACTTTGGTGCTCGTAATGATAACCCTAACTATGCAAACTACTTCTATAAATTTTGGGAAAACATATTTTTTCCATATCTAGAAGAACATAATATTAAAAATATTGTACATCTAGGTGATGTATTAGATAGACGTAAGTTTGTTAATTTTAAAACATTATCTGATTTCAATAATAGATTTGTAAATCGTTTAAAAGATATACATGTTGATATTATTGTTGGTAATCATGATACTTATTACAAGAATACAAATGAGATAAACTCTCCACAAGAACTTATGGATTGGGGTCATGTGTATGCTGATCCAACAGTAGTAGAACGAGGTGGTACGAGAATATTGTTTATACCATGGGTAACACCAGATAATATAGAAAAAACAACAATGATGTTAGAACAAGAAAGTGCTGACATTGTATTAGGTCATTTAGAAATAAAAGGTTTTGAAATGCATAATGGTGCATTTTCTGATAGTGGTTTAGATAAAAAACTATTTCGTAGATTTGAAAAAATTATATCAGGTCACTTTCATAAAAAATCTGATGATGGTCAAGTTTTTTATCTTGGTAGTCAATATGAATTTACTTGGCATGATTATAATTGTCCTAAGGGTTTTCATATACTAGACACAGAAACAAGAGAATTAGAAAGAATTGTAAACCCTCTTACAATACATGAAAAGATATATTACAATGATGAAACTAATGATTATAAAAATTTTGATTACAATCCATATGAAAACAAATATCTTAAAATAATTGTAGAAAAGAAAAAAGATTATTATTTGTTTGATAAATGGATTGATGGTTTCTATAAACAAACAAATGTACATGATATAAAGATCATAGAAGATTATTCAGACCTTGACGCTTCAACTGTAGCAGATGATATTGTTGAGAAAAGTGAAGATACTCCGACACTACTAGATAATTATATTGATGAATTAGAAACTGATTTAGAAAAACCTAGATTAAAAGTATTAATGAAATCATTATACACAGAAGCAGGTGATTTAGAGATATGATAATATTTGAAAAAATAAGATGGAAAAACTTTTTATCGTCAGGTAATAGTTTTCTAGAAACAAATTTAAATGATAATTCTACTACATTAATTGTAGGTCATAACGGTGCAGGTAAATCAACTATACTAGACGCTCTATGTTTTGCTTTGTTTAATAAACCTTTTAGAGAAATAAAGAAAGATCAATTAATCAATAGTATTAATCTTGGCGGGACAGAGGTTGAGTTAGAGTTTCGTATATCTTCTAATCGTTATAAAATAAGACGAGGTATTAAACCAAACATATTTGAAATATATTTAAATGATGAATTGCTTAATCAAGACGCTACAATTGCTGACTATCAAAAACAATTAGAACAACAAATACTTAAATTTAACTATCGTAGTTTTACTCAGGTCGTTATTCTTGGTGCTTCTACCTTTGTGCCTTTCATGGAATTAAAGACAGCACACAGACGAGAGATTATTGAAGACATACTTGATATTAAAGTTTTTTCTGTAATGAGTATGTTGACAAAAATAAGAATAAAAGAAATGGATGAACAAGTCAAAGATATACTAAGAGAATTAGATATTGTTCAAAATAAAATAGATACCCAAAAAGAATATATTAATAATTTAAGTAATAGATCAGACGTAGAAATACAAGGTGAAATAGAAAAGATAGAACACAATAAAAATGCCATAGACAAATACAATACACATATACAAGGATTACAACATGAAATACAAAAACTTAAAGATTCTATAAATGATAAAGATGGTGTTAATAAAAAGACAGACAAGTTATTAAACTTTCAAGCACAATTTCAAAGTAAACTAACATCATGTAATAAACATAAAAAGTTTTATGAAGACAATGATAACTGTCCTACATGTAAACAAGTATTATCTAATAAAGAAGAAATGATTACAGACAATAACAAACAGTTAATGAAATGGAATCAAGCACTAGAAGATGTACAAAAAGAAATACAAACATTATCTAATAGATTAAACAAGATAAAAAGTATTGAACAAGATATGCGAACAACAGAAATTGATATTGCTAAGTTTGGTCAATCAAAAGTAGAGCTTAACAATATTAACACAAAATTAACACATAAGATAGAAGAACTTAAAAAACAATCTAGTGAAGATGGTGAGGCATTAGGTAAATTAAAACAGTTAGAAGAAGAACAATCTATAAAAGAAAAGAACAAGTTATCTAAAGCTGAAGAACTTGATTATCTACAAGCAGCCAAAACAATGTTAATGGATTCAGGTATTAAAACAAAAGTCATTAAACAATATCTACCAATCATTAATCAATTAATTAACAAGTATCTTGCAAGTATGGATTTCTTTGTTAACTTTAAATTAGATGGTGAGTTTAAAGAGACAATACGTTCTAGATATCGTGATGAATTTACATATGCTTCATTTAGTGAAGGTGAAAAGATGAGAATAAATCTGGCATTATTATTTACATGGCGAGCAATTGCAAAAATGAAAAATAGTATATCTTGTAATTTATTGATGTTAGATGAAATATTTGATAGTAGTTTAGACGGTCAAGGAACAGATGATTTTCTAAAAATATTAAACACACTAGAAAACGAGAACATTTTTATTATATCACATAAAACAGATATGATAGCAGATAGATTTAAAAATGTAATTAAGTATGAAAAAGTAGGTAATTTTACAAAGGTTATAGAATGATACTCAAAGACAAAGTACAGGAAAGAATAGAACTATTAGCAATAACCGCTGAAGAATGTGGTGAGTTAACACAAGAATGTATGAAGATCGTTAGATTTGGTCAAGATACCAATAATATAACAAAAGAGGCAGGTGACGTTATGTGTATGATACAGTTGTTAATAGAGAAAGATTTGGTAAATCAAGCAGAATTAAACAAGAGAATTGTTGAAAAACGAGAAAAATTAAAAGAATTTTCTACCTTGACAAATCTATAAAAACCTGATAGCATACAGACATGTATTTTTTAGAAGACGTATATAAGTCAGCAGACCAAAAACTATTTACTGTAATTTCGACATTTGCAGGTGGTGGTGGGTCTTCAACAGGTTATAAACTTGCAGGTGGTAATATACTTGCAGTAAATGAATTTGTTGAAAGTGCAATAGACACATATAAATCTAATTATCCTAATACACCTATATTACCTAATGACATCAAAGAATTGACTGGTCATGATTTACTCAAGGTCGCAGGAATACAACAAGGCGAGTTAGATATACTTGATGGTTCCCCACCTTGTAGTGCATTTAGTATTGCAGGTAAAAGAGAAAAGGGTTGGGATAAAACTAAAAAATATAGTGACAATAAACAAGTTGATAATATAGAAGATTTATTTTTTGAATTTATACGAGTTGCCAAAGACGTACAAGCAAAAGTAATCATTGGTGAAAATGTTGCAGGTATCACAATGGGTACAGCAAGAGAATATTTTAATCGTATAGTAAATGGTTTTAGTGACATAGGTTATGAGGCAGTAGGTAAAGTATTAAACGCTGCAGACTATGGCACACCACAGGCAAGACAAAGATGTTTCTTTGTTGCAATACGAAATGATGTTATGGATGATGTTGGTATAAATTTTATGAATATGGATAGTATTATATATCCTGAACCACATAATAAACAACCAACATTAAGACAAGCAATAGAGAATGTTGAAAACGATCCTGAGGAAGAACAAATGCTTTTAGATTTTGTACAAGGTAGTTTTCAAAAAAAGTGGATTGAGTTATTACCTTTCAGTCCAGACAAACATAGAAAACCAAGTGATCCAGAATTTATAGATATAAATCCAAAACAATCTATGTTTAATATGATACGACCAGCACCCGATCTACCTTGCCCAACAGTAACACAAGCAGGACAAAAGAAAGGTCTGTCTGGAGTGTTTCATTACAACAGTAATCGTAAGTTAACAATTAAAGAACTAAAACGAGTTATGGGTTTACCTGATGATTTTAAATTACAAGGTGATTTTGACCAACAAGCAGAAAGGGTTGGTCGTATGGTTGCACCGTTAATGATGAAAGAATTATCAAGCAACATATACAACAATATAATTAAACCGTTCAATGATAGATAAAATATTAGAAAAAATAATACTAGAAGAATGCCCTGGTGATAAAGTTGCAATACTTTTATCTGGTGGTGTAGATAGTAGCACGTTGTTGTTTTCAGCAAAAAGACTAGGAAAAAAAGTACATGGTTATTCTTTTCAAATAAAAGATCAACCTACATATGATTCCATGAAGGCAAGTGCGATATGTGAAAAACATAATTTTGATTTTACTTTAGTTGAAGTACCAACAGATAATTTAGAAAATGATTTTAAAACACTTGCAAACAAATATGAGTGTAAAAAGAAAACACAGTTTGAGTGTACCTTTCCTTTTATGTACATGTACCCAAAGATAAAAGAAAAATATATCTTATCTGGTGTTGCCGCAGATGGTCACTATGGAGTGAGTAAAAGAGCAATGATGCATTACAGACATACTAAAGATAAATTTGATGAATTTAGAACAGGTTATTTTTCAGCAGAAAACCCTGCAGGTATACGTCAATTAGAAATGTTAAGTAAAGAGTATAATAAAATTTTATCAGCACCTTATCTAGATAAAAAAGTATTTGATTATTTCTTACAATTCAGTTGGGAAGATATTAACAAACCATATCAAAAGACTTTAATAAGAAATCAATATCCAGAAATTGATGATCTTAAATTAAAACCACATCTTAATTTACAGTTAGTCGCAGGTATAGATGATATATTTGAAACATTGCTAAATAATAATATAATTAATTTTAAACAAAGAAAAAGAGTTATGGATATATGTAGAGACTGGGCAAACAATAAACAATCTACAAATATCAATCCAATACTACAGGAGGTACTATGACTAAATTTACATTTGCAACAGCAGACGAAGGTTTTGATAACCACATAGAAAAATCAGTAAGAGGTTATAATAATCTCTGGAATGATGTGGTAGGTATGTCAAAATACTTTGTTGAAGATAATACCAATGTTATTGATCTTGGTTGTAGTTCTGGTAAAATGCTCAAAGCAATGATTAAACAAAATAATGGACATGTACCACATGCAACTTATGTTGGTGTAGAAATAGAACAAGACTTTGCTGAAGGTCATGCAGAGGATCTATTATCATCAGAATGGAACAATCTTGTATATAACATGGAAGATATTAGAACATTTGATATACACAATGCTAGTTTAGTAACTTCTTTATTTACTCTACAATTTATGCCTCCTAAAGATCGAGCAGCAACAATTATGAAAATTCATGGTGGTCTGAATGACGGTGGTGCATTTATTTTTTCAGAAAAAGGTTTTAGTTGTAATCCTAAAATACAAGATATGATGACCTTTATGTATTATGATTATAAAAGACAACATTTTACAGATAAAGAGATATTAGACAAAGAGGTACAATTAAGGCATATGATGAAACCTAACACAAAAACAGAAATGTTTAAAATGTGTGAAGACGCAGGTTTCACAGATTTACATGTATTCTGGCAAAATTTCAATTTTTATGGGGTTATTGCACTAAAATAGGGTAGAACAAAAGGGGAACAGATTGGGCATATATGTCGCACCCCTAATAAACCCTTGAAAAATAACGATTTTTTCTTTAATTTTTTTTGGTTTTTTCCTTGCAAATCTGCTAGCGACCTGATAGCATAAGCAGTATATTATGAACAAAATCACACAAGAACAAAAATCAAATCTTGCCAAACTACTTGCGACCGAGAATATTAATGTTATTCATCAAAAAGTAGAGACAGCATACTTTATTCCAAAAACTAGAACTTTATGTCTTCCGATATGGGAAGAAATGTCTAATGATTTATATGATATGTTAGTTGGTCATGAAGTTGGTCACGCATTATATACTCCTGTTGAAATAGACAAAGTTAAAAAATACAAAATTCCACATTCTTATTTTAATGTTGTCGAAGATATCCGTATCGACAAAAAAATGAAAATCAAATATCCTGGTTTAAGAAAATCATATTTTAATGCATATAGAGAATTAATAGAAAAAGATTTTTTCAAAACAAAAGACAAAGACGTTAATGGTTTAAGATTTATTGATAGATTAAATATATTCTTTAAGTCTGGTACTGATCAACAAATTTTATTTAACGAACAAGAAGAAGAATTTATTGCCAGAGCAAAAAATCTTAATACTTGGAATGATGTAGTAAAACTTGTAAAAGATATTTACGCTTACTCTGGTACAGAAAAATTTGATGAAGAACAAGAACAAGAAATGAGAAATCAACTTGGTCAAAGTCAAGGTGACCAAGACGAAGAACAATCTGAACAATCAGAAGGTAATGGTGATAGTGATGAGCAACAAGAGCAAAATCAGAAAACTACTTCCTCGTCTGAATCTGATAATGATAAACAAGAAGAACAATCTTCCGCAGGATCAAATGGTGAAGAAGAAAAAGAACAACAACAATCAAAAGGTCAATCTAGTGGATCAGAAGGTGGTTACAAAGTAGGTAACAACGAAGCATTAACAGATATTGCCAACGAACAAAATAAAAAATCTATGGCAAAAACTGATGATAGTATAAAAGAAAATGTTTATTTAGAATTACCTAAATGTAAAGACGCTGTTGTTCCTTACAATTGGATTGCTGAAAAAATTAATAACAGTAATAAAAACTTTTCTGTTGCTGAAAGAATATCACAATTTAAGAAGTTTAAACAAGAACAAATGAGAACTGTAAACTATATGGTCAAAGAGTTTGAAATGAAGAAAGCTGCTGACGCATATACAAGAACCAGAACTTCTAGAACTGGTGTTATCAATACAAACACTTTACACTCTTACAAATATAATGATGATATATTCGCAAGAATACAAGTTGAACCTGGTGCAAAAAATCACGGTATGGTTATGATCGTTGACTGGTCTGGTTCTATGGGTGATAAAATGTATGATACTCTGGTTCAAACTATGAACTTAGTAATGTTTTGTAAAGCAGTAAGTATACCTTTTGCGGTTTATGCTTTTAGTGATCATAACAAAAGTAGTTTTGATCCTAAAAAATCTGAGGATGATTATTCTAGATATGAAACTAGAAGCGCATATGCTAGACATCCTTATCACTATAACAAATCTGGTATCTTAATGTTAGAGGATGTTTCATTGATTGAGTTTGTTACCTCTGATATGAAAACACCAAAATACAATGAGGCGATGGCAAATCTTTATCAAATTGCTTTAGACTATAATTACAATTATAGAAATATGAGATTTACAAATCCAGATGAATATTATAATAGACAAAACTTTGATGTACCATATTGTTTAAATCTTGGTGGTACTCCACTTGATAGTGCAATATTACAATCTGTTGGTGTAGTAAACAAGTTTATATCAAAAAACAAAGTACAAAAAATGAATACAATCTTTTTAACAGATGGTTCAGGTCATACTATGGGTAAAATGACTATGCAAGATTCCGAAGGTAGAATTTCTGGTGCTGAAACTTATAGTTACAATGTTTATTTCAAAGAAGGTACTAGAACTTATGCATATGGTGGTGGTAGTTATAGATCACATCATCATGGTTATCATAAACAGTTTTTAAATTACTTTAAACATAAAACTGGTTCTAGTGTGATTGGTTATTATGTTGCAGGTAAAAAATTAAACTATTATGATGTACATAACTTTTCTAAAAAAGATGGTTATGAACCATTTGAAAAAGCAAGAGCAGAAATGAGAAAAAACAAAGTTATAACATTTACTGATATTGGTTATGATGAATTGTTTATCACTACTAAAACTAATATGAAAGTTGATGATACAGAAGCTGAAATATCCTCAGATATGACAGCAAGTAAAATGAAACAGGCATGGGCAAAAAATTTCAAATCTAAAAAAATGTCCAGAGTTTTATTAAACAAATTTATTGAGAGGGTTGCGTAATGAGAACAAAATACGAACAAAAGTGTTGCAAAAATACAACAATTGGTCATTATTGTCGCACCCACCAAAAAAAATTGGTTATGTCCTTGACTTTTATATTAAGTCCTGATAGCATAAGCATATAATTAAGAAAGGTCTGATTATGAAACTAAATGAAAAACAATTAGAATACGTTAACAAGGCATATGAAATGTTTTCTACTGATACGTTAGAGAAATCACAGATTAAGCAAGTTAACGCTAAACTAGGTATGAAATCATCACCTGCGTGGTTGATTAAAGATCCTCAGTTTAAATTATCTAGAGGTGTTTACAAGTTACCTGTTAATGGTATTGTAAATCCATCTAAGAATGCTAAACAAATTAGTGTTCCAGAGGTTAAACAAAAAATCTCTAAACAAATTCAAACTACTGAAAGTGCTACTGAAAACTTGGTGCCTAATAAAGAAGACACCTTTGTGCCTTTTGGTAATTACAAAGATATCA